>JAAUXT010082850.1_pt1 | contig 29853 bp, 36 predicted proteins | sample 7278171 | NCBI WGS metagenome assembly JAAUXT01 (sample SAMN14350112, study PRJNA611818) | marine sediment metagenome | isolation source: surface marine sediment (1.8m) | place: French Polynesia: Moorea | collected 2018-08
CCCCCCCCCCCCCCCCCCCCCCCCCCCCCCCCCCCTCCGCGGCCCCCCCCCCCCCCCCCCCCCCCCCCCAACAGGTCCACACAACACATTTCTGAGCTTCGATAAATCTGCACGATAAAAGAAATTCATCCCTTTCAGGATGGTCTCATTTTGTAAAGAATTGGAAATTTATCCTATTTTCTGAACAACTATGTGTGGTTGTAGGTCGGCAGAGTTCAATGCTTTTGTAAAACGGTGCTTAGTGAAGAATCCCGATGATCGGGCAACAGCGACAGAATTGCTGCAGGTCAGTGTGTGCCCATCAGCATCGGACAACACATGGGTGTCCTTCAGGTTTCCACAATAGTGTGTGACTTTCTCGTGGGTTGTGCTGTAAACAGGATGTGCTGGGACAGGTTTTCCAAAAAATGTCGTTGTTTGTGCTGCACAGGACCCGTTTATCAGGGACGCCACAGACAAGAAGCCGATCGTCGACCTCATTTCGGAGGCGAAGGCAGAAGTGGTCGTCACCGAGGAGGACATTGACGACAGCCAGAAGATAAAGGTGACTTCCGTGTGCACCTCAAAAAAAAAAGTTCTTTCCAGAAGAAAGGGTGCAGAGTTTTGTGCAGTGCGTTTGGAAAAGACCAGAAAAATATGGTAGCGATACAAAATCGTTCTCGAGCGGCTGGCGCTTTTGATACTTTCGCAAAAAAGAACAAACAGCAGGTTGATTTGTCGATTGGCAGGACATGGGAGACACCGATTCAGTGGATGTCGAACTCGTGGGTGACAACATATCAATTCCCAGCTCAGGGAGCACGCATTCAGGTGAAGCTGACACGCCCAAGGTACGTGACACTTGTCATCTTTTTGTTTACAACTCCTTTCCACTTGTTGTGTCGCTCCGATCACGAAACTTCACAACGACACCAGGTCACACGCGCATCATCTTCAAGCTGTTCAAATGTTTTTGTTGCGCACAACTAAACTGGTGCAACATCAAAGTCGTCGCACCGTTGTATTTCCTTTGTCGGTTTATTTTGTCACCTGCAGTGAAAATTGTTTGTACAAATGCTGTTCAAAACACCGACTAAATCGTATCATTTTGAGCTGTCACTGATGTGTCTGGAGTTCCGCACAACCTGCAGTGGAAATCTGAACCCTTTGAAATGTGCCGTTGCACACAGAGTGCACCGAATAATGCCGAGGCAAAAACGCCTTTGCATTTGCAACAAATCAGTGAGTGCCCCCCTGCAGGTTGTGCTGTTGTACATACGCACCTAAACTTCCTTTGCCGTTCAGAATTACGCTTGTGCAACATCTCACTTGTTTTTTTTATGTTGTTTGCTTCGGCGGAGAGAGATTTTGTGTCGCTGAGACTGTGATCATTTTGCAAAGCTCATAACAAGCTGCAGCAATGTGTCTCCGACTGTTTGCCCTCTGATGCCTCTGTATCTGCCCGACTGATCCAGTCTTGTCTGTGGCTGCAAAAATTGTCTGCAGTTCAACTTACTGTTCAGACAGGGCGATGGTGCCCAATCTTGATGTTGCTTCCAGTCGGAAACAAAAAAACCTGACAATCGAAAGCTTAATTTTCCTGATGTGCTGACTTTGAGGCCCACATGGATCCCCGGGTGCTTTTCCAAAAACTTCTTCACTCAGACCCATGTCCCAGCGCAGCGGTCCCATTTGAACCAAAGGCGGGAAAGCTTCAATGACTTTGCACACTTGCACCTGTCTCAGGCAATATGAACTCCAAAAATGGGCTGGAATCCATTCAAATGAGCGGATTTCGAACGAGCCAGTTCTGTGGATACGAGTGTTTGAAACATTGGGCAGAGTTCGAGGGCAGAGTTCGAATTGGCTGAGCAGACCATGCTGAACTGAAACTGGCAACGGTAAATCTCATCGGAAAAAATTTACCCTGTGCACGCATTCCCCACAATCCAAATCGTAACTGTCCAACAACTAAAGGTTTCTGGCTTCAATGCAGGAAGATTTTAAGTGTTTGATTTTGAGCAGGAACCAAATTTTGGAGGTCATGCCATATTTGGTATGAAAGGCTGGTCGAAGAATCAAGATCAAGCTGATCTCAAAAACAAAGACGTGAGTGACAATTGCAATTGATTTTGCTTCAAAACGATCGGCCCTTCTCCACGCGCAAGTCATGGCTGCAGGAGCAGGGCCTCACAAAGATGACAGTGTTGATAGACTCTTTAACTTTTCGAAGTTTTGACGGGCTCTATTGTTCACTATCTTGTTCACCAGCAGTCTACCGAAATTACCCGTGTGGAAGTCGCCAAAAAGCCTGCCACAACATTTGCCTTCCTTTCCCTGTACGGAAAGGACCTATGCATGGGGAGTTTCAGCAAAGCGCTCCGTAGACGTAGCACGTACACGTAGCACGTAGCTTGTGGATGCAACTCCCCTGTGTTGGAAGAGTCCACAATGAAAAAAGATTATGATTCTGCTGTTCATGACCTGAAAAATACCTCAAAAAAACTTGAAATAGGATTACTTTTCAAGGGCTCACAAATCCTGGAGCTATGTCTTGAACATTTTGTCAAGAAGGCTCCTTTTCTTGTCTGTGGACCCCATCAAAATAGGGAAGTTGCATCCACAAGCTACGTGCTATGTGTACGTTTTACGTCTACGGAGCGCTTTGCTGAAACTCCCCATAAAAATAAGTGTGTCAACTCCCTGAACGTTTGAAATTTTTTTGAGGGAGGGGGCGCAAAGTGTGAAAAAAATTATCACTTGGAGAAAGAATTTTCATGTTCAGTCTAATTCCTGACATCACTCCACAGTTCGTGGAGACATCGAGTGAAGGTCAAAAGCCGCTGGGTTCGGCGAGTTGGGGCCCCTCAATTTTGGTGACCTTTGTTTTCAGTGTGATGCGTTTTCTCGATGTACGGTTGCCCTTTGGCCGATTGTATGATGTTCATTGTTGAAATAATTTATGCATTCAAAACAGAGCGAGAAACGCAACTCCAGCTTTGAAAAATCGGAGGACGACAGCGCCATTGAGTCTGACCTCAAGATTTCCAAGAGGAAATCGCAAGAGAGTTCAGACCGCAGTGAGGTGACGTCAGACAGAGACACTGCTCAGGTCGAACCGTCCGACAAAGACTCGACGGACTTTGTGGTACCTGATGTGAAGGTAACTCGAGGCACGCTTGGGTCGGACCCCGAGGGTAATGCTTTAGTCACTAATGCGGTGAAGGTGGAGGAATTGTCTCCGGACAACAGGGTGTTGGAGCAGAGTGGAACAGCTGCTGATGACAATTCCCGGGGACCATCCCCCAAAGCGGACAATCGTGTGGAAACTGAAGAGGAACGTGCAAAAGACGATGTCACGAATCAGCCTGTGACCACCAAGGAGACTCGTTTCGAAACTGGATCACTTGAAGAAAACCAATCAAAACCGTTCAACAAAGACTCTGAAGAGTGCGAATCTGACTTGGTGGACGCGAAAGTCCCCGAGGATGGTGCTGACGCAGGGAGCGAGTGGCTGGCTGAAGCCGTCGAGGCGGAATTGGAAGAGCTCGATTCGTTCCTCGATGACGAGGAGACCAACACCGTGTGCGAACATGAAACCGTTGGTGCTGGGGCAGAATTGGTAGAGGACGAGAGGGCGGAGAAAACCACTTCAAGCAAAGACAATGAAACGGCAGGTGAACCAGGCGAAATGACGAAAGTAGCCACTGCGGAGAACTGCGGTTGCGCTGTGGGTGAAGATGTGGCCCAAGAAGCTACAGCCGAAGGACCAGCTCTTTTGGTTGAAGAGGAGATGAAACAAGAATCTGAAGAAAGGGACGGGGTGCCTTGCGGTGAGAATGAAGATTCAGCTGGCAAACCTGAAACCACAGTGAACCCGGGTGTTGAAGAGCTGGAAGCAACTGGAGACGAAAACAACAGTGACAGTTCTTGTGTTCCCAAATCGGACACCAGGGAAGTGGCAGGAGTCGAACATTCAACAGAGGGTCCCTTGTCTCAGGAGAGTGAAACGTCTGAACAGCGACAGTCGGTCGAAATTGAAAACAATCACAGCGCAAGGAGCACTGACAGACTGGAGAAGTCCTCGTCTCAGAATGGCGATAATGTGGAGTCAGCGAATCTCAGCAACAGCAAGACAGAAACAGGAGTTAGTCTGCACGTTGAAGGAGTGGAAATTACGAACATGAACGAAAAGGTAGAAGAGGAATCTGTGGAGGATGCGTTCGACGAAATTGCGCCCACAGAATCGGCGACCGAGGAGACGACAGCGTCGGCCTTGGTGGGACAGAGTGACGCTGCTGCTGCGGATGTGGGGTCAGAGTGTCAGGTTGGTTTGCATCTTTGCCTGCATCGTGTGTGGAATGCTCCGGAGAAACTGCAGCCTCCCCAGCATGTGGACGGATTGCCTGGCTGACGGAAATGTCGTGTGTTACTGGAATACTTGTCAGATTTGTAGCAAAGCATTCAGCGTATCAGTAATTCATACGTAGAGTGGTTGGTGTTTCGATCTGGTGTCAAATATGATGAGCGTTCCGCACATCAAAGTCTGTTTTGCGTGGTAGATCTGATTTCAGAACCCTGAAGTTTCCGTGTGTTATATCAAGAAACAGCGTGACTGCAGAAATCTACAGGAGAGGAGCATCGACCCAGTCCACTTATACTGTGAACAAAAAAGGACAAGTTTCTGTCAGTCATTTCAGACCCTCAAGCGTGGCAACCCAATCTCTTTTTTTCGGCAATTGGTCAAATGTTCGGTCGCCCAGTTTTGCCCGGGGGGGGGGACTCCTGCAAACAAATGGCACTTTCATATGCTTTTGTGTTGCAACGATGCTTCAAAGACTGTGTCTTGTGCATTTTTTCAACCGATTGACGTACCCGATAAATTAATTTGAGCTACATGTACTATGTAAGAGTTACCGACCCCGTTTGCGAGTGTTGCTAGCAGTCTTGATTTTTTTGAAGTGTTTCCTTGTCCAGATATATTTTTTTGTCCTCACTGAAAATGCTAACGCCATGATGATCTCACCGTTAACTGGGTAGGACTGCAGAACAAACACTCACGACAACACGAAAATACTGTCGAGTCACGGAAAATATTGTCGAATGATTTTTGGCACTTTGATTTCGCAGACATATGGAACACTTGTGGACATAGCCCAATGCGGTTGCAAGGACGCTTTGTAAAGCAACAGTCTTAACGCAAAACATCCCTTTACAAGATCGTTTTTCTTTTCAGCAAAGTGCATTTTCGTCAGCATTGCTTGCCAATTTGGCATGGATTTGGTTTTGCTTTGGTGTGTTTGATGTGTTTGGAGTAATTTGTAGTTTTCTCATTTTTAGCTGTTTTCGTCTGTTTGGATTGAATAAGAAAATGATGAATCGTGACGAAAACAATCGTCGGTCACGAGAGCAGAAATCACTATTTCTAAAATCTCAATTCCGTCAAAAAAATATACCAACTGCATTTGCATGTTCTGAAAGTAGTTGTTTTGTACTTTCTCTGCAGAAGCCTGAATCACCGGTGTCGCCGGTACGAATCTCGGAGAAGAAGAAAGAGGAGAAGGCGCCGGTGGCGCCGACGCTGAGCAACGCCGAGAAGACGGCGCTGGCGCAGCACATCCTCGACCAACTCGTGGACGACGTGATCACGTCGGACACGACGCAGCCGTCAGTGCCGGGCGTCGTGCTCGACACCATCAATGACATTATCATGGGCGAGGTGGCGCTGGCGAAAGTGGAGGTGGCCAAGGAGCGGGAGGAGAAGATGAAGGAAGAGGAGCGTCAACGCAAAGAGGACGAGAAGAGAAGGAAAGAGGAAGAAAAGAAGAGGAAAGAGGAAGAAAAGAAGAGGAAGAAACAACCGGCGTCTCCTCCTCCTCCTGTGGTGATCCCCAAATCCCCGACTGGTCCAGATCCAATATCGTCTCCGAAATCTCCCTCTCAGCCCAGCTCCACCGCTCGCCAGGAAAGCGAAACTCAGGAGGCGCAGCTGGACTTGCGTTTGGATGACGAGCTTGAGAACAGAGGTCGGCAAGCGGAGCCGCCGTCCACACTGCCTTCCGTGCCGCCTACGCAACGCCTCAGCTCACAAAGTGAACCCAACATCACCATCAACGGTCAGAGTCTGCCTCAGGACTCCCTTCCTGTCGTACTCAACGGGCACGTGACGTCGGGAGCGCAGCAGCAGCAGCGTCAGACGTCGCGCGACAGCGCCGCCTCCTCGCACAGTCGACGCTCCGGCAGCCACACTCCAACCTCGCCCACCACACCGAAGACGCCCACCTCGCCCGCAGACGACCAGCGGCCGCAGTATCACAGATCGGCGTCACAGAACAGTAAACAGAGCGCCAGCTCCTCTGGAAAGGTGCGTACGGAAAGTTTGCCAAACTTCACCTGCCTCTACAGCTTTGTTTTTCCTCCTTCCTTCTTGTCTTCCTTTGGTGTTTGTCCAAAGCTATTGGGGGAGAAGAATTGTGTTGCACTGTTTGTTGTTTTATTTCCAGGTGGATGGAGTTGTGTATCGAAACAAAGAAAACAATCAGAGGTACAGGACAGAAGAGGACAAGCAAGCCACACTGAACAGACAAGTAAGTGATGAAGCAGAAAAACATTTGACCCCACCCTTGCGGCAACAGCAAGACAGTCAAGTTTTGATCTTCTTTTCCAGGAGCACAAGAGTCACTACAGAACACTGACCAAGACAAGGAAATATGTGGTTGACGGACAAGTTGTGACAACTACAACGTCCAAGATCGTCATATCTGGAGAAGAAAACAAGAGCAGAGAAGAGTATGAATTCAGGTTAGTGGGCGCAAGTTTTCAGACTCTGGACGTGGAGGACTTGGGCGTAAGTCTTTCTGTGATGGCGCTGAACGGAAAGGCAGTTGTTTTCTTGGCACGGGCCTTTGTGGGATACCGAGTGACCTCTGCCAAAAGAACTGAGACAGACGTTGCTGTTCCTTTCTGGAACTGTCGGACCTTAGTCACTGGTATCTGTGTGAAACTGAAACAAGCAATGTTTGCGGCGAAGGTATACGTGGGCTGGATGATCTGACACCAGCTTTTCGAGTGGTGATATCGCGTGGCAACAGCTTTTTGATTTTTGCGGGCAGTGAATCCGAATGAAAAGTTCACTTCAGTGATCGTCAGCGGAGGCCGTTCGTAATTTTCCTTTTTCGTGGAATCATGCTGTGATGCAACAATGCAGATTTGGCATTCATCTGGGTGGACGCACATACCCAAACGTGGTATGCTGTTGGCAGAGAAATCCACAACAAATCAACTGGTACTCAAGTGTGTTAATAGCTTGACAGATGACACACTGGCAACATGTTGATCACCCGCAAATTCACACCGCAACAGGTTGTTGTGATGGCCGGCTATTTTCATGTCCTCGGGCCCCAGCTTAGCGACTCCCGTTCGGACTCCCGCCAAGTGGAGAGTTTTTCAATACGTCTTGTCTTTGTAGTGGGCAAGACAATGTGGTGTTCGGAGTTCTCATCCTCAGTCAGTTGACCTGTGACACGGATTGAATGTTGAATTTGGATTTACGGAAAGGGCAAAAATTACGCTCGTACGTGAATGTGTAGATCTACAAAGTGAACGCGTGGATTGGAAATTGAACAGGGCAAAAGTTTGTGCTTGCTGATCGATAGCGAGCAGGCTGGCACCGATCTCTCATTTTCGCTGTAATGAACTGAGCCACAGTAACAACCAGTCAAATGGTTTATCACCAAGCCAGTACTGATTTCACCACCCCCACAGGGTCGGACTTGGCGAGAATGGCAAGCACAAGTTTCACTGGAACGTTTCCCAGAATGAAAGATAAAAAGTCCACTTCGCAGCACGCGTTGAATTTGGTCAAATCGGCTTCTACTTGGAACTTGTCGGAGCAGGAACAGCAACCGCTGTATTTCAAAAGAGGTGATCAAAATGGTGCCAAGGAATTTTTTGACACTTTCGGGATCAGCAACAACACTTTGAACAAGTTGTTGCCATCAGTGGAAGATTCATGGAGGGATATTTTGTCAAGCTTGAACAGATCCAGCGCGACTTCAAATGAAGAGGACACGTGTAACATGTCCGCTCGCAATGTCTTGAACGAAACTTTGCGGAATTGCACAGCAGGAAACACACTCATTCGGAAAAAGTTGGCTCTCGCTCTTGAACTACAGAATGCGATGTATTCAATAGGGTGAGTTCAACCCTTCCATTTTCAAACGCAAATTGGGTGTTCTTTTTGAACAGGAATGGTTTCTGCCAATTTCTTGTTTTCCAAAACATATTTTCTGTCAATGGCGCAAGCCATTGTCGCCATTGCGATGTGATGTTCTGTGCGTGTCATGTGTTGATGCAACACAAAAATGCGTGCACATCTTGGGTGTGTCATTTCGCCTTGCAAGCGCAAAGGCTTTGCGTTCCAGAAATAGACAAAACTAGAGTTCTGTTCAAAAGACGGAAGACCAATTCGGGCGATTATTGAGAACCTCTGATCGTATTTTGGGGCCCTTTTTTGTGCTGGTGTCCAAAGATAAATGTTGGTGATTTGAAAGGACTGTTGACTGTTTACAGTAGCTCGAACAGGAGTCGCATTTTTGTCAGCAACCGTTAAGTATGCAACAGGTTTCAAGTTTGCCGCACAAGCATCAAAACTGACGAAAGTCCTGGGCTCACAGCAAATGACCACAGTTCACCTGAAGTTTCAAATGGGTAGCCCAAATGTGCAGTGTAAATTCTGTTCCAACACGTGAAAGCAAGAACAAATAAGTTTGTGTTTTCAACTCTTCCCCGCACACGGCCCGAAAAAAGAAAAAGAAAAAATAGCTCCATGGAGCTCGCGGTGATTTTATCCCCAACCCAAAATTAACCAAAAGAGCCCAAAAGATCCAAAATCAATCCTCAGCTTGACTATGAAGCTGCTGTACACATACTTTTGGAAGACGCCGCCTATAGGTGCTTTGATTTGGCTTGCACTGATTTGGCTCATTTGAGCCCAAATCGCGCAACCTCCTCAAATCACCTAAAAAGCGCCGTGTCGCCTGAGTACATGACAACGCAACGAAAACAATCACATTTTGTTCATGGTCGTGTTGGAGAAAGGTCGTGTGAAGTTTTGTGTCAGTTATTCGTGCTCTGGGTAAAAAGGCTGTGTTGGTGTGTTGCAGGAAGGCGGACCTGCGCGAGCTCAAGCTGTTGCAGAAGGTGGAGAACCGACAGTACCAGGACCTCGTCTTCAAGGCGCAATACATGCGTGACCAGCAGGAGAAGAAGTTCGAGCAGGAAATGCAAGTGAGTGTTCATGGTGTTGCAGAGAAGACCAGGTTGTACCACGCAACGAAAAGATTGTGCAGTTTCATCTGACATTAATCTGTCGTGTGTCAATTTTACTGCTGATGTGTTTTCTGTCAAAATAATCTGATTAACTCTTGTTGTGACAGGCATTGCTTCGGAACTACGAAACTGACATTGAACAGTTGAACAAACAACAGAAGATTCAGGTGGAGAAGGCTGAAGTTGCTCAGGGTCTGGACATGAAACTCGCTTCCAAGAAGCTGAAGGCTGACCAGGTATGTCAACTCGTACGAACTCACAAATTTTACGTGTGTCAAATTTTGGAAGAAAATGTTAACTGTGTCGTCTGTTTTCATACAACACAGGAAAAAGAGCAAAAACAATTCAGAGAAGCCTTGAAGCAGGAGTTCAAGCTTCTGAAACAAGAGGTTGACATGCTGCCAAAAGACATCAGGAAAGAGACGATGAAACGGAAGCGTGAAGAGAAAGAAATTGAACAAACAGACAAGGTACGATAACTGGTGCGCCGAGAAAAAAGACGCGCAGGGACACACAAAGCAAGCTTCACGAGAATTCAGTGCAAACAACTTTGTGTTTCGCAATAAAGTTTACATTTCCAACAACTCCAAACATAGCGCAAAGCAAAGTTTGCAATCAACAAGGTCTATTTCAGTTTTGTATATCTGTGTTGAGCAGGAGCGGCGGTTTCTGGAGCAACAGCAGGAGAACTACGAGAAGTCGATGAAACGCCTGGCAGATCAGCATCGTGAGAAAGTGGCGCTGCTCGAAAAACAGTTCCTGCAGCAGAAGCACCAACTGCTGCGCGCGCGCGAAGCCGCCATCTGGGAGCTGGAGGAGCGCCAACTGCACGAGAAGCACCAACTAGCCAAGCGCCAGCTCAAGGATCTTTTCTTCCTCAAGAGACACCAGATGCTCAACAGGCACGAAAAGGTAGCGCGCGCAGTCTGGTCTGCTTGTTCTGAATGTCCCTTTTCGTAACCTGCAGTGCACATGTCTCATTCACATTCGTGTACATTCGCGCTGGGATTGTTTCGCGCGTTCATGGAATGTACTTTGGCGTTTGTTCAGGAGCTTGATCAGATGCGAAGGGTAAATGCACGAAAAGAAGAGGACATGCTCACGAAGCATGGGATTGAGAAGAAACGTCTTCCACGAATCCAGAAGTCTGAAATGAAGACCAGACAACAGCTCTTCAAGCAGAGTTTGCGGATCAGTCAGATGATCACTCCCGAGCAAGAGAAGGACAAAATCAGACAGGTAAGTAAGCGTGCGTTTCGTCTTGAGACGGCACGGGTGCGACGAGACACCGAGGAAATTTCTGCCTGCGCAACAGAAAGAGTCTTCAGGAACGCTCTCCCTCCTGCCCCACACTGTTTCCGTACGCGAAAACTTCATTTCTTTGCCCCAAAAAAATGTGTTCTGGGCTTTTGTTTGCCTCACGTTGACACTGCTCATTGAAACCAGTCAGCTGAGGAAGACAACAACTCACCCCACAACAGTGCTGGCATGTTACAATTCGCTTTGTTTCTCGCACGGCAGTTCGAAGAATCTGAAAAGAAACGGATAAAAGCGGAGCAGTTGCGTCAAGAGCTGAAGCACAAGAAACAGTGGGACGACATGAGAGCGAGGAATGAAGCTGCCTTGAAGGAGCTCGAACAGCTGCAGGCAAGTTGTTGAAGCTGACAACTTTTGTCTTCTGTGTTCTCAAGTTGCTACAAACTTGGAAGCTGCTTGCTGTCTAGCCAAGGGGATGACAAAGTGTCAAAAATAGTTTTGCGCCGTCTCCTCCTCTACTCTCGAAGAAGAAGAGAATTGGCATTTCATGTGTTTTGTCACCGTTTCTTCTCGTCTCCGCAGGGCGAAAAGCGCAAGATGCTGATGGAGCACGAGACGCAGAAAATCAAGGAGCTGGACGAGCAGTATCAGACGGAACTGCGCGAGTGGAAGGGGCAGCTGAGACCACGCAAACAGGTGCGTCCACCCTCTCCACCCCAAACAACAAGGCATTCAGCCGCAACATCTTGTCTTCAATCGGTTCGTGTACAGGGGCTTTCAATGGCCAATGTGGGCTCTCACAAACATCGGGCTCGAGACTTGTTCCATTGTATGATCGCGTGACAGTATTTTCTTGACATTGGACAGGGCGAGCAAAGTTCTTGTGAAGATCAAGGCGTTCGGGTTTGTCACATGTTTTTGAATCGTTTTCGTGTCTCTTCAGGCTTTGGAAGAAGAGTTCGCTCGACAGCGAACAGAGCAGGAGAAGTTTTACAGTGGAAACTACACCGGCGCTGCCGGGGATGCCGACAAGTCAATGAGCAACTACCCGACCGGAAGTCTCCCGCGACCAAACAAGGGGAACCCTGACGCCAGCAATCGACATTCCACTGTCATGTAGCTGAACGCATCGTGTACTTGTTGCTAATTCTCGGCATGCAGTGATTGTGATAATGTATTTTTTAGTTTTTATCATTCGGATCTGTATCAAAACAAACGTGCGTTGTACTTATTTTGTACGTGTCTTCATTTCGTTCCAGTTGTGTCGTTTCAAACACTTTGGTTCAATCAAGGCAAAATGTGAGTGTGTGTGCGTGTGTGCACGCACTCGTCACGAAGCGATGTTGTGTCAGTCGTGCAAGCCTTGCCTGAATGCGCCTGTCCACGGGCACCGCTTGTGTTTACGTCTGCCTGCAAGTCTCAGTCAGTGTGACTTTTGCCTGTTCTAGTCATTCTGACAGTTACACTGTGTCTGGAAGTTCTTCTGGAAAGGACTTGTTCGGAATCTTTGTGCATAGAAATACGTGGTTCTATCATTCATGGTGAGAAATTTGTACTTGTGAATGGCACAATGACCCGAGCCTCACCAGTTGTTGTGGTGAATCTGGCCCCACCAGTTGTTGTGGTGAATCTGGCCCCACCAGTTGGTGTGGTGGATCTGGCCCCACCAGTTGTTGTGGTGAATCTGGCTCCACCAGTTGTTGTGGTGAATCTGGCCCTGCCAGTTGGTGTGGTGGATCTGGCCCCACCAGTTGGTGTGGTGGATCTGGCCCCACCAGTTGGTGTGGTGAGCTGTTGGATATTCTCACCAATGAAAGATAGCACCTCGTATCTCAGAACCAAGTGAGGATAACGGTTTGTGCGACGAACAAACATGAACAAATCAAGTGAAAAATGACGAAAGAGACACTGGACAGTTCCGCAGTGTGAAATGGCTTCTATGCGTTTTGTTGTGGAAACAAGTGCTTTTCTTCATTCAAATCAATTTTTTGTTTCATTAGACAGACCATCGTCCGAGCTTTTGTGTGCGCCAGGAAGCGCGTGTGTCCACAATGTCAAAACAGGGGTACAAAAAGAACTGCCTTCACGTTTCGGATGTTTCAACTTGTACAGAATGGATTGTTAAATTTGAACGTTGTTGATGTCAAATGAAGGGCTGGTTGTTATTTTTTTCTGCCATTTCATTGGCATGTGCCACTTTTCAGTGGTTGCTTGAGCGTGCAAAGAACCACGTTGTACGAAGGTGCGCTCCGAGTCAAATGAAACACGTTCAGCAGTTGTCCGATCATTTTTGTACCAATCTGACAAAGAAATTCTGTTTCCGTTTTCGTGTAAAATTGATTGCAATGCTCAGTTTTGTGGTCTGACATCACATCTCACACTTTTGTTTGACAACATTAACCGGCTGAAAGTGGGTCCACCGCACCTGCCAACAAATGAAACAAGAAGTATTCCAGTACGAATGCGTTCTTCGCAACTCATTATACCGTAGCATTCCTGACCTCCAAAAGGTGCAGAAATTGGCCTGCGTACGTGTCGTGTACGTATCAAAGCTGGTTTTGAACTGAAAGAAAGTTTTGTCTGAGCGTACATTCAGCACCAGTATCTGTTTTGTCACATGTGCAGGCGTCAAACCACTTGAAAATGAACTGTCTCCTTCCAAACAATCACTGTACAAAAGTTATGCACCTGTATAGAAGATTGCAAACATGTATTGTCCGTTTCGTGCTGGAACAGAAACGACAACCGACAAGATTTGGGTAAAAAAGCAACTGGGAACCTAGAGTTTCATCATACAAGAATCGCAGCTGTAGCGTTTGCAAGTGTCCGCCGTCAAACGAGATCCAATAAATTTGCGAATGGTGCTTTTTGGTAGTTTGCACACGTTGTTGGCAAACGGTTTCAAAACTTGATTTTGGGGGAACTCACCGAAGATCACATGAGTTGCAGAATGTGATGCGTACTTGTACAGAAACAATTACTGGTAGTTGACCTGCAGATTGTGAGATTCCGTTTTTTGTACGTTTGACGCGGCGTTGTTTTCTACGATTTGTCCGGATGTACATGACACTTTCGCGCCTCAGTCAGACACGGCAAATGCAGTGAGGTTCGTCTGTTTTTTGCCGCCGTTTGTCCGACGTCATTTTGTGTTTTTTCCACTGCACTCGTTTTGCAGCTACAAATCTGTTCATTCCACTTTGTTTCATGCCCGCATGATGTGTTCGGAATCTTTGTTTCATGATTGACAAGGCGCTCAAGTTGACTTTGAAAGGTTGTTTGAAGTGCATACACAGGCTCCGAATCAATACTTTCAGGATTTTAAGAATAGAAACAACTCTGTGTGCAACTGTATTTGTTACAAATAATAAATAATCAATGTTCGAATTCTTACGCCTTGATCGTATGAACAAAAATTGAATGTGAAAAATTTAGCACGATCATTGAACACAACAATTCTCGTGCAGTGCTTTCGTAACCCGAACACAAAAGAGTCGTCGCTTTTGCTTCACATATAGAACACGGATTCAACAAGTCTAAAAATGTTCATTTTATTTTCAAAGTAACTTTGCAGCAAAGGTCTACACATTTCGGGAACTATTGGCTTGTGAAAATGCGCAAAAAGTGTCAACCTTCTGTGCAGAAAAGTGGTTGTTGGCTGCGCTGCAGAACCGGTTTTTCGGCCTTGTGTTTGCGCGCAGATGTTTGAACATTTTACAGGTGGCATAGATGAAACCCCCAAACCGATTTCTTGACCAGCAAATTTAACACAATGGATTTTGAGATACATCGGGTCTCCTGGTAAATCACCAGCTGTGACAAGCAAGTTTCGCACCCCACTTGAAAACGAAGTCATGTCAATTGTTTTATCAGGGGCGTGACACTCACAAACTGCCTTGCCGTTCAGACAATTCTTCAATGTGTACAGTTCGTAATTCAACGACAGCTACATTTCCATTTCTTTTGTGTTGCGAAGGGGAGTATACACGTGTGAGATCATGCTTGCAGTGAGCAAAACAACTGCAATATGTTCTTGTCGGCATCATCGTCAGAACGGGAAGAGAGCAAACTGCGCAGGTTCGGTTCTGCTTCGGTAACAAACTTCACTCAAACCGCCCGGATGCTGGTCGCTTTGTTTCCCATCGTTTCAGAACGCACTAGATTTCGAAAGGCAGAGAGATGAGATTGCTCGCATTTCAAATCAGGAAGAACATCACAGTCGGTTTTGTCGTGGTTTTGGTGGAAAAACACCCTCTGAATTCGACATACGTACGAGCGTACTTGCTCGATGGATGGTCTGAACCCTTGGTTTCTCACATTCTTCGCATTCCCTTCAAAGGAACAGCTTCTTCAGACAGCCTTGTGAAACACCCTCAACCACCCACAGTTCACTGCGGTGACAACTTGGCCCAGTCGCCCCTGGATGCACTTCCGACAAAAACAGTGAATGCAGGGGCAGGTCACACCATTCATTTCAACGAGAAATTCGTGACGCTTTGTTTGCAGTCCGTATGCAAACAGAACTAATCTTTTTTGTCGCCGTAGAGTGGCATGTGTGTCACGAATAAGGCGAGTCAAATCAACAGACAATTCACGGGCCAAACCTGGGAAGTCACAACGTCACGGCATCATCACTCAAGCATCAACAAATTGTACACTGAGATGTTTTTTCACGCAAAAAATGTTCGAAAACAAACTGAATCGTCTCAACCAAACACACACTTTTCCCAAATGAATTGTGCACAACAAAAGGTCTTGGCTACAAAGCTGCGTGAATAAACAACTGGAGTAAATGCACATCCTCTGTATCACAACAGTACTCAACAAGCACCGATTGGCACCAACATAATCTACCAAATTAGACAAGACACACAAACATTCCCTAAATGTCGCACACAAATGAAACACTGTTGCGATATCACACTGCCTTGTTTGTTTCTTATGTTGCAGTCGAATCCCCAAGTTTCACTTTGGGCACTGCAGTTTTCCTAAAAAATTGTTGTCGTTCTTTGTTGCTCTGAGATGGGCTCGTTTGGAAACCTCAAACATCGAAAATGGTGCAATGGCTGCTTTCACTGCGTGTCGTCATCTTTGCAACTTGTGGAATCTTGCATCCGGACCGAAAAGTGAATCTCTGGTTTCACAACACCAACAAACAAATCACAGGTGGGATGATTCAACTCTCCACAAGAACTTCTGTTCTCACCAGACTTTGCAATTCGAAGTGACCAGCTACAAGTGCTGTGTCAATACATTGCAAGAGAGTCCAAACCAATGTAATATCTGAGTGGGACGCAGTTCACAGAAATCTGGTGTGCTCCTGATGCGCCAAGTCAAATTGCAAATGCACATTCACACCACCGTCGACAGCGGTCGGTATGAACAGACATTCGTACCTTCTCACGTCAAAAGAGAAAGTGCCTGTCATTTCTACTTTGCATTCAAATCAGGTCATCCATTCCAGTACAATCTCCAAGTGACTGGAATGCTTCAGTTTTCGCTCTGAATAGAAAAGTCAGCAATTCTGTCAAAAGCAAAACGCAAAAGCTACTCAAAATATCAAGAAAATGTTTCCCAGCTCAACTACTGACTGGAGCAGGGTCTTCTGGAGCAACTATGACTTGTACCACAAAACCTTTAGGAATTTTAGCATCCTCAATCTTCACTTTGTCTTGCAACAGCTTCCCAGAGAAATACCATCTCTGGCGTGACGGCTCAATTCCTTCCTCCGATTGGATTTGTCTCTTCACTTTGAGAACGGAGTCCGTGGTGCGAACCATCAGTTTCAAGTCTTTGCCGGTGGACAGCCGGAGTTTGACTGGCACCTCGACCCCAGTGGATCCGGTTGAGTCAGGGTCTGTGTTTGTGTCAGTTTCCGAAGAATCTTCAATCAAGTTCGTGGGTGCACTCAGTACATACACAGGCAGCTGATATCTGTTTCCCAGCTCATCGTAGCAGTCCATAAGTGTCCCTGCAAGAATCATAATTCAAGTTTTTCTTTTGAGGTTCGCCACCATCGAACGTGTTGGCGGGGGGGGGGGAATTTTGAGCAGTTCGAATGTCTTCATGTCTTGTTCACTCGTGCAAAATTTGACACAAAATCTCGCAATTTGATGTTTTTTGAACCACGCCAATTCAACTCAAAAACTTATTGATTTGGAAGCAGCACATCATGAAACGTCTTGTGCCGGTCAGTGTTTACGTGCTGACCACAAACAAAAAACAAAATCGGCAATGAGGTCTGAGAATCAAACAGCAACAACTTGGACCAAGCTCCACAAAAGGGATTTGCTTACCGTTTGGCAAGGATATATTGGCGCCATCCACAATGGCCTGAGCAAGTGTGTGATCACCAGTTTCTAACGCGTAGGCTGCAGCTTTGAGGGCATCCCAGATCTCCTTGCGTCCTTCAAACGCTGGAGCCGTGTCCCAGAACTCATCCCGTTTGCTCCGCAATTGTCCTTCTGTCAACGGGACGTCACTCTTCCATTTCGGCTTCTCTGGTTTCAGCGGCTGGTTCCGACCAATCGACACTGGAGTTAAAGTGAAGAGGAATCGTCGAATGTATCACTGCAGACTGCATTTTCTGCTGGCAGCCGTCACAACTGCTCTGAACATCGTAGTGATGTCTCAGTGGTCTCAATTTCTCAGTGCGATGAAATTTTCCCAACAACACCAATCGTACCAGCAGACGATCTGGTCACTGATCTTTCGTGTCTACTGTACGTAAAAAACTTGCCAGCAGTAACCAACTTCATTTGCACAGAACACAGCAGAAGAAAGGCACACTCAGTCGGTCTGCGCCTTCGGAATGACAGAAACCTGGCTCTGTATGTCTCAAACAGCCAATGCACAGGAAAAGATTCTGAATCAAAAATTACCCAATCTAGAGTCTAGATCTTGATCTACATCTCCAGAGGCCAAATTTGTCTTTTCCGGCTTTGTCTATCAGTGCATACCAACTCGTTCCTCTGCATTGCAAAAGGCGGAAATTCTTGAGACATGACCCAGACACTGCAATTTCAATTGCGCTCTCGTCCCCATCACAACGTAGGTCTGGAATCTGCGAGTTGATCTGGACGTCTGCGTATTTTCGTGCACACGTCCAGAAATCCAGTGTTTGGTGACCAAGCAACAGGAATTGTCACTTTACCCGACTGTCCGATGCCTGTGCCGTCAGAAGAATCACCGTTTGGCGATGAGCCGTCTCTCGGTGTTCCAATACACCCACCCATCCCCCAGAAGGGTGTGAGCAGAAAGAAAAACTTCCTTCTCTGTTTTTGTGGCTAACTTTTGGGAGAAAAACAAGGAGGAAGTGACGTCACAGCCATCGCCCTGAGGTGCGCTCGTCGTCACCGTCGCGAGCATCGAGTCGCACCTGCTACAAGTGCGACTAATGTCAGCGCCCATGAAACACATGCAAGCCATTTCCAAATTTGCTTGAATGAATCAAAAGAGAACAAAACACACCAGTTTTTAACATTAAATAGGACATGCATTCCTAATTTATTGGAGGAACAAGCTTGAATGAAATGTCGTGGCGAGAGAGGATGGAGGACTTTGTGTTGGGGGAGGAGGACTCAGCGGTGGCAGCTTTGGTGGCAGGTCAGCGCATTTGAGAGTCTGGGAATTTGAGCATCCAACTGATGCCCGACGAAACATTAATTCCAGCAGATCTGGAATATTGCGAGGGGAAATTACTGTGGCGGGGGAGGGGTGGCACACAACCGATCCACTCCACTGCACGTTGAATTCACAAACAGAACGAAATGCCAAGTTTTGCCTCAGACACAGGTCTACCCCAATTCTGCGATTGCAGTTGCAATCTTCTGTCAAGTTTTGACACGTTAACAAAGATCCAGATCCATTCACTATCCTTTCAGAAGTTACCAACAGACAGACAACACTGCTGGATGTTGTTGTGTCATTGGGGTAAGTGATGTGGAAGCAGACTCTGTGCATGAATGTGATGAATTTGATTGGCATGGGTGAAAACACTGATCGGGCTTGTGACACTTTTGGCTTTCAGGCCCCACTTGACGAGCCAAGACACGCACAGACGATGTCGCGCAACGAGCTTACTGAGCCGACTGGTCAGTGGTCTTTCAAAGGAATCACTGGGAGAAAAAGAAGGTAGATCTAACAAACAAAATATCCAAAGCTTGTCCCAGAATATCTGAACGATCAACTTCGAATGACATTCGTACGTTTCAGTGAAGGATCTGGTGGCCTTTTTCTGCGATCGACTGAAAGATCACCACTCTGTGACCCCTCACGTTTTGCAAGGACTCAGTGCTCTTGTATGTGGCTCGTGTTTGTAATTTTCTCAGTTGAAAAGAATATCACAGGCCGAATTTTTGATATGTTTGAAACATTTCAGGCTGTTGCCCCCAGTTGTCCAGCAGACGATTTGGAAAAAATAATCCGCAGCATATTCAGCGAAATTCACCTGCAAACCTTGGCTCAAGCTGATCGGAGACACTTTTACAGCATGCTAGATTATCTTTTGTTGAACAGATTGCGTGGTAAGTCTGAAAAGCACGGACAGATCTTCGTGGATCTTCAAATCTGTGTCGTCTACCAAAGCTTTCTTTTTCAAAATTGTGGTGTGCATCCCAGAAGTTATTGACATTGTTCGTGTTTTCTTGTCAAAGATATCGAAACACTCGGGGGCGACATGGTTTACGGGTTTATACAAGCCATGGACGCGGAGAAGGACCCCAGAAACCTCATCATTGCTTTTCGATGTGCCAGCCAGATTGCTCAACACTTCCCAATTGGTGAGAAATTGTCTGCCGTGGATATGAGTTGTACTGGGTCGCTTTCACAGGCGCTGACTTTCCAAATCATTGCAATCGGTCTTGAACATCTGGTTTTGGGCCGGGTGCCCCCGGTTGGAAATTTGGGAGGGGAACGGCTGTCTTGGGCCTTGGGGCTCCCAGTGACCAAGTACCTTGGTAACCACCCCCAGCGAAAATTGTTCATTGATATGGGACAATGCCAGTGCACCACACCACACACACACACACACACACACACACACACACACACACACACACACACACACACACACACACACACAGAGGCACACACGCCCCACATTGCAAGAAGTCGGCGTTTGTATGTATCCGACAGTGTTCTTGTTTCTTCAGAAAAATTGTTCTTTTCACACACTCACAAAAATATTTTGTCGCACTGCAGGTATGTTTGCGGAAGAATTCTTTGAGGTTGTATCGTGCTACTTTCCTGTCGACTTTACCCCGGTGAGGGTTAATTTTGAAGACAGCGTGCCAACACGAGTGATTTTGTTCTGGTGAAATTTAAAGTACAAGTGTTTTGTGTCCCTCAGCGAAAATAGTTGCGTGCTGTAGCTCAAGAGAGTGCACTCTTCTTCCAGCCACCAAATGATCCTCGTGGAATACGCAAGGAAGATCTAGTCATTGGGCTTCGCAATGTGTTCGCTTCTTCGTCGAAGTTTGCAGACTTTGCGCTGCCTCTGTTGCTGGAGAAACTACAATCCACGGTTATCAGCTCGAAAGTCGATTCCCTCCACACTTTGGTGAGCAGTGTTTTCCCGTGGTTCCACTTCCGCTTTCACTTTCGATCCGCTCCGATTGACGTGAATGTTTTGTCTTTCCAGGCGGCTTGTGCTGAAGTGTATGGTCCAAAGGCACTTGCAGAGTACACAAACTCGTTCTGGTCGTGCATCAAGCGGGAGGTGAAAACCTTGGTTTCTTTTGTTTTGACACCTATTTCACACTTGGTGCGGTGTCATGAAGTTTTCTCCAGTGCAGTGTTTCCTCCACGGTTAGGTGTTCACACCGGTGTCTGAGGCACTGGAAGAGGCGTCTCTCGCAGCCCTCACTTCGATCACAAAAACGTTGACAGGCGCTGACGACTCCGCTGCTCTCGATCCATTTTTGACGGAAATCTTCGCGAGTTTGTGTTCTTTTTCAACTCGTGTCACTCAAGTGATTCGTATGATTCGCAAATTGTCCCACACCTTGTTGCAGGACAAACGGAGTGCTTTTGTTTTGATCGATGCCAACGCGGTTTTGTTGTAGGCCTGAGGAAACATTTGTGTGAGCCAGAGTTAAAACTGATGCACTCATCTGCCAAATTGCTGCAGTCAGCGGGCGCAGGATCCGAAGAAGCAGGCAATAAAGTTATCAGTCTGGCGATTCCTGTTCTGCAAGATCAGTTCGCAAAACACTCACAGGTCTGTGGTTCCTGATTAGCACATTGGAGCACAAAGAAAGGAGCGTTGTTCATGTCGAGCTGCTTGACAGTGAATCAATTGTTTTCACTTTTGCAGACCATACCAAAGCGCAACACCCTGGACGCTCTGAACATCTTCATTGCCTTGACAGAAAATGTGACACCAAAGGGGAAATCTTCAGTGCTCCAGCCTCACAAAGATTCTCTGTACACTTTGTACATCTCCGTTTTGACTGGAAACAACAGTCAGCTGAAGCCATTGGCAGGTGTGCAGTGTTTTGCTGTTTCAGAGAGCTTGTGTGAGGTGCAAGTATGATATTTGGTTCCACCTTATCATGTTGCTTTGAACTTTGCAGGACAAGGGTTGGTTGCCATGGTTGCAGTGAAGGATATGCTGTCAAAAGAAGACGTTGAAACGGTTGTCACTCATCTCACGGATATTGCTCTGAATGACATCGACATCGCCATGAGGTGAATCCCCCATCCGAGCGGCTTTCATCAAAATTCATGAACAATGTTGTCTGGGATTCGAAACGTACACTACACGATTTGTTTCAATCCAGAAAGGCGAGTGTGGAGGCCGTCGCTGCAATTAGTTTAGTGGAGGATTATGACACAATGATCAGACGCTGGACGACAACGCGTTTTGCTGCTTCGTTGCGAGAAAGTGAGAACTAATTTGGAACACGTTCGATTTGGCGACCTGGATCGATGAAATCCTGGTCCCTGATTCGCTTTCAAAATCAGTCAGCCAATTGGAAGACAAAATTCACCGACCAGGATCGTTCAGATCGCAAAATTGAACGGCGCTTTGTTTTCCCAGTTCAGCTTCAGTCGTTCACAGTTTGATCACAAATGTGGTCCTCCTTTCCTCTTTCAGAATCAATGGAAGTAGATCCAGGAAATGAAGGCAGCGTGGAATTGGACAAAACGGCTTTGTTGGAGGGGCTGGTCACGCTGTCAACAACATCCTCCTTGGTGCAAGAAACGATCCGAATTTTCATGGAACACATCGGCTCATTTTTGAAGGGTAATTGTTTTCACTCGTTTGGTGATAAAGGCGGGCTGAGGTCCTGCTTGTGCACACAGTCTTCAGCGTTTGTGTTCCTGTTCCTTTTCAGTGGAAAGTAACGATGACACGCTTCAAGAAGTGAAAACCACATGTCAGTGCATTCAGAAAGTGTTGGATAAGCACGTGTCCCACCCTGAAAGTATCGGAATGTTCCAGCATCACGTTTTGATGAAATGTTGGGAATTATCGAGTCAGGCCTGTGCAGATGAAACAAGCAACACAACATCCGTGCTTTCCAGCAGACATTCGATTCTGGAGATGGCGAAACTTTGCAGGACCGTTGCGAGTCACTTGAGAAAAAGGTGAGGAGACAGTCCGCACTTTCCAGCAGTCTGATTCTTGTGTATTTTTGTGTGACTTTGTCAGTCACAGATGTTGCCTCTGTTTGCTTCAGCGACTCCGTGGTGGAATGTACGTGCCAAACATTTTTACAAGGCGATCTCAGTTGTGTGAAAATCAAAGACACCAATTTTGGAACTCTGACGTCATCTTCACAACGTCAGCTGCGACTCATGCCCCTCTTTAGTGCAACGACTTGTTCCACAATGGTTTGTTGTCTTTTTCACCGGGAGAAACTTTGTGTCGTTGCGCTTCCTGAGTCGTTGGAAATTTGTCCCAGATTTCATTTGTCAGAACAGAAAAATGTGATATTTTAGCAACCCCTCTCAGTGCATCATTGTGATACAATACTGAACGTGCTGCAAGACCTTGACACGCGCCAAATGACCAGCGACAGTATTCAGGATGTCGCGAAGTGCACAGCCGCAATCCTGAACAAAATGCCAGAAGGTGGGTTTGCTTGATGTTTTTCTCCAGTGCAGGTGAAAATGCAGCGTCAACTATTCTTCATGTTGCTTTGCCTTTGTTCAGGAGACTGCCTTGAGAAATGGACGAACATCCTTCAGAACAAGATCAGTCCAGGGGACAGAACTTCCGACGTGATGGGATTTGCGCACCTGTTGGTCTGGATGTGCAAAGCCATGGTTTTGCGGGGTCACAAAAGTCAACAATTTTACATCGCTGAGGTTCGTTTCTGCAGAGTTCTTTTTTCAGCAGATGGATATTCATTCATGAGTGATATTTCTCGATTCGCGTCAGGAATTATGGGGTAATTTTGTTCCCTTGTACCTTTTCACTGAAAAAGTTGTTTTGTTTTGTCAGTTACTTGGTGGTTTGAACGACAAGATTCTGGCAGGCATCTGTGCTCAAGGCTTTGAAACTGTGTTGGAGGAGACCCCTGATCTACTCAACCGCTCAACTCACGCCAACATAACCTTGATGCACAAACAGCGTTTCTTCTTGCTGACTCTGCCGAGTCTCCTGGACGGTTTCGGTTCCGCCGCCTCCGGTCGGATTTCAAGCTGAAACTTTTGACGTTCACGTCGCAAAAAAAAAACGAGAACAATTTTTGTTCAGAGTGATGAAAGGAATTTTTTTCACGAGAATCGTTTTGTTTTCAGAAATGAAGCAGTTTTACCTGAAAGCACTTTCTTGTCATTTGAAATTCGTTCCCATTGAAGCTGTTCTTCCTGAACTCCCCACCGTAAGTTTCTGTGCAGTTGGTGGTTGTGTCGTGTTGTTGTTGCCGCCCAACGTATTGCGGAAGCTTCATTTCACCGTGGTCTTTTCAGCTGCTCCCTCTTTTGATACAATCCATGAGTGTGGAAGAAGTCGGACTGCGGGTCTCCACGATTTCAACGATGGTGAACCTGCTCGAACACTCACCTCAGCTGCTGATATCTCACGTCGATGATGTCTTGCCGAAGCTGCTCACGCTGGCAACAGACAAGTCTTCCATGGTAAAACTAAGATTGGCACAAAATGTTCTGCCTGATGTGATTCGAAAAAGGCAAGTTACTTTCCTGTTTCACAGGATACGCTTGGTTTTCAGGAGTTGCGAGTTACTAGCTTGCAGTGTCTGGCGACCCTGACATCGCTTCCGCACCATACTATCTTCCCACATCAGACCAGTGTCATCAGAGCTTTGGGTGCAAGTCTGGATGACCACAAGAGGCTTGTCAGAAGAGAAGCTGTGAAAGCAAGATCGTGTTGGTACGTCTCTCGTTCAGTGAGAATTTTTGAGACCGAGCGAATCAAGGCTCATAAAAGTGCGGCGTAAATAACCGGCAATTCGTCTGTGATGGTGTGTCAAATTATGTTTTTCAGGTTTCTGCTGGGAACAAATGCCACTTGAAAATATCTGTGGGAAAAAAGGGGATGTCAAATTGGTGAAAGTCGTTCCGCGTTCCCAAGAGTTGAGAATAAAGAAAACAACAGAACCATGTTTCGATTTTTTTATTGCCGTAATCAATAACTTGGAAAGAAATTTTTACAGCTGTTTGTGGTCAAATACTGATGCACGTACGTACACAAAACAGGTACACGAGTACATGTCCAGCTGTAGTCTTCAAATTTTTCCCATCTGGAGATCATCATCACACGAGTTCAAATGCGCGAACCACCTGACAAACTTTTCGAAAGTTCAAACAGTAAAAGTTGCACCTTGTAACTGCAGGATGATCTTGTGAACAGGTATTACACCAGTACGTATCTACACGTGCCACAAATGTGCAGTCAGATACTTCAGTTACAGTTCGTTCACACACGTCAAAGTGAAAATGTACAAATTTTATTCAGTTCAAGCACAAGGGGATTAATAACATCACAAACCAAACAAATACTGGAAAAAAAGTTCCCATTCAAGTCCATCAGCTGGGCACAAATGCATCCGTGCCAACAGCTGCAAAGCAGAATTTGTCCTTTCATACCCCATACTGTGCAGAACGTAACAAGTAGCCCTTGCAGCAAAGTAGTGTGGATGGAGTCTACAGAATGTGAAAAACCAGAGCTGGTGGGAATCTAATGAAGTTCAAATTCACATCTGTGGCTTCACGTGTTTCTTCACGTCACAAACAAAAAACGAGATCATTCAATTGCACACAATCGCACACGGAAGAAGTCGTCAACACAAGTGTTCGGGGTAAATGCTGAAGTTGTGAACAAATACACCAAATGACACGACATGACACAGAAACGTTGTTCTGAATAGAATACGGCCGAAGTGATATGTTCACCCATTCCAGACCCAAACACGAATACAAATCTTTTCAAACTGTTCCGTGGCGTTGATTTGCTTCCAAGCGTTGGGTCTTCAGCTACTTTGCGAACGAAGTGGCAACAGTCAACCGACTCTAACATGAGAACAGAACTTTCCACAGATCGTTTCGATCCTGGTTTGAAAAGAAACAACAATTTCTTATTGACACTACAACCCATTCACTGAAAGAAATGTCTCAACAGTTCCGTCCTCAACCGCAACAGGAGAGCAATCGCTTATCACATCATGTCGCAAATCATGTTCACAAAAATAAATGTGTCCTGTACACTCTCTAGAGGATATCGGATGAAAAGGGCTCTGTTCTTGAAAGGTAAACACCGGTTCCAAACGCCAATAACGAAGCAACGACGCCAATGTCAGTGGAATTTACAGGATCCAACGACGGAAGTGTCACTGGCTCACTGTGCTGTCCCAGACGAGTTCTTGATTTTCCCGCCGTCACCCTCAGACACGAATCTTTTGCGTCCCCTGGGAAAAAAAACGTTTCCAAATCCTGAACCTCCACTTCCTTGTACGCGAATACGTTGAGTGAACTCAAATGATTTTCTTTCCAGAAAGTTCTGGCTCTCCTGTGTGCACAGAGTGTGTACCTTGTCGGCAAGTCTTTGTACATAGACTCTGAGAGAACGCCCATCTGGAACATTTTGTCGCCCATTTTTTCCAACACGTTGTAAGCAGCTGGGACATCAATGCAGACGTCAGGCATCTCTTCGATTATCCTGTTCATTCCCTGAAAATGTTCACAAGATGTCCGTGAGGCTCTTGACAATGCTCTTGCGCGCTAAATTGGTCGGTTATTTCCAGTAATGGCGAACGTGCAAAATTTTTTTTTTGAATCGTACTTTGCATAGCTGATCAGGAGTGACGATGTTGGTTGAGCTCAAAGAATGGATCAGGTTCACCATCATATCCGATGCACGATCCGTGGTCTCCTCTATGGCCATCAAGACAGCCTAGAAGAAACACACCAACATACTGAAGGCCGACATTACTTTCCACTCGAATTTCATTGGCCAATAAATCACTGATGGTGTTCGCCATTTGCTGTCCAAACACAATATGGAACAAAATTGCTTTGTGCGTCGTCCCACCTCGTAGATGAGCTCGTGGTGGAAGTGCGGCACGTCGAGCTCCTTCAGGCAGCGCGTCGCCTCACTAATGTCCCCGGATGACAAGTACTCCTTCAGAAGCAGGTTCATCTGACAACAACAAACAGGAAAACACCACTGTAGCACCATGTCAACAATTTGGGTATGTCGTTGCGAGCTTTCAAAAAAGACGAGAAACAAATAAAATCGTGATGGTTGGAATGCATCCTCGTCGAAACGTACCCTTCGGACCAAATATTTCACTGGTCTGTTCCCGCCACAGAGTCCCCACACGTCATCCAGCCGAACAATTCCGTGTTTCATACCCAACAGAACATCGGCTTTGTCGATGGCGGCGCTGAAATGTTCAAAACACATTTCCTCTCAAACAGGAACTCGACCGCCATGGATAATGATACCACCCGCCAAAATAAATTAGGTAGAGACCTTGCCAAGGGACACTCCAGCTTCCCTTTGTACGAAGACACAAACTTCGGAGGAAGGCAATCATCAGCAACAGCCCTTGCGATGAACTGCCCCAACAACTACAAAAGACAGAAACGTGAATTGAAAAATAGATCTATCGGCCTCAAAAAAAAAAAAAAAAAAAGACTGCTGTGGTGTCCAAAGAGATGCAATCCACCTGTGACAGGTCACCTGTCAAACCACACGACCAAACACGATGGAAGAGAAGACAAACTCACGACAGGTGCATCCGGTGTATCAAGTGAAAGATCTCGCAGAGAATGTAACATGTGGTCAAATCCTTTGGCGATCTCGTTCTGTTCCATATAATCACCGTAGATGTCCGAGATCAGGCGAGAAGTCATCTCTCGTTGAGGGTTATGGTGCTCCAGAGCAAGCGACACCGCGACTTCGGGAATCTTGTACGGCTGCGCAATGTTCATGTCAGCCAACGAATCCTGCGAAAGGGACAGCAGTCGAAGTGCCGCTTGACTCACCCAACAATGATTTCACGGTTACGAAGCTCTGCGCCACTCACAACTCACCAGAACTTCGAACGTGTCACCGTGCTCGAAAAATTCGCGGATGAGGGGCGTTATAGCCTTCTCCAACTCCGCACCTTCCAACTGCAGCTCAACCTTTCTGATCACAACATTCTCCTGAAAGATAAAAACAAAACAAATACAAAGCCTGCAACAGGACGGGAAACACCACAAACAATAAGGCTGCACCTTTTAAAGCCCGCGAGAGAAAGAGAAGAAGGGTGGTCAGAGTCAAACTCTGAGCCGAGACCCGAGTTGTCAAACAGTGGGTCAACTGTCAATTTTGTTTGTTGTTTATTTACCGTCGAGTCGGAGTCGTAGTTGGGATCTTTTTCGTCGGCAACACCCTGCACATTCAGCTCGTCGCCCAGCTTCCCCCATACCCCTTTACCACCAGCTCCACCTTGAAATCGGTACATCACAAGTTTCAGCACGCTTTGAAATTCACGCTTGTTGAGCTTCAGCTGGCACGTGAGGAGACGACTGGGAAAACCCAAACAGAAACCATAACAAAGCGTTGTCAAAGTTTTCTACTGCTGCCAGCAAGGTCATACGCTGTTCATAACAACTCACATTTACTTTTGTAAAGTGTACTGGATGTTTTTCTCGTGTGTTTCTCACCAACTTGTCAATTGGCAGATGTTCCAGGGGCCACGCGCCAAACTTTGTTTACAAACACGTGGCCACCACAAAATTAGCATAATCGGACTTCCGCCACCGGATTCAACCCGGAATTGCACTTCGCAAACAAATGTCTCCTCAAAGCTGACAAAAACTGGGAAGCTTCTTTGAAGAAAATGAGCTTTTCACCTTTCTTTGGTTGACCACGGCCGTAGCCGTTGCGGGATTTCCTGCTGTTCTTGGACAAAGGCCCAGGAGCCCTCAGGTGATTGTTGTGCAGCCCCACATTGTTGACAACTCCATCATCCTTGCTCGGACTCTTCTTCAGCGTCCTCTTCGCTTTCCTGATCACTCTGTTCTCTTTGAACGGACCATTTTCAAGAGATTCCTTGCTGAAAAGTACATTGCTGTTTTTCTCCACGCCTCCATCTTGGAAATCATTTTGTTCCATCGGTTCAGAGTGAGAAGACATTTCTCTGAGGAATGCAGCAGTGACTGTGCACAAATCTCTGACGTGTGGAAGCTACGTCCTTCAGGTTCACAGAGAAGTGCACAAAAAAGTTGAACACACAAGAAAAAATGTTAAATATCACAAATTTAAAAGAAAATTTGAATCCTTGTTGTGTTAACAAAAAAAGAGCTGCCCGAATTACCCTGCCTGAAATTTGGATGTTTTCGGTCAAGGTCGGGGAAAATAGGACTATTTTTTACGGAATTGCTGCGGATACATCTCGTTACGGATTCTTATTTCCACAAGTCAGTTGTTCGAAACATCCCGAGCATTTCTTCGAAAGCAAACCAAAATAACAAGCAACGCGTTTATTTGGCAAGTATAAATTTATTTAAAGTTTCAAAAGGGACTAGAAATCTACGGTGATCAAAGTTGATCAGAAGTGCGAGCACCACAGTGTAATGCATTCACACAAAGTGAAGGTGGTCTACCATTGCACACGAAATTCAACCTACCTGTCAGAACAAATGTTAAGACTGACCGGCCTTCAAAATACATTTGTGCTGACATGTCAATGCTTTTCACGCTTGTTTGTTCTCGTGTTTGCATCTGCTTTTGTTCACTGCCACACTCTTCCACGAAAATACCAGTTGAGCATTCACATTCAAACAAAGCAGTTCTCTCAGCGAATCCAAAACTTATTGACCTCCAGTGGACACAGTCTTCACACCAACATCGCCGTCCGCATGGACCTGTTTGTGATGTCGTGCAGCCCAAGCTACTCAGTACAACCAATACTCCGAACGGAATTCGTTGCGCACAACCATGCAGATGCGTGTCGGCTCGAGATGTCAAAACCTCGAAATGTCCCGTCCAAACAGAAGTGTTTTGGTCCAGTCCAGCGGGACTTGCAGACGGAGGCGCCAGCTGCCGAGTCGTGTCAGATAGGCTGATCTCCACAGCAACCATGATGGAAACCCTGCAACAAATTCAGAGTGGCAAAAATACCAAACTTGTGTTCTTTTGAATTCAGAATGAAAGGAAACAACGTGTAGTGATATCACAAACACGTTGGTTGGTATCTCAGGAGAGACTGTCCCCGAGGGTGGGAACCTCCGTATTTATTATGTACACAGTGCTGCCAGCTATGAGGCAGTGGTTCAAATTCACAGCTGGTGTGTCACACCACACTCCTCCCCCACCAGGGGGTGCTGGCCTCTACAGACAATTTTAAATATTCTAAATATTTTTACAATAAATATTGATATATATTAGACAGGGAATAGATGCATAATATCAAAATTGTGCTATTTTGCTGGAATTACCCAGCATGCCTCCCCACATGAGGAGGTCACGTGATCAAGGGGTTTTCCCTCCTTTCTGGAAAATAGTTGATGTGATCGAGATTGAGTGTTTTTCTTTCTTGAAACAGCAGATCATCAGACACATTTACTTTGAATCAAACAGGCTAGGGTTGCAGCCCCTTAGTACTGCTGTAGTAGATGCTGTTGTGCAGTATTACTGCGCAGGGTCCCCAGTGTGGAATTTCAGCCTTCAGACTGTGGTTGTGCGACTCGCACTCAGCATACACCTCGCACCCTACCAGGCTTAAGGTGAGTTCGATTCAAGTGTTGTATATATGAGTGAAGCCCCAGTAGTGATGTTGTAGTATAGTTTATTGTAGAGTATGAGTTGGAGCTCAGTGGTTTAGGCTA
>JAAUXT010082348.1_pt1 | contig 29815 bp, 29 predicted proteins | sample 7278171 | NCBI WGS metagenome assembly JAAUXT01 (sample SAMN14350112, study PRJNA611818) | marine sediment metagenome | isolation source: surface marine sediment (1.8m) | place: French Polynesia: Moorea | collected 2018-08
ATGTACTACTTTTCAAGTAATACTGTTTTTTTACAGGAAGTGACTTTCCTGCCATTTTTTTTTGACATACTACTTGACAAGCAGTATTGTTTATTTTTTCCTACCTTTTTTTTTGATGTACTACTTACAGGAAGTAAGCAGTACTGTTTTTTTAAAAACGTACTGCTTTTCAGGTAATACTGTTTTTTTAGCATCAAAAAGTAGTACATCAAAAAAAAGGTGGGAAAAAATAAACAGTACTACTTGTCAAGTAGTATGTTTTTTTTTGAAAAAGTGAGAAAATAACCCCTGAAAAAGTGTACTACTTGCAACGGTTTTGATAAAACCATAGCAATAAGCAACGGGAACTAAGCAACGCAAGCGAACACACATGGAAATAAGTGGTGGCAAAAGATTAACAAAATGACAAAATTTGATATCTTTGGAAACTATTTGTGAAACATCAAAGACCAGTACAATACCTTTCTGCTGACAAACTTCAGCACTTGTTCTGTTCTGGCCACTCTGAACAATAATTCAATTTTTCACGGTGCAAGTGTGAGAGGGTTGTTGGTGGACTTGGTATTGAAAATTGTCATTTCTTCTGGTGCTGTGGAACACAGTTTTGGGCACAAGCAAGTCGAATGAGCAGCCCGAACCAGTGACCCGAACGTTCAAATCATCGCGAAGCCCAGGGGCCTATTTTTCTGGTTGAGAGAGGTTTCGTGGTGGGAAAACTCCATTTTACTGTTTTGCACTCGTGCCAAGCACATTCAGACAAAGGTGCTCAACTTCCTAGCCAGGAATCGCAGCCAAGGCTCCGGGCGCCACCGTTTGAAGCTGGAGATCATCAAACTATTAAATTCCGCTGAGCTGGCCAAATACTCATTTCATGAAGGCTGAAAATAAACAAAACACGAATGTCACGTCTTTGATGCAGAAACGCACACCTGGGAAAAAAACCATAGCAGGAACATTTTCCTTGTCGTGGCTGCACCAGCATCAACCAAACGTTCTTTTTGTGATGGACGTTCTGCCCGTAAGACATTTGTGCAGAACTTGTTCATTCGGCACTTTTATATGTTGAGTCATTTTTGAGCGTGCATTTGCAAAGAATTTCTCCGCTGATGAATTTCGTGACACATTGTTCTGAAATCGTTCACTTTACTTTTTTTGCATTCATTTTGATAAATACATCTCAAGTTGGTTTGCAATTGCCATATCTCTTGCTATTCTTGAAGAATTATTTTATTAGTGACTTCCAGGCCTATTATAATTGCATTCAGTCTGATTAAGGACAAAACTGACTTGCTCACTTATTGTAACAATCGTTTATTCCAAATTGGATTTTCAACTAATGCATCATTATTATGGAAAAGCTCAATGTTCTTTTCATCCCTGGGTAATCTCCCATCCCGTTTTAAGCTCGCTGATGTCACTGTTGGGAATTAAAGATGACAAGATGGAAGATTCAAAATGAAAAAAAGAGATTTATTTTCTCTTTCGAAAAAAACGCTCATTTTTATCTTCTAACATTTGACGGTCGACGGGAACAGCATCTCTCTCTCTCTCTCTCTCTCTCTCTCTCTCTCTCTCTCTTTCTCTTTCTCTATCTCTCTCTCTCTCTCTCTCTCTCTATCTGTCTCTGTCTCTGTCTCTGTCTCTGTCTCTCTCTCTCTTTCTCTTTCTCTTTCTCTATCTCTCTCTCTCTCTCTCTCTATCTGTCTCTGTCTCTGTCTCTCTCTCTCTCTCTCTTTCTCTCTCTCTCTAACTTTGCCTCAGGTCCCTTCACAAAAAAATTCATGTGAGTCAGGAATGTTCCAAGTCAAAAACTCAAATATTCCAAAATCGACACACAAAGATGATTTTCTGGGACTTAGTTTCTCATATTCTTCCGTCAGTCTGGCCAACAAGTCCTTTTGAAAAACGACTACGTTGCATCTCACAGCTGCAGCAAAAACCTAATCAGCAGTGGCCTGTGTGATTGCAAGAAGATTTCGTTTTCTCAACATGGCAAACAACCTGAAACTGAATCTTACACACTGGAGGCTGTGATTTGAATTTTTGCATTTGGCACTGCCAAGTCCAAGCCTAGGAATTTCTCTTTTCTTCTTGTCAAATTCCTTTATCAAGGAGCTTCCAGGTGAATCAATACGTTCTGTGTAAACCAATTGTGGCCGCAGCATGTCAGAAGTAGCTTGGTCTGATCTTGTTTGCTCTTATAATGATGCAATTACCATAAAGACCTACTTTTGCTGGATGTTGTGTTCCACGTTGGCGACAAAGGAAAAAATCAATTTAGTCGGGACATTTCTTTCAATCTCATTCGTGCAAAAGAAGGTTCGAATGTCGCTTTTCTGTGATTCTCAAAAGATGTCAAGGAAGACTTGTTTCGAAGTAAATCTGATCTCTGTGAGCCTGGAATCTGAGAGTATACTCGAGATAACAAGATGCACACGACCAAGGGCAGCCACACAATTCCAGTTTTTTTAGGTGATTTGAGGAGGTTGCACTGTTTTAGGGACCTCAATTTTTGAGTGACCCAAACAGGGCAACCTAAAAATTCACATGGAGACAGCGTCTACCAAAAGTACACCTGTTTCATGCTTAAGATGAGGATCAAATTAGGATCTTTTGGGCTTTTTTGGTTTTTGTTTGGGTTGAGGATAATGTGTAAGGAAGGAAAATGTGAAGGTCAAATTTTTGGGTTCTTTGGGTCAAAAGTTCAAATTTGTAGAGGTGGACAATTTCAGACATGCTTGAACAAATGGGTCCATATCTCAGAAAGTGCAAATATTGGGTGAAAGAAGTAATCAATGAAATGCATATTGTTTGGGTATTGGAGTAGTGACATTTGATTTTTGATTTTCAAAAATTTTTACATGGTTTTTAGGTGGGGTCAAAGTTTGGGTATTCATTTGGGATTTTCAGAAACTATTCAAAATAGATATTTGGCAAAGATTTTGGCAAGCTTCATGTGCAATCAGGTAATACATTTCAATGCACAGATAATTTGGGTACATTTCAAGTGATAACAATAACATTCATACTTATGTATATTTATGTTTTGTATAACTGTGTTTTGGTTGCTGTGTTTAGGTTGCTATGTTTAGGTCACTGTGTTTTGGTTGCTGTGTTTAGGTTGCTGTGTTTGGGTCGCTGTGTTTAGGTCACTTGCATTCTGGTTTCTCAAATCACTGCGAGCTTCATGGAGCTTTTTTTTTCAAAAGCATGTTGCCTTCCAGACAAAATAAAACAAGACAAACTGACAGAGGGAATTCTCCATTTTGATTCTGGAAAACTTTTACATGTACCAACGCTAAATTCAAATCCAGATTGAATTTGTCGGGAGAGAGCTTTATCCAAACGAAGCAAGACAAAAAGACACAAATTCGACAGGGAAGGGTCAAGCAAAAAAGTGCTGCAGTATGCTGATGGGAAATTCAGTCCAAATGAGGTGAAACCAACGGAAACATGCTTGCAAGATGGAAACAGCTATGGGCAATTGTCAATTGAAATTTAAACTGATGGGCAGAGACAAAAGAAGAACGTATTGCCACGTTTGGTGGTGTTGATGATTCGTGCAAAGGACAAAAAGTTGAAAAAAGAAGGCTCAACACGCAACAGCAAAAGAGAACTCAAGAGGTAAACATGGACAGAAGGACAAAAATCAAACTGTCATGAAGATATAAAAAAGTTATACGAAGAGTCAATCAACAATGAATGAAAGACAATCACACTTTTTCGACCGGTCAGTTCTTGTTCAACAGTACTTTTTCAAACTTCTGAACTTTTTTGTGACTGATCCACCATTCTGGTGCCTCATGAGTTGTACTTGAAAGTCTTTTGAATCGATTTTGTCTTGCGTTGTTTCGTCTTGATTTGTGTGACCAACTCAATTCTTGCTGTCACATGCACACCACAGTAAAAAGGAGCTGGAATAATTTTGGTGGGCAATCCAGAGCTGAATAGTTCACACTTGGTGAGACTGTGATCAACCTGCAGTGAGCAGTAAATCCTTTGTGCAGTCACAACATCTTGCAGAGCAAGAACACTTTTTCATTGGTACTTTTTGTAGGGTGCGTTGCTGGCAAGCAACTCGCATTGTGTAGATGCTAAAATTTCAAGAAAGGCAATCTCCTGCAGGTCTGTGTTACAAAGTGTGCTGCAAAAATTGCAAAAATCTCACAAGTCCGTTTGTGAATCTTGGAGGAGTGGCATTTCGTCGTGTGCTTTTTGATGAAAAAAAAGCTGAGCGTGCAGTCTCCGATCGTAACACTATTGAGAATCTATAAAATGCACCGCCATGCATTCTGTTCTACGCGCGAGGCTCGCGAGGCTTTATTACATGGAGACTATTGTTTTGGATTGATTTATTTGATTCAGAACCTTCAGACATGCAACGCGGTCATATTGAAAGCAAATTTTTATCAAATCGAGGTGCTCTTTGCATTCAAGGTGTGTCGGCAGGACTCTGTGGGAAACGTTGATTTACACAAATTGTGCCGGAGTGTTTTGTAAGTTTCAAATTAGATTTTTCGTGGAAAACTTCTGCGACGCTGAAACTTAATTAAAATTGCCTAAAATGAAGATCAAGCGTGTTTCTAAACCGAGGATCGCAAATCTCGTTCATACACAGGAAGTGCTTGTCTCACGAAAACAAATTGTTGGTTTTTGATCCGTGTTCCTTCGAGACTGCGCTGTTGTCGATGTTGCTGATGACAACTGCAAGTCACGCGCGGCAGAGTCAAGTTTCTGATCAGAAACAACGCCACAAAATTCTCAAACAAAAAGGCGACAGCGAAAGCAGAACAAAAAAGTTTCATTGCAATTGTTTGAATGCCTCAAAGGCATTGTGATTCTGTGTGGAATAAAGACGCATCCATCAAGGAAATGCGCTTCTTGCTGACTGTAACACGAACAAGGCAAAGACAAGTTCCTTTTGAAAAAAACACCTGCCACTTATTGGCGTTCGTTTATTTTGTATCTGTTTGCACTTGATGCTACACAGGATGACACTCCAAAGATAATGTAAAAATCCATGAAGAATCAATCTCGTAACAATGCACGCTACAGTCAGAGTTCGTTTTGCGCTTTCGACGAGCAGCGCAGAATGAACTCGGTTCATATTTTAGCACGACACCGCACACTGAGACACATTGCAGTCCCGGAAGCTTACGAACACATTTCTGCTTCCATGGTGGTGAAAAACGGATCTCAATGAAGGAGACCGTTCTGCGTTGTGGTCGAGTCGAGTGGATAGTTCTCGTGGGAATCAAAGTTTGTTATAAACACCTTCATGCAGAAGGGTGTTGTGCGGAAGTCGAACCGGTTGCGGCTGACTTGGAAAAATTCGTTCCGAATTTCGTAGTGGGTGGGAACATAGAATGTTACGTCTTTGAAAGGATCACAGGCCCGTCAAAGGTGTTCGGATTGGCCGAGTTGGAGTGTCTTTGTACTCTGGCAGACAGAGGTCGGGAGTCCGACGGAACTCAGTCCTGATTGGGGTCTGACTCTTACCTTGCAAAGACACATGTTTTTTGTCCTCCTGTAGCGCAAAAGTAAGGAGGGTGTCAGTGGGCGACCGTCGACCCCTTGGCCCAACATAGAGTGAATCATGCCGGAAAGCTGACAACCTCCACAGGGTGCTCCAGAATTCCAAGACAAAGATCCGGCAGCCGGCTGGAAACACGAAAGGACAATTTTTCTCGCACTGGGGAGTACACGAGTACAAAGCAAACAGACCTCTTTCCTTTGCAAGCTTCTTTTTTTGGCAAATTTCAGCCAGAGGGTCTTGAAAAGGACCGACCCACTTTGACGACAATCTTAGCAATCTTGTTTTGTGCTCAGCGAATTCAAGGGGGTGACATTGTCTTCCTCAGCCTGCTCAAGGCCAGGCCCCAAAATATAACAGCAGGCCAGGCCTCAGCTCTCATGAATGCACTGTGTGAAAATAATGGTGATGATCCATTGCTCGTGGGCAAGAATCATGCTGAGGCCCATTTCTCTGGACCCACTGAAGAAAGGTCCTCAAAGACAGCAAAATACACCAACCTCATCCCACCCTCCTGTGTCAATCCTCCTTGACCCTCTGGAGCTGGTAAACAAGAAGTGGGTGTGCAGCCAAGAACTTTTCCCCTCAGGACATGGTGAACCCACTGCTCTATTCACCACAGTGCAAGTCGCAAGGTCATATTTTAAGGTTATCCTGTGACTGAAGAACCAAAATAAACAGGCTGTCACAAGATGCTTTGGTTGATTCTTTGGCCAATGTATTGAGATTGCAGGCCAACCAAAAACTGGTGTTTCTTCTGAAGACAGGATGTCCTTGTAAAACAGAGGGAACGGCGTGAGCCATGCACCCCTTTATTTCAGCAAATTAATGCACGTATGCACACGTGGTCTCATGCCAAGGAAATCCAAAAAAAACTCAATGATTTCCAACATACGGTGTCAGGACCACGACACTGATACAAAGCAGTTCATCCCTTTTCTCCAGCTTCTGCATGTTTCCGTTGCACGGTGCGAGTTCGTCCTTTTCAAGACCCTCTCGTTGGCGTTTTGCAGTGCAGTCTTTGAGAGACCCAGTTTTGTGGGTATCATCTGCTGAAACAAATCCACGCAAAGTCCTTGGCAATGAGTCCAGATCCATACAACCAAACTGCGAAATTCCCACTTTCACCAGCTGCGAAAGACTTTTCCTGTCGCAGGTAGTGTGTACTTTTTGGAAAGTGGTCTCAAGGCTGGCTGTCTCACTCAGAGCGCATGACGCTTTTAGTGATTCGTCCTCAACGCGTCAGATCAAGGATTCAGCGGCGCACGGAGCCACCTTCCGCAAAGCAGCGTGTCCGAAGAAACACAGTTCGCCCAACGCCAAATGGTGTTTGAAAAGCATGTGGAAGCAACCAAAAGGAGACACGACATCGGAAACACGCTTTGTTGGGGACCAGGCGACGGCAACCAAGAAATCACTTCTAGTGACAATCTTGATCCATTTCGCTCTCACCTGTGTGGGGCTTTCTTGAACTTTGTTCGAAGAGTATCAACTTGGCAAGCTTGGCCGTCTGCTTTTGATGAAACACCGTGTGATCAGCCTCAGATTTTCCAAACTCCATATCCACACTTCTCAGCAATCTCAGGTTCAGTCACCAAGGACTCAATTGCTCCAACAAAAGAACTGCAGCCACTGTTCCTGAGTGAAGAGCCCTTTGAGCATGCACGCATGTTTCGAAAAGCTCAAGTCGTCCTTCCAAACTGAGCTCGCCTTTGCCTTCCAAACTGGGATGTGTACGTTGGTGCGACTCAACACAGGTCAGTGTACTCGTTTCATGCGGATGTTCCAAGTGCTCAGCAAAACCCGACATTGATGGAGAGCGACATCTTTGATCCACGCACACCCAAATGTTGTTGATTCACTCATGAGCTGCAGGGACCCCCGACCCCAGAAAGCATGGCTATTTCTGCAGAAGCTGTGGTTCACATCAATAAAATACGCACCTAATACAACATATATTTAACCTTTTCAGGAGAAAATTGAGTTGAAAACTCGTTCAGGAGTAATTGTATTAAAGCTGGGCCATTTGAAGCGTAAGGACCCCATGAATAAACCATCAACCCCATTTCCCCTGAAAGTGCTGGCTTCACTTTGAACCTTGTTTTCCATCAATAGTAATGGTTTGAAAGGTCTCAGCTTGGGATCAGGTTCTCCTCAGCCTATGTTTTTAAAAGGTCCCAGACAAATTTTCTCCTTTGATGTGTGTTTTGCCGGCGAGGTTCGTAACCTGTAAGGTTTCGCGCCTCGAAGTTTTGAACAAGTGTTCTGTTCTTGCCAGAGCTGCTGTTTTGGAGTCTTCATTTCGCCTTCGCGCCGTTAAAGTGGACAGACGCCACTGAACGTGGAAAAGCGGTAACTTTGTCCATTGTCTCACTTTTTCTTCGTCTCAATGTTGGTGTTGCTTCGACTTGTCTGGAAGAGAGAACCTTTGCACAATCTGCGCGATCTTTGAAGCATCTTGGTGGATTTTGACAAGCTCTGAGACAGCAAAATTGATCGTCATTGATGATTTTCATCAAGTTTTTTTGTCTTCCCTGAACTAACAACCGAAAAAATCAGAGAGCAGACAAGAGAAAGGCATTGGCTATGTAACGTAAGACGGCAGTCCGTATTGGTTTCCTTCATGCTCTTTGTTCGGCAGCAATGAGTTCAGTTTCACTTTTCAGCCGTAATGATGCTGCGCATGAAGAAGAATCTCTTTAAATATTTGCTTCGGGCTGAACAGAAATCCCTGTCATATCATTTTCTAATTGCACGCAGGAAGCAGCCCCACTTTTCGTGGCACCCATTGTGCCGCAGAAACTCAAAGATGTCCCGAGAACTTGCTTCGCGCAGCTTTTGCTGACACAGAAGAAGCCAAACTTCTCCAAAAATACTCACAGAACACGAAATTGCTTCGCATTCATCCAACTAGTCCTTGACAGTTGATCAGGTGGAGCAGTCCTTTTTCTGCTTGGTATTTTTGGAATCTCATTCAGCAGTTGATTGTTAGACTTCAGTGTCACACGGTGGACTGTGATCGTGTGCGGCTTGATTTGACGTGAGGGAAGCTCCAGTCACTTCTGGTTATCAAACTTGGATCGTGGGCCTTTCCCGACTTCGTTTCAGGCTTGTCAAGATAGCATCCAGTACATCACAATTGTTTCCACGTTTCCTGCAGGTCAAAACAAACACCGTGGAGAACAATGCGGTTGACAGATGTGCACCGAAAAGTTTCATTTATCGCACCTGGGCTCGTGTTGTCCAAATTGCTTCCTTCCAATCTGCGCTGATCACAACAGACCTGGTAAACCCAAAACTCATGGACAGAATGTTGAATACTCATTGGAACATTGGACTTTGGTGGTTCCACTTCAGAATACATGTCCAAGTGTATGATTCACCGAGGGAAGTGTCTATTGGGTTCTTGGGATTGTGGAATTGAGTTTTTCCGACAGGCGACAGAAAGTGTTGTGTGACACATGTTTACGTAGACAAAGCAAACAGTTCTGCAGAGGAAGATCTGTTGACGAAAAGATGGCTGCACGCTGAAGACTATTAATTTCACATGAAACGGGTGCTGAAGGGGCCTCGTGGTTTACTTCATTGTTGTCTGCTGGAATTCAGCTTTGTAGTGAAGAGCAGATCGCTTTGATGTGAGAGATGGTTTCATCCGAAGAGACTTTAATCGGCTTATCTACGTCGCCTGCGAGCACCTGCTAACAGCCTGCGTGCGCTTGACACCGCTTCACAGCCGCGCGTAAATGCTTCCTCGGCAGTTGTTTGCCCTCCAAGGTTTCTCCGCTTGGGAAGGAAATGTTTACCGATTCAGACAAAGCAGCTGGCTCTGTTGAATTTTCTCTGAACAAATATGTGCGTGAAATCTCATGTCAGGCAAAGAATAAAGCCAAGAGATTTGCCTCCGAGCACCTTGCCATTCAACAAAATCCTGTCATGACAAACTGGAGTGTGACAGGAGTAAATCTTTTATTGCATGTAGAGTGCATTGCTTTGCAAGTTTCCACAAAAACAGACCCACGAATTCAGAAGCTACGCAGCGGCGGCATGATGCGGAGAATGATGAATCCTTAAAAGGAATCGGTAATCTATGGCGAATGCGACATCAAAGGCAGATTACAGAGAGATGGGGCTGTTTATTATCCTGACAGGACGCTCACATGTTCCACGTTGAGGGTCTTAAGGTCCCATTGGAACTCGACAGCTCAAAACTGGTGAAATTTGTATCCATCAGCTGAACCGTGACTCGGGACTTGGTGTCGCTGAGGCTGCAGCTCGTTTCGAGCGGATGCTTGCACATTTGTTTCGGTTGTTGATGTCTTTTCATTGGCCAATGACTTGTTGGGGTGGGCACATCTTCGCTGTGGCCACGAACACGCAATGCATCAAAAAGTTGTTGAGCTCGTGGAAACATGTGCCTGCTTGATGAAGGTATGAGGCAAATCGGAGTTTGCAGTTGTGACGATTTTGCCCCAAATGCAGCTTCAAAGGTGAAACTCAAATCGCCGCAAGTACTCGGTGGCCTTGTCCTCATTCCCGCATCATACTGTTTTTCATCATCCGTATTCTGTGCACAAATGTGAGTTCATCGAGAAGAAAATATACGGACATTCATGACCCCAGTGTGCTCGGGGCTGTGATGCACTCCTGTTTGTTCCTGTGCTGCGTGAACGTGACAGAGACAGAGACAGAAGTTTTCAGTTTCTTTTGGTGAGGAATTTTCCTTCCACAAGTTGCCAGACACAAGACTCTTAAATTTGACAGCGATAGCTTGAAAGGAAGTGCGCGAAAAGAGAGACATCTGGTTCTTGTTTCAGCTGAGACATTGACGATCCAATTATGTTCATGTGGGAGGCTACAATGGAAAGAGATTCGTGATTCAGGATGCAACCTTGATGTGTCTGTTACCACAGAGGAGTCCGGATTCAATGCAAAGATTAATCTTCAAGCAGATCAATAGCGCAGCAGTCTAGACATCTTTTCTTCGCGCATCCAGAAAAAAGACCAAAATTGTAACGTGAGTGTCTCAATGAATTGTTGGGAGGAATTTCTTGAAGTTGTTGGCAGCTGCAAGTTCAACAGTTTTGGCTGACAAACGTCGACGGCAGACGCGCGTACCCTGCTCCAACACCTGATCAGTGCGTCCGACACGCTTTGTGTGAAGGAGGGAATTGCCAGCTAAGGTCCACAGGATTTCAAAAGGTTCTTGTTGGTCGGTTTTGAGACTTCAAGTGACGGGCGCGAGGACTTTTCAGGCGTTTCTGTTCTGAGTACTCTGTTTGTTTCTCTCATTTGAAAGTCAACAAATATTTGTGCGCGGAAATCAATCTGACAAACACTGATTGTTTTTCCAAAGTTTTGGTTTCGCCTTTAAAGAATCTGAAGACGTGCTCCCGGTGTGCAAGATGTAAAAGTACAGCGGCACACAAATGCGAAAGGCCATGGACAGAAGACAGCGGCTGAAGCTGTATGCGAGGCATCCAGATGAGCAGGCGAAAGCTGCGGCTCCTGAGTTTTCAGTGTGTAGAGTCAAGGCTCTTCCTTGGTACCCAGAGGCTCAGAAATGGCAGACGAAACTTCATCTGCGTGCAGAAGCGGAGTTGTTCATGAGCCGGGCTCACGACACGCAGGTGGCTGAAGAAAATAGCACGGAGTGAAGGACACAACACGAGTGGGGCCACTGCTGTCACCTCCGCGTGTCACTACGAGACGCCAGTGCTGGTTTTCGAGTCCGCAGAAACAGTTCGTGTTGTGGCTTCCTGTCTCCAACTGTCTACTCCCTGAACACCTCCGTTCTTTTGAGGGCAGACTTGGAGAAAGACATGCCAAAATCAGCAAAAGTGCCTGTCTTGTTCTCGCAAACATCAATTTGGAGGAACTGAGGAGTCTGGGTGTGTTCTGATCCTGTGCACCCATCGCACGCCGTTCTGCGCAAGGATGGTCCGTCTTCTATTTCCTTTTGATGTGCGTATGAAAATTAATGAAACATTGATTTGATGTGTCAGATCAATGCGTTTAGTAATTACACACCAAACACTAATGAAGCTCACTCAAGGTTCTTTGAATTATTGGGAACTCAAGTATCCAATATTGAATGCTCAGTCAGCGTAGGAGGGACGGCTTTGGTGAGGACGATCTGGCCAATGAACGAACTTGCAGATTCAATCAAGCCCTGGTGCATGATTGCAAGTTACGATTCGATTGCACTCTCTGTCAGATGTTTCGTGGTTTCTCGAGGTCGTGGTTCGGCCCCTTGGTCTGCGCCCCAAACTTGGCTGTGCTCGCACCGGAAGCTGTTCGCTGGTTTCGAAGTTTGTGGAGGCGGCGGCCGCCAGCGGTGTGAGTCAGTCACTGTTGCGCTTCTCGCCAAAAGAAGCTGTCGACTGGGATGTCATCTGCATTCAACGTGCGTCTCACATTGAGATAAATGAGGTTATAACTATTCTGATCTCATTTACAGATAGCTGTGTGAAAGGGAATTCTCACAAGACGATGCGTCTTTACAGCTTTAATTACGCCCAATATCCAACTCTCCCTCCCGATGTTGAATGTAAGTGGGTGAGCTATTGCCCGCCCGAGACATGCTCTCGCCTAAGCAGATAAAGTCTGTCTTGATTGAGCAATTGAAAAGTTCAGTTGAAGGGCCCGTGGATCGGCCTGGATCTGTTTTCTGTGAGGTGGATTACGTGTCGAAAAACCCCGCACCGCGTGTGTGAATGATGCGGAAAACCATTCTGTCTTACAAATTTCTTTGCAAAGTGTCCTGTTCCCTCTTTCCCTCAGCTTCTCTTTGTGCCAAACTCAAACCAAAGCCAGCAAAAAACAAGATGAACAAAAGGAAACAACGCATTGGAAAGGTCAACGGAAAGTTGCGAGTTTCAGGTCGTCAGAACAGAACGACTTGTGCGTTGACCAGCTCTGGGGAATTTTGTTGTTGATTCTTTTTGTGGCCTTTGATGCTTTCATGCAGCAATCCGTACGAAAAAATGGCGTTGTGCAAATGTTGGGAAATCAGTTCGAATTCAAAGCATGCACGGTATGTGCAATTTCTCGATGAAGCGAGCGAAAAGAAAACATGACAAAAGTCGGCTTTTTGCTCGGAACTTATCTTCCTTCTGCCTTGAGGGACGGATGTTTTATTGAGGCAGTTATTTTGAGGAAATTGTGCTCTCATGACTGAGAAATCCTTTCTCGCCTACAAAAGATTTGCGTGACAACAAACCAAAATAGCTGGAGATTGAATAAAACTGTTGATGAGGTCTAAAAGCTTCACTAAATTACTGCACTGTTGACTCGGCCTTTCTCCAACAAGTCTCTTTCGCAGAATTTATTGCCCCTTTGTTTTATGAGGAAATGCAGACCTGCTTGGTCAAGCTTTTCCAGAAGGAAACGTCCGTGACTTGAATGAATCGTGCACCAAGTTTGGGCAGGAATTAAATCTGAGTGTCACAAGTCGGATACAGAGTTGAGAAGACACGCAAACGGCTGCAAATTTTGACAGGAAATAGAGAGGGGGTCGTTTGGCGTGAAGGATATGCCCCTTTCTGTGTCTGGGCAAGCGAGAACTTGAAAGCCGTGACTCTAAACTTCAATCCCATCCTGGATAGCGTGCAGAGAGCGACAGTGTCTGTGGTGAATCCAACACCAGCCTGGATTTGGTAAATTCGTCATGACTGTGAGGAATTAGTCAGAAGATTTGCCAAATGTTGTTCCGCAGCTTTAATTTTCCACTATATCCTTGGGCTACACACGCGCAGAAAGTGTGAAGAAGAATCGATGGCCCAGTTTTGAGGAATGTCAATGTGCGTTCCAGCCCTGGAGTTTTAATTGGACCCAATTGATCGTCTGCATCAAGTGTTGTGTTTTCTACAAAAAGTACCGCCAACACAAAACAGTGGAAACAAGGCTGAAACCGAAACCTGCCGTGAAAGCAGCTCAGGCAAATGATCAACCACAACCAGGCTGTGATCATCCACAATCGGGGACGCTGCACTTTCCAGGAAGAGCTTTGAAAGCGAGAGCGCTTCGGTGGAGGACCTTTGTCCCACCGCAAATTCAATCGCATATCAATGAGAGAATGGTTCGCACCGTGCCGGATTCCACGCTGCCGCCGATGGAAAGGTCCATCGGTCATTTTGAAGCAGGATTACGCTGCCTGTGCTCCATCCAACTCAAAGAACTGGGACCAAGACTCAAACACATTCCTCGAGGAAGAGGTCCCAGAGGGCGAGGTTGTACGAGACAGTTCAATCAGAAATGCGGACGCGCGGAGAAAATGTCGCGCAGCCCGGATCCAAGATTTACCAGAAGTTGAGAGTGCCACCTTCCAAGGGCGTTGGTCCTTACTTTGAAGATGTTGACAAAGCGAACCAAGCCAGACTGAATACAACGCGAAAATGGCCGGACCCGCAAATGTGTTTGTTGTTGTGTCAAGAGGGGGTACCAGGTACTACCTGGTTCGCGACAGAACTGCGATGATTTGTATTTTCAAAGCAAAGTTGAAGTTTTGTTGCGAGTCCCTGCGTGAATGAAACTGCTCAGTTTCGTGTGGTTTCAGCACCAATAGACGGTGGGAAGGACACCGGATTGACCTGAACTGACACCAACAAAAATTGGCGAGAAATCTGCCTGCAACTCACAGCACACGTGCAGAAAGCCCTTTCGGTTCAAGCAGTTTTGTATCGTACTTGTGAGTGAACCAATGTTGCCGGGTGGGTTCTCCTTCACGCACAAATGCTAGTTTGGTCGTGCGCAAAATGCTGGAGGTTTGATTTTGATGCCAGGCAACATTTTTAAGCGCGCGGTCCGGCTCTGCCGATAGGACGCGGCTTAGTGTAATCACCATCAGTCTGTATGTGTGTCTGTGTGTGCAAATTTTGCAGGGGGGGATGACTCAACATGGTGATATTTAGCCAGGATTATTTTTAAGCCATTTTAAGCATTTTTGATTTTTTTGCCCATGTTGAGTTGGCCAGCCCATGTCAAGTTACGGGGGCGGGGGTCACTCAATATGGTAAAATTCAACCAGCAAGGCTATGTTGAGTTACCCCCCCCCCCTTCCTGGTAACTTAATATGGGCTGGCTGGCTAGCTCAATATGGAAATTTTCAAAATTTTCTGAAATGGCCACAAAATCGTTCGCGTGAACGGCGTAAGACCGCGCGCTGTTTGGGCGACAGCCTTCTTGCTAAACTTTGGTGGCACCTCCATCTTTCAGAAGTGGAGGTTTCTCGAAACGTTTCACCTTTGTTCAAGCTTTCTTTTTGAGGCTGTCTGGGTGACAATTTGCTGTTGTGAAGGTCAAGCAATGACTTAATTTGAAAGTCAATACACATGCATAATACGTTCAACTGGCGGAGTGTCAGAATGCCCCTGTTGTCAAAAGTGCACAGTGCACTTTCCACTCGATGATCGTCCGAGTGAAAAGTGCCCAAAGACCAGGGTCAAAAGGTCAACATGTGCTTTTTCACCTTGGTCCAAACAGCATACCATTTAGATTAAAAAAGAGGAGTTTGAAATCAGGTTCCATAAGTAGAGTCTTAAACCAATGCTGATTTGCACAGCAAGACAGTTTTCATATTTTGTTTTATTTCAAATGAAGATTGGTGTTTTTTGTTCATTTCATTTCACTTCAAATACAGACTTTGCTGTTTTCTAAACAGTTTTCAAAATTTGATTATGTTTGAATGGTGTGCTGTTTGGAAGCACCTCGTACAGGGCAGTTTTCGTCCGAGTGGAAAATGCACTGTGCAGTTTTGACACCGGGTACTTCTGACTCGCCAACAACGCTCTCAGTGCAAAAAGAAATGCGCGCAAACAGTACACGAAAATTGAGGGGTGAAATACAGTCTGTTTTACAACAGTCACTCGTACTCATAGTGAAAAACAGTTTTCTTTCATGGCTGCTGTACCATGTTGCTACAGCAGATGTCTGCTTAAATGCAGAAATTTTGCATTGGATTCGGGATTTCAGTTGGTATCAGCATGCAGAGGGAGTCCCTTGGCAGACTCGCTGTCTGATTTGTGTGAATGTGTATCAGTGTCAATTCCGAGTGTCAATTTCGGGTGAAGATCATATCGTCATATTGATTTAAGTTCCATCATTTCCAATGTTTACTCACACAGGCTGAGAAGAAAGGACACGTGCTTTTTCCCTGTGACTTTGTTCAACGTGTTTGAAAACTCTCGTCGTGTTTGTTGTCTGATTTATATCTTTCAAGATACGAGTACGCGAGACTTTCAAAAATTCCACCATGTGTGAAAATAAGGAATTCTTGTGAAGATGTTCAATTGCTCGGGCGATGCGAGTCACGTTCTTCTCGGGTTTTGTCCGAGGAGACTGGAAGAGAATGAGCACCAGAATAAGCCATCGTCCTAATCAGGAAATGACACCGTGCAGGACGGTCTCTGAGCAGACTCAGTGTCGGCTTGCTCGAATTATGTGTGGAAGTAGATCTGGTCGCAGGCAGAAATAAATTCACCTGAGAGGAACATTGTCATGAATACTGAGTGGTAAAGTTGTACTTCAGGAGCAGGAACTGTGAAGACAAAAATTTGAAGAACTTGATAGTCCCTGTGTCTCAACTTTTTCCCGAAATGACAAACTGACATTGATCATTCGACTGACTGGTGGTTTCCGGTGAACACGTCTGCTGTGCACACTTGTGCCACTAGAAGCTGAGTTCAGACAAGACATGTTGAAAGGAAAACTTTCATTTGCAGTCAAAACGATACAGCTGCAGCAGAAGTCATTTGAAAAATCGACCAACTGCAGCCTACTGCGAGTCTGAAAGCAAGAAAGAAAAGGAAGAGGCATGTAAATTTTGGAGCCGGTCATCAGTGGTGCGTCTCCCTCACGGATGAAAATCAGGTTGGCACAGAAGGATGTCTTGCGCTTTTCGTCAGAGCGTTCCTTTGGTTGTGACTTCTTTCATATTTTGTGAAGCTGTTGGCACCTTGACTTGTTTCCTCTGTGTTCAAGGGAAAAGTCACTGGAGAGACCACAACTCATTTTACGTGGCCCAGAGACATCAAACAATGATTTTCGGTAAAGTAACCAAACAAAATTGCGTGCAGCGAGAGAGGTCAGAGCTCCCATACACAATTCTTGATTCGGATCAAAAGTTTGATGAAAAATTGACACAGATGACACCGGGTTAAATCGATCTCCCATGTTGTGTCCCCCTTCAAGGACGGACCCGTCACACTGACAAACTCTCGGCAGGAACGAACACAAACTCACGGGGAAAATTCAGATTGAGGCCATAACAGTTCAAATCTTGCTCACATTCTGATTTCCTTGCGCACTGAGTCCTCGTGCAGCTCAGAACACAACAGAATGGGACGCGACAACAAATCAGCACGAAAGCGACATCTTTGCTCCCGAGAATAAGAATCGCCTTATTCTGGTCAAGTTTTTGATATTTCTTGCACAAGTTCCACGTTGTCGAAACTGTATTGCACCAGGTCAGAACCTGCGTTTCTTGCTTCAACAGTCAAGAAAGAAAGTGTGCAAACGTTTGCTGCACTTTCTGTCCGTGTCAAGCCCCTTGAATACCAACCATCGAGTTCGGGACTTACGTGTGGCTCACAAAGTGCACCAGCCCAGGAAATGGCTTGTTTGAGGAAAGCACAAGTCAACAGAGTGGTTCTTTAGCAAAGCTTTTAGATCTCATCGGCGCCTTGATTCAATCTCCCTCGGTTAACACGCAACGTTTATGGGTGTTCTCATGGATGCTGGCTGTTCCCAGAGCGTGTGTGTCTGTGCACAATCTTTGCCTCCCGCGCAGTGTCAAATGTGTCTGTTTTGAGTTGAAAATTCTGCTCCGAGCGACCATCGACATGTCTGATCCAGATTCAGACAAGCTGACTTGAGTGTTTTGGTCCAATGCCTTCGCCATTTGAAAAGACACTGAATAACGTTCACAGATAAACACCACCAGCGTTCCTGTGTTTCTTTTCGTGAAGAGAAAACGAAACCGTGCAACATCTATGGGCAAATTATTATTACAGATCGTGTTCTGCCACACACACTCTTTTGAAAAAAGTGAGAACTCACATGCAGGACTCGAATGCACAAGTAAAGTCGTCTACAACGTTTGCAGAACCCAGTGCAACTCTCGCATTCACATAAACAATGGTCACACATGCAGACTGGGGTTTGCAGACTCTGGGGTTCAACGGAACCACAGGGTTCTGGTCCTTCACCGTGACAAGGACTGACCTTGTCCAACAAATTATGCATCATCATAGTGCCTTCAGGCATGTAGTTTTGTTGTGCAATCAAGACTAGGATCAAAGGGACTGCGTGCCTCCCCATCCTGGACCAGTCGGTGCTCTTGTGTTTATCTTGTCACACGAAGGCCAGGCAACGAAAGATTGACACCTGGTTTTGAACAGAGCTCCAACGGGATTGTGGTCCATCTCCAGCGCAAGGCCACTTTCATTTTGCACCTCATATAGCAAGAGATTGTTCCGAAAATCCGAGATTCACTGAAGCTCCGCAGGCAGAAGTCCAGATCTCAAAGCTCCCCCCTACATTTTAGCGGCAAACCAAGGTGACCAGTTCTGCGTCACTGAGGTTGCACTTGGTTTAGAAGTCTCGACTGCAACATATACGAGGCCCGTCATTTAAGAAGCCATTTTTCATCCGGTACGACAACAGGATTGCTCACATGATCACCAAAATTATGCAGGTACAAGATCAATCACCCATCAACTTGCAAGTGAATTTTTAAATGTTTTGGATTTTGCTTTCATAGTTTAATTCAAGTCCAAAATTGATTGATTTTCTGTATGTGACTATTGACTACTGATATTCAACAGGCTAAATTCAGTACAACTTAGTACACAATCAATAGTTGAAAGCAAAAGGATACTATTTTTTGTTAAATCATTGAGTCCACAGGGAAAACCAAATTTGACTGAAAGCTGTTCCAAAATAAAGCAATGCAAGTCAAGATTGCACACAAAACTTTTCAGGACAATCCATGAAGGTTTTGGGGTCCAACCGGATGAAAAACGGTTTTTTAAATGATGGGCCTCGGAGGATTTTGAACAACTTGCACGCCTGCATGGATAGATTGACGCTCGTGCAGTTTGTCACGAGTATCACAGAGCTTTCCGGACAGTTTTTATCCGAGTGTAAAACCCGTCCTTCTTCAGAACCATTGTGAAACATCAAACCCGATTTTGGTAAAAAAACACGCAACGTCAAAAGAAATCACTGGTCTAAAACAGAAATCTGCGGAGGAAACAGAAAATCAAAATTCCAACTGTGCGACGGAAAGCCGACTGACTGAAAACTGACGTCGAAGTCGACGACAAAAGGTCCACGGCCTTGCAGCCTTTCTCCACTCCCGTCATCACAAGATCTGGAAGCAAAACGATTGGTGGTCAATAGAATGTCAATTGCAGCAGATTCTGTTTCTTGGGGCGGGGGTGTTTGTTTTCGCCACATTTATCCAAGCAGAACATAATCCTTCAGATTTGTCATCGAGAGTCTTTAGGTCAAGAGAGCGTATCTTGCCATCTGATAATGTTGTTGTCTTCCCTTGCAGGAAAAACAGCTTTGCCATACAGGTGGACTATTTCTCCCTGGTTGCTTCCCGTGTGTCATCCCGAGTGCAACGACTGCTTGGAGAAAACGGCCTTTCATTCGAAACCCCGTTCGGATAGTCCTCTTTCTTTTGCGACTCGTATGTATACGCACCTGCTGCTCGCAAACCGCTCTCGTACGCGCCGTGCACAGACGCGTATTCCTCTGTGCTCGTGTGCTCTCCCGCAAAGATGAAGGGACATTCTGGATTCCCCAGCTCCACAAAGTCCTCATCCGTCGTTCCTGCAAGAAAGAAAGAAATTTGAATTGGATCTTCTGCGAAGGACCAGTGCACTTTAACACACCCGTCCAACGATCACTCCGGGAAACTTACCAACTTTGGCGAACGAGTAGCATCCTCGCGCGAAGGGGTCAGCCTTCCACTTCGTTCGCGTCACAGCAACTGGTTCTCTCAGGTTGGATGGAATTGTGAAGGGGAGTTCGTCCAGGTTTGCTAAAGCTGTTGAGAGACAAAGACAACTGAATCAAACACAGGTCTCTGGTTTTTCCAGCTCCAGCAGACTCGTAGTTGGTGGTGCCAACCGTAGAACTTTTCCTATTGCGCATCACAAGGTTCCCAGCACACCTGCTGATAATTTTTTGAAAACCAGTACCTCTGTCCTTGAGATCGTTGTCAGAAAGTCCTTCAGATTCGTCAGCGTCAGGCCCCACCATGTAGGAGACCAACACAGGCGTGTTCGCCACCAGCTGAGCGTTCAGGAAGAAAAGCACCATCCCCCTGCAAAACACGACCTTCGTCAGATTTGGCTACTTGCATCGCAATGTGAGATCAACGAATGAACGCAACAATCATTTTGTCGCATTGTGCATGATGTGTGTGGTGGATCTTGAGGGACGGGACTGGATCCTGCACATTATGACACTTGTCAGTGTGGACGCGTTCTTCCAAGAAGCCGTGGTTTGCACTCGAGTAAGAGTCAGCCATGCCACTTCAATTTCTGCCACCCTTTCTTGTCCCAACAGTCTGAAGTCGTCAGGGTCTCGTACGGAATGGCGGTGATGGTCTTTTTTCCCCTTCATTTGTACGTACTTTTGCAGTCGACGCGTGCAATTTTTACTGGCTTTTCTGCACACAAGCCTTGCTGCTGGGGTAGTCTGGTTTCATTTGGGTGATTTTGAAGAGGTTCTCGTGAATTTGGAACAAATTGATTCGAGAAGAATACGTTTTGGTGTTCACCTGTCGTTCCAGTTATGGGCAGCAAGTCCGAACAAGTGCTGGTCGCTGAGTGATGTCCAGAAAGACTGGGACCACTGTAGCATCAGTTTGTTTACGTTTCCAAACCCTGAAGGCGAGAAGAGTGAGTGTGGTGTTTTGTAATTTTTTTGAGACAGGCCAGTTATGCCAAGTCCATTCTTGTATGCAAGTCAAATTTACTTTGCACCAGAGGTACAGTGGGTTGTCTTCATACCAAACAGTGCCGATTGCCTGGGGCTCATGCCGAATTACGAGTGTTCACTCGACTTGCGAATATTTACCAACGTTCTGGATGGAACTCCGCTTCTTCTGCGACAAAGCGGGGACAAAGTCGACGGTGTTGGCCTTCAGCACTCCGAGTGGGATGGTGATGATGACGAAGTCGCCCTGATACACCGTGGACCCTGCAGCGGCAGAACCAAATTGTCAGACTCAACTTCAAGCGCCCGGCCCGGCTTGCCTGCGCACCCAAGGCAGTAATCATGCTGTGTGTACCGTATTCAACCTTGTTGCCTCGAAGTTTTTACCCAAAGGGGTGCACCTTGCACAAGGGTACTTGGGTGCAACGTATTCCAAGCGAATACGACACTCATGTTCTGATTTGAAATGAACAGTTATTTCAGTGATCTCATTTCCGTTCAGAGTTATTTTTCAATTCATTCCCTGCTTGATGCAGAGCATGAAAGGCATTTGACTGCAAAATAAGTTTCACTGCATACTTGGTATCTTCGTGCGAGGAATCAAGACTCCAACGGGGCCCCGTCCCTCCGACCTGAGGAAAAAGTACTTGCCCCTCTTCTCTCTCCGTTGGCCCAATTTTGATGTGCTCAAGTGGAAAAGAGAAGCAGTTCTTTGTACCCACCAACAGTGACCTTCACCCAGGGATTCGTGTCGTTGCCGCCTTTCTCTACTCGAGTGACGACGCTGTTGAGGATGACTCGAGGTCCAGTTCCTGTGTTGGACTCCACAACGGTGATCTCCTTTTCTCCGTCCACCCCATTTAGCAGACTGCAAAACAAGAGACAGTGCAACGAAACTGTTCAGGCCCTTAAATTCTGAAGCCAAAAGATCAGAAGGCATTCTCCTGCATGGATGCCCGGTGCTTCAGCATGTACAAGAAAGAAACTGCCAAAGTGAGGGGGAAAAGGAATGCAACAGACAGTCAAAAGAAAAAATGGTCTCAGTTGTAAAATATTCAACAAGGTAGTACGAGTACGTGAAATTGTGCGAGAGAAAATGTAGTTTTCGAATGGACATTCTGAGCAAAACCACAAAACAACCGATCCTGGTTGAAAAGGAATTGAAGAAGTTGCACGAACCCGTTCAGAATTCCGACATATCCGTCGACGAGCAGCAGCTCCTTGGTGTTGCCCGCCTGTCGCTTCCTGCGGCGTCGCTTCCGACTGCCCTCGTCCAGCGCGTCGATGGCGGTGTACAGAGATATCGTTTCCACTGTGCCGCCAGCAGGAAACTCTATATCCTGGGCGATCAACGCCGCAACTGGGTGAAAGAAAACAAAACGCAGGTTTGCCGCAGATAGAATTCGCACAGATCTGTTTGCGGACACACGTGCAGAACAGCAGCACTGTCAAGATTTCCATACATACCTGTGGGATCTTTGGCTCGCGATTCCAAGTTTTGAGCCACAACGGCGTCCCAGAGAGAGATGTCCTTGGTACTGTCCTTGTACTTCTCGTAAAGCGTCGACCACATCTGCAAAAACACCCAGAATTCTCTCGGGTTTGTTGCACGGACAATGATTGATTTGCAAGCTGCACAGGACACTTCCAAACCTGACCTCTCCTATTGTACCGTAGCCTTCATCGTAGTCGAACTCAGTGCCGTCGTTTTTGTAAAACGCGACTTTGTCGTAATCCGTTTCGAAAGTTCGCAAGTTGAACTTGTCGGCCAAGTCCTTGATCGGATGTCCGCTTGTCGCCCCGTGGATCCATGAAGCTCCTTTGTCTACTTCTGCACCTGTTTTCAAATCGAACGTTTGTGAATAACGTTTGCGACTACGACGCTTTAAGAACGATTTCCAAACATGGGGTGGGAATCACCTGTTGAAAAATTAGTCGATGGCCATTTTCAGAACAGATCTGCAGAAGGTTTTGGGGACTTACCAACAGCATTTGGAATCGATTGTTTGTCAGTCCAGGTTCTGCCTCCGATCCGATTCCTGGCTTCCAGTACAGTCACGCCATGGCCTGCGTTGACCAGTTTCCGAGCCGCTCCAAGGCCTGAGATTCCGGCGCCGATGATGATCACATCGGCTGTTCTTGCGACGTCAATCAACGCAGTGAGTAAGAGGATGATGTGGAGCATAGTGGAGGCCTGCAAGTGGAAGAACACATACTCGTTCTCGTTCTGTCGTTGTCATCGTTTGTCCTGAGGCTTCTGAAACCAAGTTGTGCCAGCGCGATAGCTTGGTTGTATTTTTTGTGAACACAAGTGACAGGCATCAGTTTTGGGAAGCCAACCAAGAGTCATTGTTCCCAAACGACTACATTCCTTCGAGTGGCCAGCGCTCTCTTCAATAATTGTGCCCCTCTACTGGCTGTCTGGTTGCCAAAAAAATAGAAAGAACAAGCGGCCAGGAATAGAAAGAAGCAGACAACTTGCTCGATTTATTCCGCACTGTGAAGGTCTCCCAGCACTCGTATGTCCTGCCAGATTATACTGTTGTTTTTTCCCTGAAATGCAGAAGGTTGAAGATTCTGTCAGCACTTCTATCGCACACGTTGTTGTGAGAATCACCAGTGTAAGGTATTGATCCACACCTGCAGTGTTGCAGTTGGTCTGGTGTTGCAAACTTGCGAACACTTTTTTACTTTGCCTGTCAACGTCGCTGATAATGACCACCTTGTGACACGTTTGCATTTCTTACCATACGACGCACATGTGTTGCTGGTTGTCTGGCCTTTTTCTTGACAACCAAGCCAAAGACAGACCCAACTGGGTTCCCAAACTCACCGGTTGCCTTGTGTAATGCACACAAAAAAGTAGAGCATGAATAAGCGTTCTACAGCCTGTGAACCTGACAACCCTTGTTTGGCAAGAAGCATTGGGGCGGCAAAAATTAGATACAGTATCTCTGCTGCAATCATGCATGCACATGCTTGTACATGTACTGTCCCTGCATCATTCTCGCACCTCGAGACCGAATACGTGTGTAATACTCGTAATATTCCTCATTTGGTGACATTGGATTCCGACGAAACTCAGAACAACAGACATACCTTTGTTCTTGTCTTGTACGATCACTGAAAGAAAGCTCTTTGCTGTTTACAAAGGGATGAAATTCGCACAATCTCAGCGTTACACATTCTGTCTCCACATCTTCGCCCAGGGCAGTCAGTACATATTTCATTATCCGGCTTTGCCAGTGAATGGCGCCCTGCCTGCATGGATACGGTTGGCTGCGTGAGTAAACAAACAAAGGTATGCCAAGCCCTCTGTCGACACATTTCTTGCGAGAAAGATCACGGACCATACGAGGTAATATCCAAAAGTCCTGTCCGTCATGTTGAGCGATCTCGTGTATCAGTCAGAGTTCTCCCAGCTCAAGAACACTTGCCATTGGTTTGTGCTGCCACAAAGCACCATCTGTCAAACCGGCAAACCAAACGCTGTCTGGGTAGAGTCAAGTTGATTGCGACGCGTGAGCATTCTGGGTCGTGAACGTATTTGTTCACGAACCACAACAGACCTGATCCAAACCAAAGTCATCCTGAAGTGGCTTGAATCTTGATTTTGTATAAGTCTAAAAAGTAGCTATGAAATTGTTTGTTTCAGAGGTTTGATTTTGGTCCCACAAGTTGCCTGCCGGCGCAATCTGACAATCATCCGAAAGGCACATTGTGTTTTCCTGACGAAATCTCATGTGCCCCTGGTCTGATCTGAACAAAACAAACATGTTCCAGCTACTTAACAGATATCAACTCGTAATAACACGTTTGTGTTTGTGTGTGTGCGTCGTGCGTGTACGAGCGTATGTTGAAATGCGCTTCAAGACTGCAGTGGAACGATATTTCTTGCAAGATTGCAGTCTGACCACAACCTGTTTGCAATTTTCTTATTTCAGCATTGAATGTGGTATTCAACAATTTTCGGAATTATTGGTCGTTTTCTTTGGCAACACACGACTTCTTGAGGCTGAAGTAGCCAAGGCGGAGCAGCCAAGTTCAACGGCGAGTTCCACTTCAACTGAAAAGAAAAAAGTTGTACCAACAGTTGTGAAAGGGACGTTGCTCCTGCAAACACCCATTTCTGGTCTCGCTGATACATGTGCAAAATCACATGCAGTCGCGTTCATTCGAATCACACTTTGGCTTCGAGATTCAGTGGACATTCAGGGAGGTCCAGGCTCCTGGGAATTTGCTGTTCCATGGAATTCAGTCCTTATTGAAGAGGTGTTTTCGTTTCTGCCACTTTTGCTTTTGTCTTGGAGATACATGCAGAGGCCAGGGATGAATGATTACAAGTTTTCCTGGGTTACAAAATGTCTCCGCGAGTTTTTATCTTGTTTTCATCTGCAGGTCAAGGCAAAGATATTTCCCTTTCTTGACAGTGAGTCTGTTTCTTGTGACTTGGTGTGCTCTTCACGCAAATATATCAGTGAGAGGATCAGGGTGACTGAGGTTTATCCTTGATTGGTGTGTGTTGGCAACCCCAGCTGCGAAAACAAAACAAACTTCACATGTAGAACAGCATCAGGGACAGAAAAACAGTGGAGGAGTCAAGAGCCTTAGCCCCAGAGGCGTCCACTCAGGGTTGATTGAGCGCCCGTTCTTTCAATGTTGAAATTGATGATGACCACTTTCAACAACAAAGATTGTTTCTTGTCTTCCGACAGAGATTTCATTGAGGGCTTGCGCAATGTCTCAGACGATCACCTCTCAGAGGGAAAGACAAAACCCCGCCCCCATCCTTGTCTCACACAGACCTGCGCTTGAGTCACTGCCAGAATCCACGGTACTCTTCTTTCGAGAAGGTTTTTTTGTAGAGTGCAAGATGCTGACGGTGTTTCAAAGGTGTGTTTCCACAATGAAAGATGTTCTTGTTTCCTTCGACCATGATTTTCAAGGTTACGAGTGTGACCAGACTGTCTGTACCTGCTGCTCTGAGGCCAGATTCGTAGGCACCACGCACTGTTCCGTATTCGTCTTCACTCGTGTGCTCTCCAGCGAACAGGAACGGACATTCAGGGAACCCAAGAGTGGCGAAGTCCTTCAACACCGTTCCTGCAGGAGAAATGGGAGATCGGACATTGAGGCTCTCAGGTCATCAAAAACTTGGACCAAATTCAAGGAAAAGCCTGTTCGTCAAAAATCTCACCGACCGACAGTTTCAAACGAGTAGGAGCCTGCCGAGAAGGGATCCGCACCCCATCTACTTCTGGTGAAGTGAGTCGGTTCTTCTATTTCGAACAGTGCTTCCAATGTGAACAGAGCTGAACACATCAAAAGATGGGATGTTTGTCAAAGCCTTGCACACAAAGATACTTTGATTTCGCGTGGACAATCAATGAAAGATGTTATCTTCGCACCTCTGTCTTTGAGCTGCTCGTCAGTGAGAGTGTCTGCCTCGTAAGCGTCAGGTCCGAGCAGGTACGCGACCAGAGCCGTCTGATTGAAAATCGATTCAGCGTTCAAGAACCTCAGTGCCAGTCCCCTAAGAGATAGCAAAGAGAGGGAAAATTTAGAAGAGTGAGTGAGTGAGTGAGTGAGTGAGTGAGTGAGTTAGTGAGTGAGTGAGTGAGTGAGTGAGTGAGAGAGTGATGGAGTGAGTGAGTGAGTGAGTGAGTGAGTGAGTGAGTGAGTGAGTGTGACGTCTGTGCAAAGTTTACCTGTCTTCCCAAACTTCGGATGCAAGGCCAAAGAAAAAGTCGGAACTCTGTGACTGCCAAAACGACTCGTTCCACCTCAAAGAGAGTTTGTTAACATTTCCAAATCCTGCAAACACAACTTGTAATTGAACAATTTTGGGGAGATCAGCTTTTAAGCCCGCGGTATTTGGTCAACCCGCGGGCTTGGTGCAGTCGCGATGGTGTTGTCCTGTATGTGTGGAACAGTTGGTTTTGTTGTGAGGAGGACTGTCTGTTCGTTGGATTGTTTTGGGCTGAGCAATGAAACCAATTGTTGGTTTACCCATCCTCCCAGTGGTTGGTGTTGTTACCAGAGGGGTACCGTACTGGTTCATGTCAAATGTTACTTTGTGGTATTAAAGCAACAAATCCAACAGTTGGTGCAACCTCCCTGTCTTCCCAAAACAAAACCAACCATTTCTTGCAGGTAGGCAGCTTGGCCGCGGGCTGGTGGATCTTTGATGTCTAGTTTTGAAAGACTTGATTGATGGCCGGCTTACCGACTGAAGCAATGGCATCTTGCTTCTCTTGGGACACAGGAGGAGAGAATTGAACACTGTTCGTTTTCAGGACTCCCAGTGGAATGGTTGAAATGACAAAGTTGCCCTCGTAAACAGCCGATCCTAGAAATGCAGAAAAGTGTTGTCAGCGACATCGGTCTTCACAGCAAAGGTGTTTCTCGCGTACATGTTAGCACGAAAGGAAAAGAAGGCACGTTTCCCACCAACTTTCACTCTAATCCAAGGTTCAGCATCATCCTGGCTTCTCTCCACTCGAGTGACGGGACTGTTGAGAATGACTCTGGGTCCGGATCCTGTGTCGAAGTCCACAACTTGTATGGGGGTCTCTCCGTCGACACCATCGATCAGTCTGGAAGATAACGAACACCTGTTGTGTTCTGTGTTTCCCCTGAACAGGTTGTGCTCTACTTGCCTGATGTGAGGGTCCAAAGTGAACAAAGGTAATCGTCATGTTGTTACCCGTTCAAAATTCCAACGTATCCATGCACAAGAAATAGTTCTTGAGGTCGGTTTTTTGCGTATCGAAATCCTTCTGTCAAAGACTTGGCAGAAATATTGTCCAAGGGGTCTCCATACCAAAATTCGACCAGATCAACCATTTGCGTGGCAACTGCAAGTGAACTGTGCAGTAGAACACAAAGGATGTTTCCAGTTCAAGAAAATTGGAAGCGAACATTGGCATTGGTTCCAGCCATCGGTGGGAAGCCCTCACCTGCGGGATCCTTCACGTCCTCTTCCAGACCCAGCTCCACAATCGCGTCCCACATTGATGCATCTTCCTCTGCATTGGCGAACTCACGCGCAACTTGCAATACGATCTGAAAGACGCTCAATTGAAATATAGGGGCCTGGAGGCCCGGCCAGATGCCCACCCCCATTTTTGCGTGACCTGCTGGACATAAATTTGCTCTCATCGTCAAGTTCAGAACTCCACCCTGTGCAGGACTCGTCATCAATATTCACGATGTTATGTGATCTCCGAAGCGTGTGAGGTCACTGGTCTTGTTTTTCACACAGTTTGTGCTGAAGACAGAATACAAACTCTGCTGGTCTCCAGTGTTGCCAAAGGAAGATTCACTGGCCGCCCATCCGACCTGAAAACCGACTTGTGGTCCCATCTCATTTCGACTGTATCCAGGCCAAACTTGTCTGCGAGGTCTTTGATTGGGTGACCTGGTCTGGCTCCGTGGATCCATGAGGCTCCCAGATCTACCTCTACACCTGCAAGATGCCTTCTCTCCGTCGACATAGTTTTTGAAAAAAAGAAAAGAAAAAAAGAAAAAAGAAAATAAAGAAAACTTAATTTTGGCACTCACGACCGAAGAACACGTGACACTCTCACACCGTTGTTTGAGTGTTCGTCACAGGACAAATGCCGCAAAGTGTCAGGCGAGTCTCACCAAGAGCACCAGGAAAAGCATCAAAGTCTGTCCAAATTCTGCCTCCAGTGCGGTTCCTGGCCAACAGTGACGTTGTGGCCTTGGTTCACCAGTTGACGAGCAGCTCCGATGCCAGCCACGCCCGCCCCGATGATGAGGACATCAGTTGCTTCACTGCTTTGGACGAGCAGTAGGATGACGACAAAAGGACAAAATGCCCACATTTTGACTCCTCACTTTTGTAAAAGCTATGTTTTTGCAGAAATTGTGACCTCAAAAAGAAGAGTGAGAACATTCTTATCAGTTTCACACAGTGATCGCAGTGTCTGTTCACCACAAAACTTTCTCACAGAACGACAAACTGAACCTGCTGCCTTGGTCAGGAACTTGTCGATTTTTCCACACTTGTGTCATAACCGCATGTAGATCTGTGTGCTGACGATTTCGTTTCGCGTCCTCCTTCAGTTCTTCTTTGTTATTGAGAAGGGCCTTGTTGACAGAACATTGCCAGGAAAGAATCTTGGACCTCGTCGAGGATTCCAGAGACTGGACTTTCTCAACGCTGTGACTAAAGTGGAGAGAAACGAGAAGAACAAGGATGAGGGAACCCTGGATTGGGATGAATTTTGGCAGCAAAATGCTCTGGATCCAGCTTGCAACCTTTTGTGTTCTTGTTTGTTCCAGAATACCACACGCAGGACCATCCATACCACTGAACCTTTCTGAGTTTCCAGGATCTGCTGCTGGTGCGAAACACCTCATTGATAGCAGGATTCACCTGTTTTTCCAAAACTTTCAAGAAACGTTGTCGAATTTTACCTGTAAATTTGTAAGATAACCCCCAAATAATTCCGACCTCTCTGTCAGACCTTTCTGTCAACACAGTGCCACTCTTTCAATTTTTGATCTTGTCTGAGCAAAAGTAGACTCTACACAATTGTCTGCTGTTTGGTTTGAGTTCGAGTTGCATTGCAAGGTCAAAGCTGGGAAACTAGAACGCACTGGTGAAACATCTCCAGCCACGTTCTTTGACATACGTTGCGCGTTTGTACTCGTGCTTTCGTGCCGTATTGGAATTTGAAAAGAAGTAATCTCTTGAAGTTTCTGTCCGTGTCAGAGGCGAAAGTCAGTGGATAAATTTTTGCAGAGACGAAACAAATGCATGTGTCTTGGTTGGTTTGACGTGAGGACTTTAAAAAAGGATAAACGGGTGCACCACTTTTTTTGTTCACTTGTATTGTCTGAGAAAGCAATCCAAAAATGGCAAAAAAGAGAGAAGTTGTCCTTTTTGTGTAATATTTTAATCACTGTCGGTTCACGAAGGGGACTTGGTTGTGTGAAGATGGGAGTCGCCGAGGTATCTCAACCTTCACCAACGAAGTGAAGTGAACTGCTCAATGGAGTTTGTGTTGCTTTCCATGAACATGACAGCCAGAAGTGTTGCAGCGAAGGACCAACGCCACACTTGCAATGACGATGATTGAGACAAGTCGCACCCGAGACTGACTTCCCCTGCAAACAATGACGCGAGTTTGAAGAATCGTTTTGGAGGAAATGCAAGTTTCGTGTTGCGTTGGCCAACTGCACCTCAGAGTTTTGAGTTTATGTGGACGAAACGTTTGAGATCCCCTTTGTTCTTGTACGAGTACCAACAAAAAAACCTGGCCAGGTTCTTCGCGTGTCCACCCAAAACTCAAAACTCTGAGG
>JAAUXT010014039.1_pt1 | contig 29806 bp, 30 predicted proteins | sample 7278171 | NCBI WGS metagenome assembly JAAUXT01 (sample SAMN14350112, study PRJNA611818) | marine sediment metagenome | isolation source: surface marine sediment (1.8m) | place: French Polynesia: Moorea | collected 2018-08
CCAGTGCCCCCTACCCCCTGTCTGCCCCCACTCCCCTGCCCTTTGCCCCCCATTGCCCCTGCCCCACTCCCCACCCCGCCCTCCCTATCGCCCCCGCCTCACCTTTGTTCTCCTTGCCGAAGGCGCCCTGTCTCCTCTCCCACCTTTCCCCAACCCCCCCCCCCGTCCCACTGACCCTCCCCCAGCTGCCCACCCCACTGACCCCGCCCCAGCTCCCACTCACCTTTGTAGACCTTGCCGAAGGCGCCCTCTCCGATCTCCTCGAGCAGCTTGAGCTCGTCACGTGGTATGATGCGCGTGCGCAGAGAGGCGAGGGACCCCGCCGTCACGTCGGGCGAGTAGTAGTGCGGGTTCTTGGACACGATGGTGACGAGGCCCTCCAATAGGACGGCGCTGTCCTGTCTGAAAAAAGTGTGCGTGTGTGAGAGAGAGGTGTGCGTGTATGTGGGAGAGTTGTGACTGGTGTGTATGTGCGTGTGTGTGGTGAAGTATGCGGGAGAGACGATGGTGACAAAACACCCAAGCAGCACAGCAGTGGGCGTGTGTGGGAGAGGTGTGTGTGTATGTGGGAGAGGTGTGCGAGTGACCAGTGTGTGTATGTGTGTGTGTGTGTGTGTGTGTGTTAATGCGGGAGAGATAGGGGTGACGATGCCCTCCAGCAGCACAGTGCTGTCCAGTCTGAACGATGTGTGTGTGTGTGTGTATGTGGAGGGGTTGTTTGTGTATGGGTGAGAGGTGCATTGTGTGTGCATGTGTGTTGTTTGTGAGTGTGTGTGTGGGTGAGTGTGTGTATGTGGGAGTGTGGCTGTATGCCTGGGTGAGAGGTGAATTGTGTGTGTGTGTGTGTGTGTGTGTGTGTGTGTGTGTGTATGTTTGACGGACCTGTGGAGCCAGGCGACGGGCGACTCGGGCGGTTTCTGTGGCGCACGGCGGTACTGCGCGAGGCGGCGGCGGCGACGGCGCAGCAGCACGAGCGTCAAAATGACGGCGAGGAGCACCGCCGCGACCAGCGGTACCGCCACCTGCAGCACCTGGGGAAGGAGAAGGGAGATGCAGGGAGGGAGACCTGTGGGCGTGTACGTGTGATCTGTGCGTGTGAAGTGTGGGCGATTGAGGTGTGGGTGTGAGGTGTCTGTGTGACTGAAGTGTGCGTGTGTGGGTGTGTGAGGTGTGGTTGACTGAGGAGCGTGTGTGATGTGTAGGTGATTGATTTTCAGTCCCGCTTGGTTTCCAGCTGTATCATTTGCAGCAAGTCCCCCCTCAGTCACGCCCCTCTGATATTATGTCCCTCAATTTTCCTCCAATTGTCACTGAAGTACGAGGTTTGTATACTTTGAGATGAACGTCCGGGTGTTACTCCGGTATGAATGGACCGATTCTGTTCAAACTTGGTTTGCTGAAAGTTTATTCATAAGTGAATATAAGAGTGTTAACAGAATGAAATATGTCAACAGTAACAGGCTGAAAATTCAGTCGGTAACAATGACTTTCGGTATCTGTGTCCATGGGCGTTTCCTGAGTATCAGGCACAGTTCTTGTCCGGGTTCACCCTGCACAAAAGTGCATTCAGGTCTCGAAATAGTTGCCGTCAGCATCGACGCATTTCTGCAACCTGTTAGTCCAGCTTTCAGTCATGGCATGAGTGAATTCAGCAGTGGGTATCAGTCCGATTTCTTGGTCGACGCGCTGCTGCAGCTCTGCCAGATTTTGGAACACAACTCCTCGCAGATTCTTCTTGAGGCGGGCAAAAAGGAAAAAATCGGAGGGCGCGAGGTCAGGGTAATAAGGGGGATGAGGGAGAATGTTTGTTCCCCTCTGCTGAAGATAGTTGACCACTGGATCTGCACGATGGGTGGGTGCCCCATCATGGTGAAGCCAAAAGGAGTTGTGCCTCCAGCGGGTGGTGCGTCGTCAGCGAATGCGCTCTCTGAGGGTCTTCATAACTTGCAGGTAGTACTCTGTGTTCACCCCCCGTCCTTGGGGTACAAATTCGTGGTAGACGATACCTTGGGCATCCCAGAACACCACTAGCATAACTTTGTGCACATATCGGTCACGCACAGCTTTGTGCAGGTGGGCTTCATTCCTTCTGAGCCAGGCTGCAGTGCTCCTTCTCATGTGTGGCTCGTAGCAGCTGAACCAGCTCTCATCCCCAGTGATGACCCTTGACTGGAGGGTGGGGGCACGTCGGAATCTGGCCAACAAGTTGTGTGCCATGCAGGCGCAGCGGTCACATTGTGCCTGGGTGAGCAGGTGTGGTATCCACTTTGCTGGCCTCTTGCGCAAGTTCAGGCAATTCCGGAGGGTGTGGTGCACAGTGCGCAGTGACAAACCAGTTTCAGCTGTGATGACACGAATGCAGGTGGTGTTGTCCTGTTCCAGGATGGCTCTGATCTGGTCTAACTTGGCAGGGGTGACCTTTGTGAGATGTCCGCCTGTTTTCTTGACTGAAAAGTCGACCACTCCCTGCTGGAATTTGCGATACCATCGACGCACTGTGCTCAGACTGAGGGCATTTCCCCCATGGAGGCGCAGCAACTCAGCATGAATTTCTGGAACAGACTTGCCTTGAATTCTGAGCACACGAATCTCTGCACGTTGAACAAGTTTTCCATCCTCCATTTCCATTGTTAGAAGTGTTAGAAATGTCAAGAAAAGAGTCACAAAACAAGCGCAACACAATGGCTTCTGACGCATCGCTCGAACGTATGACAGATGCCCACTTGTCCACTGGAATTGGGTCACTTCCTGACCCAGAAAAATGACGATCGCGATGATTTAGTAAGGGTCGATGGGTAAGGAAGAGCTCCACAAAAGGGCAACCCGATCCCATCATTTTGACCCACCCAAAAAACCGGACGTTCATCTCAAAGTATACAAACCTCGTACGTTTGTTGACCCTCTCACCCTCTTGGATTCAGAACCTCCCTCCCAGTTTCGCACCGCACGCAGGTGGCGCCCCCCACTGCACCTGGACCTCACACTGGATCCCAGGAAACCCTCTGGACCCGCCCTGTGACTGAGTGAGCACATGACTGACCCTGAGTGATCACATGACTGACCCTGAGTGAGCACATGACTGACCCTGAGTGAGCACGTGACTGACCGTGAGTGAGCATGTGACTGACCCTGAGTGAGCATGTGACTGACCGTGAGTGAGCATGTGACTGACCCTGAGTGAGCACATGACTGACCCTGAGTGAGCACATGACTGACCGTGAGTGAGCACGTGACTGACCGTGATGTGGACGTCACGCGCCGTGGTCGAGCGAGACGTCAGCGGCTGCGACGAGCTCTGCGGAGAGAACACGGGGAGATACGGTAATGTGCTTCTCTGCGGAGAGAACACGGGGAAATACGGTAATGTGCTTCGCTATGGGGAGAACACGGGGAAATACGATAATGTGCTCCACTGCGGAGAGAACTCGGGGAAATACAGTAATGTGCTTCTCTGCGGAGAGAACACGGGGAAATACGATAATGTGCTTCTCTGCGGAGAGAACTCGGGGAAATACGGTAATGTGCTTCTCTGCGGAGAGAACACGGGGGGATACGGTAATGTGCTGCACTGCGAAGAAAACACAGGCAACTTACTTCGTTCTTGTCAAGTGAGTCGAGGAGGCGATATGTGTCGTTGACCCCTCCGACGGCGTCCGGGGGCGGAGTCACGTTTGGGAGGATACCTGCGGGAGAGAGATGGAGAATCAGTTGTGTTGGGCGGGGTGGGTGGGGTGGGGTGGGGTGGGGTGGGGTGGGGTGGGGTGGGGCAGAGCGAGATGGGGAGTTGGGGAGTAGGCGACAGCGTCAGTGGGCAGGCTCTGTTTGGGAGGATACCTGTGGGAGAGAGATGGATCATTAGCGGGGAGTTGGGTGCAGTTTTGGGAAGATTCACAAACTTTGGGGGCTCACGGAACCTCCACCGCCACCTGGTCTGGTGCAGGGACGCACGTGTGTGCCTACGTGTGTGCATGTGATCGGATGAAAATGGGAGATTTGAGGAGAGAGAGAGGAGAGAGAGAGAAAGAGAGAGGCAGGAGGGAGAGGGAGAGAGGCAGGAGGGAGAGAGAGACAACAAGAGAGAGGCAGGAGGGAGAGAGACAACAAGAGAGAGGCAGGAGGGAGAGAGACAATGAGAGAGAGGCAGGAGGGAGAGAGAGAAAGAGAGGGGCAGGAGGGAGAGAGAGAAAGACAGAGAGAGAGCCAGGAGGGAGAGAGAGAAAGAGAGAGAGGCAGGGAGGGAACAGTATAGAGAAGAGAGAGAGAGAGAGACAGAGAGAGAGAAGAGAAGAGGAGAGAAGAGAAGAGAAGAGAAGAGAAAGAGAGGGGCAGGAGGGAGAGAGAGAAAGACAGAGAGAGCCAGGAGGGAGAGAGAGAAAGAGAGAGATGCAGGGAGGGAACAGTATAGAGAAGAGAGAGAGAGAGAGAGAGAGAGAGAGAGAGAGAGAGAGAGAGAGAGAGAGACACAGAGAGAGAGAGAGAAGAGAAGAGAAGAGAAGAGAAGAGAAGAGAAGAGAAGAAAAAGAGGACCAAGAAAGAAAAATAAAATGAAAGATGGTAAGCATGACAAAGTGTGTGCGTGTGTGTGCGTGCGCTTGTGTTCTGTACGCGCATGCGTCCCACTCACTGTTGATGTCGGGCAGGTCGAGCTGGACGGGGTTGAGGGGTTCGCGTCGACAGTATCCGTCTGCGTCAGGTGGCTCCCACGTGTCGACACACAGACAGTAGGGAAGGTTCGCCTCACTCAGGATGCAGCCGCCCTCCCCGCAGTTCACTCGTAGACACGGGTTGTCTGTGGAGGAAGAGAGAGGTGTGGGAAGAGCTGCGGACCCAGGGTCTGGGGTCCTCAACCCTGCCGGTGTAACGGTGTGGCAAGGCTTGCGTCGCGGCAAGGCGTGTGCTACTCCACAATACAGAAGGCCCAACCACAACATCGTGGGGTGGGGTTTAAAAACACACAGCCTCTCGCGGGTTTTGTTGTGTGAAACTGAGGGCGTGGGTGAACATTGATCACTGACTGGTTCCAGGGGCCAGGCACACGTAGCTACCAAGGGGAGGTCTATTGCACCCAGGCATGTAGATTGATTCAAGGAGATTCAGATGCTCTGAGACCCATGGGATTGTCTCCTTTCCCCCCTCCACCACGAACTGCTTGCACTGAGCAACTGCAGCAGCGGCCGTAGCGACAACAACAGCAGCTGTAACAACAGCAGCCACTTACCTTCGACCGTTTCGTTCTCCGGTGGGGAGAAGAGTCCCGGAAACGGAAGTCCTCCCAGCATCGTGCAGCGTGACCTTGACCCGTGCAGAGAAACCAGAACCACAGATGCGCCGAGTCCAGTCACTGTCCCAGAGTCAGGACTGTCCTCGCATAGAGGTGTTCCACTACAGGCAAATATCCAGTCACTGTCCACACAGTCCTGTGGAGTTATTTATCCTTTCATTCTCTCGCTGTCTGTGTGTCAAGACCCTCCTGGTGATCCAGATGTCAAAAGTCCTTTGCACAGGTCTCTTGTCCAGGTCGTCGTTTGGATGGATCCAGGTGTGAAAAGTCCCTGTTCACCACACTATTCCAATGAGTAGAGTCTAGTACTCTTGTTGGTTATTTCCAATCAAATGCACGTATTCTGCGTTCGTTATGGCAGAATTGTCAATATCCTGTTGACAACTGACGCTGTATACAACAGTCAATGAAGCAAAATCCGGGAAAACACAGACTCTTTTGGTCACGGGGCTCCCACCATAGTAAGAGCCCGGTTCAGTTTCCCGCGGTGCGCATAAACGCCGTCCGTTCAGTTATACCCACAATGCACGGCCTCCCGGTCTGGGGTGGGTGTGTCCACGTGTCAGCTCGTTCAGCAGTGAGGCGCAGTGCATGATTCCCAGCATGGTCCCACACACAAACAGACTTGCGTCTCTCCCACCTGCTCCACGGTCTCATAAACGCTGCCGCCGCTCCTCGTCCGTTTATGGTGCACGAGGCCTGTCAAAACCAACAGTGAAGTTCTCCGCAGCTATCCACCACGCACTCACTCTTGTTGTGGCAGATTCACTCTGAGAAATACTGTACTGTATAGAAATCCAAGTCACTCTGATTTTCATGTTTGCCACATGAAATTTTACTCCAAACCTGAAAATTTACCACACCTCGACAAACATGTCTCACACAGTGCGACACTATTTCCCAGCCATCCTACCCCAACGTGAGTGAACCCTGACATAATCAGAGTGAGTGAGCAGGACCCCTGTCCGGCCCAGTCACTCGCAGGTGATACGGCGCGGCCCCTCCAGCCCACACACCGCCACTCTCCACACAGATCGCTTATCTCCAGGCAGCGGACACTCTCAGGTCTGTGGGGTCTATGGTCAAGTCAAATACTGCGTCTCTGCACTGAGCGCGTCAAGCGTTGCGTCTCTGTAGAAATCAGGGCTCTTGGGCACTGTGACGTTCAAGGGGTTTTCATATTGATTGACGCGAGGTCGTTTTTTGGGCTGACGTCAAAAAATCCACGTTGGGTTCAATGTTAAATTTTGACGCCGACGTCAAGAAAATGACCGCGCGTCACCAATGTAAAAACCGCTTCATGCTTGAGTTGCTGCTCAAGACAACAGGGACGTTTTGCATGGCGCGCGCGTTCAAAGGCATTTCCTGGCAGAAGCACTTGGAGATGCATTTGTGTTTGTGTTTCCACTTGAGCAAACGTCATCGTGCCAAAGTGTGCCATTGGGCGTTGCGTCTGTGAGTCCACGTACCCGTTGACCAGTGCGTTTATAGGAACGCCACTCGTGGCACAGGCCGCAAGGGACATTGAAATTGAAGATCAACCCGCATTTTGACGTCAATTTCTCGACGACAGAGACAAAGGTCGATTCAGGACAGACTGGCCAAGGTTGGCGACCAGCGTTTCTGAGAAAGTTTGCAGTGTGAAACAGATTTTGTTGCACATTGACTGATCCTTGAGGCAGGTTTGATTTTTGTTCAGCGGATGGGCCGGGGCCGTGCTCTCTGAATCTGCCATGAATGGGATCCACCCTGGCTGCAAACACACACAACATGCACGCACACTAACGCACACACGGAAAAACACACACGCACACATGACAGACAGACAGACAGACAGACAGACAGACAGACAGACAGACTGACAGGCTGACTGACTGACTGACGAACTGACAGAACGACATGAAACTGGCAAACGCACGCACACACATACACACACCCACCAAACCCACCTTGTTCGTTGCCGCAGTGAACTTGTCTTCCTTGTGTCAATGTCACAGATCCGTGTGTATCAGGTCACAGAAGCACATGTCTCCACAGCGCTGTCCTCACAGTGTAGCTCCAGCATCATTGACGTCGTATTGGTCCACGTGAGGAGGATTTGTACACAACAGGTAATAATCCACTCACAGATATTGGATTTCAATACTCGCACTCAACAGTCCTCCCGATGCGTCCTTCCCTCGGGCACCGATCACTGGAATCCCGCAGCGAGTCTGGAAATAGAAGAAATAAACATTGACTGCGGTGCCATCAATAGACAAATTAGTCTTGAGACCTTGGATTGGCTGCGGACAGACCTGAGGCGCCAACAAGTGTGTGCTGGTTGGTAAACAGATCAATGGTCTGATCCTCTTTGATCCTCCCTGGGCATTGAGAGAGAAGTGTGACAGCGTACGCGCCAGACACACAGACACACACACACACCCACACACATGCACACACACACACGCACACACAGACACAGACACGCACACACACATACACACACAGACACACACACACACACACACACACACCACGGGGTGAATCCATGAGAAGAGGAGGTTCACCCCTCGCCTTCGTGTTTCTCCGTCACGAGCACGCACTTGTTTTGTCTTTTTCTGAAATTGGGTTCCCCTGGCGGCTGTCCTATAGCCACGAGGGAGAGTGTGTGTGTGTGTGTGTGCGTGTGTGTGATGCGTGCGCGTGTGAGTCTGTTGATCTCCATATGTGGTGTGTGTGCGTACACGTGTGTCTGTGGCGCGTACGCGTTTTTACGCACATGTGTGTGTGGCTCTGTGTGGCGGTGGGCAAACTCAACTCAAACCCAACGTGGATCTGCCCCTAAATTATCTGCCACACAGATTTGACACGTAAACAGGCTTATCAGCTTCTTTAATTTCCACCCTATGAATAGGCCTGGCCCCTGGCCTCCTCCTGCCGCTCTCCCGGCCCGAACCACTGTATCTCACACAGCCTTTTCATCACTCGTGGAGGCAGGGGAACCTCGGGGGAAACTCGGGCCATTTGATTCCATCCACAGATGCACTGAGACCTGCGGTGGATCCAGGGTCGGAGGAAGCGGGGGGGGGGCGACGGAACCAGGGTCTGACCAAGGATGGGGCCTGATCCCTCTCGGGATCGCGCTTCAACTTTGATAAACGAGAACTGGTAAATGAAAAGTGGAGCACAGAAAAACGGTTTGATTTTTTTGTAGACAGAATGACCCAGGTTCTCGGAGGGCCAAGATTCATTGGGCACCCCTTGGCCCGCGCCCCAGTGGAGAGCTCCATCTGGGCCATCGTCTGACTCTCACAAACTCAAAAGAATGGGGAAGAAGTATCTGGATCTGGTTCCCAGATCCACCCCCTGGAGCAGCCCGAATCCATTTGGTTCCAGCCACAAATGTACTGAGACCGCGCGATCTCCCCTCGCCGCCACGGAACTGGGGCTTGACATGCAAAAGCGCAGCCCTGGCAACACACAATGCGTGGACCACACAGGTTCACAAGGCCAGCGTTTCCTTTCAGTGTTCACACAAATGCAGCTGCCGTAACTGGTCTCTTTCTCTGTGTGAACCACGCGACGCCAATGGGGCGATGGCATGTGCCAACCACTCAAACTCGTTTGCGCGATGGCACTAAAACTCCAATCACTGCGGGCGGGGACCAGGCGAGGCTGAGGGGACCAGGTGAGGAGAGGAGACCAGGAGAGGAGAGGGGACCAGGCGAGGCTGAGGGGACCAGGTGAGGAGAGGGGACCAGGTGAGGTTAAGGGGACCAGGTGAGGAGCGGGGACCAGGTGAGGAGCAAGAAACCAGGTGAGGAGAGGGGACCAGGAGAGGGGACCAGTTGAGGAAAGGTGAAGTTACAGGAACCATGTGAGACTGTGGGATCAGTTGAATGCTGAGGCTGCGGGACCCAGGCGAGAGCTGCAGGTGCAGAGCAGAAGCTGGTGACACCGAACAGCTGGAGACGACACTGAGCGCAGCTCATCCTTGAATCAACCCATTAATTTCGGAGCTCTCAGCCGGGGGCGAATCCAGGATCTGAGGAGGGGAGGGGTCAGCGCCCTGAGGCACCAAACACCAATATTGATCACTTGTGAGGGCTTTATGCAACGAAGTTTGAACCTGCACCATTACAGGTTCAAGTGACGGTATGGAAGATATGAAAGGGAATTTGGTGACCCCCGCCCAGGACCAGTATCGGCTCTGATAAAACTATGGACTTTCAGTTGCAACACGTGTGACGTCCCCGTGCCACCTTCACCCTGGAAAATCTGTGCTGAATTTCCTTCACTCTATATTGGCAGTCATTCCAGAATTGAATTACTTTTCAGACTACAAACATTTTCCGTTTTTCAGACAACAATATGATTTCTTTGTGGGTTTACGTCTGAAAGAAACTGAATACTGCTTTCAAAATCTCTGAAAGGGCAAAACTGATTTCCAGCCTGTAATGCCATGTCACATGTGGCGGGGGGCGTCGCACGCAATGCAACTAAAGGTTCTTGGGTGGGAGCGGGGACAGGGGTCAGTGCGGGAGGAGGGGGGGGGGGGCTCTGGCCTTTCCCTGTGGGTCGGTTCCCACTATGACTGCAAGACGGTCTGGGCAGGTGAGGCTGGGTCCTCGCCTCTGGATCAGCCCCCATCACGGCCCTGTGTGGCAGGCAGGGTGTTGGGCGGGGGCTGGGCCATCGCCCATGGATTCGGTCCCTACTGCGACAGCAAGACTCTCTGGGTACGAGGGTGCTGGGTTCCCGCCCCTGGATTGACTCCTGTTGCAGCCCTGACTGAGAGGTGGGTGCTGGGCCCTCGCCCCTGGATTTGACTCCCGTTGCAGCCCTGACCAAGAGGTGGGTGCTGGGTTCCCGCCTCTGGATTGACTCCCGTTGCAGCCCTGACCCAGAGGTGGGTGCTGGGTCCCCGCCCCTGCATCAGTTCCCCGTCACGACCCTGTCTGGGATGGAGGGTCACGTGTCTCACTCAGACGGGGATCGACCCGGAAGTAACGCGACTCTCCGCACATGCGCACTTCCCACCAGACACTCAACCCGGCGCAGAAAGGGAGCAAAGTTTGAGGGTTTGAGACTGAGAAAGATGTGGATGTGCATTGAAGAGTTTTCAGGCGGATTCAGGATTTTGGTCTGAGGGCCAAACCTTGCAGGAGGGGAGTTGTTCGAACCTCAAAAGTTCAGAACACGCAAACTGGACGGGGTTATTTTGTTTGGGGGGGATGTCTGGAACCAGACCAAATGTTCGTCCTGTGTTCACCACAGAAGGAAAGACAGACCTATGTTCCAGGATCTGATCCAGAGACTTTGACTGTGGGCAAACTGCGTCAGGGAAGGACATTCCAAACACCTGGACCCTGGATACACCCACAGGCAAAGTGTCTCCCTGGATACACCCACAGGCAAAGTGTCTCCCTGGATACACCCACAGGCAAAGTGTCTCCCTGGATACACCCCTGGGTGCTGTGTCCCCCCTGGATACGCCCCTGGGTACTGTATCTCACTGGATACGCCACTGGACAGTGTATCATCCCCTGGACTGGCGTCTTCTTTCATCCTGCTCTTCCAGGAACTCGGCGCTCCCCTCCGCCATGTTTCCTGGAACCTCGCATCAGGTGCTGCGTATTTACTGAGTCTAATCCCGCTCCTCAGGGTGGGGAGAGACGCCGGGGTCTCACTGCAGGCGTCAAGCCTGTGGCGCTGCGTCCCAGTGCGTCTCTTGTCAAGATTGACGGGGTTCACAGTGGGCGTGTTCCATTTACGTGTGCGTGCAGCTGGCCGGTTGCAAAGTGGCGCCACTTCACCCCCTGGGTTGGGTGGGACAAAGTGGGTGAAGTCAGCCATTGTGGTGAACTTGGCCAACCGCAACGCTCAAATGGAACACACGCGGTTCTTTGTTTGACGTTGGCGTTAAAATGAACTTTGAACCAATGGTGGAAATGCTGACGTCAGCCAAATAACGAACGCGCGTCAGCCAACTTGAAAACCCGGACATTATGTCTCCATTCAAGCCAATGGGCACTCCGCACCTTGATTTCCTCAATGGGAAGATCTGTGGCGCTCCTGGGCACAGTGCCGCCACACTGTACCCAACCTTCTCAAGAGAATGGACCTCACATCCTGCCCACGGACATACAGACGTGTCTGAAGCTTGAGTCACACTGGGTGTGTCATGTCTTTATTTTTGTGCCCAACTGACTGACATTCTCACCATCTGTGATCATGGTAGCGCATGTGCACTTCAGTGTGAACACAACCATGTACATGTATGAGACCCATTTTGGTGCGCTGTGACATTGGTACGCGTGACCGCTGGCGCACGCGGTGTGGATTCGGGGTGAGAATCACCTGTTGACTTGCGGAGGGACGCAACTCACGGCCTGTTCTGTCTGGACCCAACTTGTGGACATGGACGCAATGCGTTACACAGCCTGCGCAAACCCAAAGCGTTGCCTCGCACAGGTGGGTACACGACACTTGACGTGCCCTGTGTGAAAAAATAACCTGACTTCCCTTGCACTGTGACGCACAGACCTGGTTTTCTCAGCCGTGGACGCGTCACGCACTGCGTCACCCACTCAGAACGTGCAGACGACAGTGATCCCCATGGCAACTGACGGGGCTTCCCCCGTCCCTCCCTCTACGTCACGTGAACACGCGCATCCCGTCTTCGGTAAAACGATGACGCTGGAAGGAAAGTTAATTTTCCGAAGTGTCCGTTGCAAGGCTTCGTCTCGCATTTCACACAGGCAAGAAAATCGAGTAGAGAGAACTTACTTGTTCAGGTGGACTGCGTACGACGTACACAAGGCAAACAAACAACCTGTGTTTTGTGGGATCTGATGGCAGGTCTGTTCAGGGGGGAGGTGAACACCTCACGGAGGTCAACTTCAACTCAGAAAAGCAAGAACACAGGGCTTTTGGTGAATATGACTCAGTGTCAGTTGGGAGGCAAAAAGCATATGTTGTTTGAGGCAGGGATGCTGGGTCCCCAGAGCCCCTGATTGTCCGTTGGGAAAATAGCGACCTCATGCCACAACGGACACTCAAGTAGAACAAAGACATAGGAACCAGGAAGCGTTGCATGGGTAGAAGTCAACCGCCAGGTTTATGTGTTGTGGCGTTGGGTCAGAGCTGTGACACAAGGCAGTCCCCATGGGGCGCCCAAGATTCGAGGGAGAGGCGATGTCCGTCAGTGCGATGTCCTCTGTACGAGATCCAGTGTGGTCCAGTCACTGAATGCCGGGATTGGCAACCACCGCACGCAGTGGCAGCATTTGGGCACACATGCTGAAATTGTTCAAAAATGGTCCTTTAGCTCACAGAGACTTCGCAAATATGGCCAAATGTCGCATTGAGGAGTTTTCACATTGGGTGACGCGCAGTCATTTTCTGGGCTGACGTCAAGAATTCCACCATTGGTTTCAAGGTTAAATTTTGACGCCGACGTCAAAAAACGACCGCGCGTCACCAATGTGAAAACCCCTTTGATCTGAGCCACGCCAATGCGTCACACGGACCACGGCTCAGAGCTCACGCTACGCAGAACCTCCCGATTCCCATCCATCTCCACGTGACTCCACACAGAGGGCGCAGCCATCAGCACTTCCGGTGGAAGTCTCCTGTCCTCAGGTGGGCGGCCCCTCCCCCCGCCCGAAACTTCCCGCCCTAATTTCCTTATACTGTAAATCTCCATTATCATCAATTCAAGCGACATTCCCCTTGGACGCCCGGTCCCCGAGTTTTTTTATGCGAGGTTGATTGCTGGAAGCTTGTGAATGGGAGACGCTGTTGGAGTCTCGTGAGATACGTTCATCGGAAGCTCAGCAGACGGGCTATTAAAGTGTTTTCTCGCTGAAGTAGGGCCGATCCAAAGCGATGCTCGCGTGACCCGGTGTCTCAAGACCAGACCCCGACCGCAACATTTCTCCGATGTCATTGTGTGGTCCTGAAATTCAGACAACAACATCATTGTCTGGTCCTGAACTTGTCGGAGCTCAGTTCTGGCAGGTCAGATCCTGGTCCTGAAATTGCTTCAGTGCAATCGGCTCACAGCTCAGGAAGTCAAGTGACTAGATCTGACCTGAAGTTACTAAATTCGAGGGAACCATCGAATTCGCCTGGCCTCAAAGACAATTCAGATCAACATCAACCTTCGAACAGGGTTCAGACCCTCGAACCAGACACCACAGGCGATGGTGAGAGGTCTGGTTGAGGGCCCGACAAGGCGAGGCTAACACAAACTTGATGACCTGGACAAATCGCAAAAACGTTTGGGCCAAAGAAGATTTTGTGACTGGAACAGCAGCCGTGGTGTGTTCCCTTGACCTGTATCTGTGAGGCCCCGCCCCCTCTCCAGAGGCTGTGTTGTATGTCTCGCTTGGCCGGACTTGACGCCCACGTCACAAGGAGAAGTACGTCAGCCGACGGCGGCACTTCAACGCGAAACGTAAACACGCAGGGTCTTTCTGTTTTATGCGTCACTTGACTGGGAAATGCGGCTTTATGTCTGATAAGGAAACTCTTGATTCGACGTCAAGTGTTTTCCTGGTGCGAAATGTGGTTGACAAAAGGAACCTTTTCCGCGAGAAAAGATTCTTGTCTTGGCGGTAACTTTTTGCGGAGATATTACGTGCGGCATGACACTTTTTGGGCGTTCATGTCGTATCGCAGGGAACTGGACCCACGCAACGGTGAACTGCACATGCCACGCTGCAGCAGCTCGTCCAGATTCTCTGACTCCACTCCTGTCGCCTGCCTTGTCCAGCAGGCTTTCCTGGTGGGAATCTGCTGCTCCAGCAGGAGGTAGGGAACTCAACCCCCACAATAAACAGATTGGGCTTGGGTCCACCCGTGTGGGCACCCCTGGGTCCGCCCTGGAACAGCCCTGGGTCTGCCCCAGTACGCCAACATGTGTACACTCCTGGGTCCACTGGGTCCACTGAGTTTACTGGATTCACTAGGTCCATTGGGGTTCACTGGGTCCAGTGGGTCCATCGGGTCCATCCCTGACTGCATCACTGGATCTGCCCCTGAATGCACCACTGGGTCCACTCCAGGACGCCTCCCCTAAGTCAACTGCCGGGTCCACCCCTGAATGTACCCCTGAAAGCACCCCACTGGACACACCCCTGCGTGCACCCCTGGACGCACCCCTGGCTCCAGCCCTGGGTCCACCCCTGAATGAGGCCCTTGAGCCCGTCATGTCAGCGCTATCGTGGGCGGAAGCGGCTCGTGTCCGGCGCTGCGACACTAACACCACGTAAGACCCGCAATGGGAGTGGCAGGCCAATCAGCGGGGACAGCACACCGCACAGTGGAGCAGGTACGTGGACAAGGATCCAGGGGTCAGGCAAGCTTCATGTGCCCTGACTGTGCCCCATGTAGAGTTCGTGGCTGACTTCAGCTGGTCTTTTTGCCTTGCCCAAGAACTGCCAATGTAACTGAGAAGAGCTGTATAGGGCATTTGGCGTTTGACGGTATCGCTGTTGCCAACAGGAAACACGCTGATGCCTGGGTCTGTCCGCATGTGCTCATCTGAGGCATTGCCCCTGTCACTGAGCGGGGGGGGGGGTCACCTGTTGGATCCCGGCCCCACCCAGGCGCTGCGCCGTGCTCGTTCCGAGTGTCCCAAGCGTACCTGGACAGCAGCTCACACGCCGTGCCCTACCCGCCCCGGACCCCAGGCCCCAGCCACGGCGCCGTACCGCCTGATGTGTCCCTAGCCCTGACCACTGGCGCCTTGCCATCCCTACCGTAGAGTCCCCTAGGCTCCGGTGCTCTAGCACCCTGACGTCCCCGCTCCGTCCCTCAGCCCCCAGCACCCTGCTGTCCCCACCCCACCTGTCAGCCCCCAGCACCCAGCACACTGGCGTCCCCGCCCCGGTGTCCCAGCCCCCAGCCACCGGTGCCGTCCCCGCCTCATCCCTCAGCCATCAGCCCCCCGGGGCTGCACCGTCCCTGCCCCGTGTCTCCCCGGCAGCTCGAGCCGCTCCCTCGGCGGCTCCTCGTCCCTGCCCCGTGTCTCCCCGGCGGCTCGAGCCGCTCCCTCGGCGGCCCCGCGTCCGTTTCTCCCGCGGCCGCCTCACCCCCCTCGACGCGCAGTGAAATATTCATGCGCGGATCAATCACCTCAGAGGAAACGCGGCCAAGACGCGTCATTTCTTCTCTGTTTGTCGTGTCAACATTCTCACCACACTCTCAGGCCTCTCACATCAAATACGTTCGCACTTTGTACAGTGCTTCCTGTACAAGGCATGCGGAAACATCGCACCAGGGCAATTCGCAACGCTGGTGTGGAAAAAAACGCACTTCTGATCTGGAGCCCCCAAAGAGACTCAATCACCAATGAAAGCAACAGCTTTCTATTCTCTTTCCACCAGTGTTACCAATAACACAATTGGATAGTTGTGCGATTTCCCTTTGGGGAAGAGCACTTGACGGTGTGTCGCACAAATTTTTTGGCTGTCCCGTCGAAGTGGCTTTAGCACATTCTTGATGGTATGTGACCATCATTTGAGGATAAACTCCTCTATATCTGTCGTCACGGCACTTGTGGTGATCTCATCTTGGGAGTCACTCACAGGTGTCAGTCACAGTGATGTGACAGGAAAAGTGCAGATTTGTTCAACTTGTTGGTAAGTCAAAACTGCCTGGTGTGAAAACTGCACAAGGCAGTTTCCACTCGGCGATCTTCCATGTCAAAACTCCCCGTGGGGCGTATTCCACATGGATTTTGACTGTTTGTGTGGAAACTCCCCTTCTGCTGTGGAAATGCACTGTTCAGGGTGGAAACTGCCCACAATGACAAAGCAGTAATTTTGTGAAAAGTCACACTCCTGTCACATGTCAAAAGTGCACTGTTCCAAACAGGAAGAACAGTGGCTTTTGGCACCAATTGGGAGTATTGATGACCAACAATGTGTACAAATTGCACCTGAAGTATCAAATGTTGAGGGTGGAAGTTCAGTGAAGCAAAATTGTGTGTGGAATAAGCGATGCTGAACCTCTGTACCAGTCACATGTGTATGGCAACCAGGTCTGTATGGGGAGCCCAAAAATTCCAAAAGATGCTTTGTTCCTGACATGAGGCATCCAGCACCTGGATCACCAGACACGTTGTGTGTTTCGATGTGTGGATTCTGCCTCTGGTATCTTCAGTGTTGAGATTGCTGGAGATGAAACACTGAATCATTTTTTCAGCTGAAGCACATTTTTATGGGGACTGGGTTGATCAATTTATGAGGGGGTCAGGTTGGACCTGAAATAGTGAGGCACCTGTGTCTGGTGTGTGTGCTGAAGGTCTGACAGCAACTAGGTTTTGCATGGCCTTAATTTCCAAATGCAAGGTGCCCCAATTGCCAGATCATTGGTCCAGAAAACTCAATTGAGCTCAAAGAGCCAATGATAAGTGACCAAACGGTGTCTATGCTTCCGAGGGGCCAGTCAGAAAAAGACCGGATGTGTTTGCTATTTTAAACCTCACCCTTGTTGTGTTGGTTTTGCATGCACACGGTGTAAATGTAGCAGACCCAAGAGGCCTGAGAGTGTGGTGGGAGTGTTGACAGGACAAACAGAGAGGCAATTATACGTCTTGGCTGCATTTTTGCCAAAGTGTTTGGTCTATGCACAAATATGTTATGACATACTACTTGACTTTGACAGTTACCAACTTTCATACTGTTTCTTTCAGAGTGAGTCACAACAGTTTCCTTCAAGGTAATGCGAGGGAAACACAATTGTAAAACTCTTCAAAAGTTCAGGAAGCTATTTGTTGCTCTTTTGTTTGTCATTTGTAAAACAACACAAAATACGTCAAATGAGACACTTTTGTTGAATTGCAGAGGAGTCAAAATGGACAAAGGTCATTCTCTCACTCCTCAAGACTGGTTTTTGCGTGAAAAAAGAGGATATCACAGGAGAAGAAAGCCAACCCAACAAAAATGTCAGCACTATGGAACAAGACTGAACTTTCCCAGTCACAGCCATCACCTTCCATTCAACACCATTTCTTTCTTTTTCCTTTCTTTGGCCCATTGCCTTGCCCAGACACAAATGAATATTATTGGATTTCCCACAGAATTTACAGACAAGCCAACTACTGATGTCCATGTGACCATTTCAATGGGATACTTTTCCAAAAACATTGCTGACAAAAAGACACCATTGGCAGGAAGCCAGCACAAGATGTTTGTTGATACAATGGTGATTAGTTGAGTCAATAGGAACCATTTTCCTTGACTCTGCTTTGGCTGAGACTTTACCACTTCTTTTTCTGACTGTTTGAGATTTAGTATCAACAGAACATGTATCATGAGCATGACAAGTGAAGTAATTAACTGTGTGATGACAGCACACCAAGTCAAAACTATTATTGTAGTTTTAGTTCCATGTGGATCAACAAAAGGCAAACAAAGGCTCATTGGCAACTTCTCAATTGTTAATTTTGATATGATTGCCAAAAGTAAACCAGGAAAGGATGAGCAAGAAACTGCACATATCAATAATTTTTTCACAAAATGTGTGCTTTTAAATCTAGAATCAATGGGATATTTGACCACCATTAGCCTTACTAGAGACATAATAAGCAGGACACATTGACACAGAAAGACATACCAAATAACCAAGCCAAATAATGCAAAGCACAGTGGATGAGACCTCCACTTTTCTTCCTTTAGAAAGAACAGCCCAGAGTTTATGGTGTCTGTAACCCAAATGATGGACAAATAAATTCCATAGAGGACTTCAGTAAAGTTGATGAATATAACAATGATGATGAAAGCAGATTGAAAGACCCCTTCCTTGGATATATGCAGAAGTACTGAGATAAAATTAAATAAAAAATTGCAAACAGATACTGTTTTGTATGAAACCCTCAAACTATTGCTGGGTAACAAATATGAACAAGAGACATGCCAAGGAATCTCCACTGTGCAAATGGATTTTGGAGGAGCAAGGCAACAAATTTGATAATCTGTGGCAGAGATAATTGCAATCCTTGACTCAGAAAAGACATTTGCATCTGCAGTAACTAATTTGATGTTGTTCATTTTCAGTCTTTCAATGGGGAATTGTTTTGAAAATGTACTTGACGGTAATTGTGTCAATGGATTGTCTGAAAGATCCAATTCATTCAGGCATTTTAATGGGTCAAAACAGTTGGCTTCAATCTGAGAAATATTATTGTGGTCCATATGCAAAATGTGCATTGAACTGGGCACCAAGCACAAGGTTCTTATTTCAAGTACTGCATTGGATGACAAGATGAACTTCTTCAGCTTTGGGGGCAAATGTACACCACAAATTGTGGAAATGTTGTTCATGGTGAGATCAAACAATATTGCTTTGTGAAAGTAAATGTGAAACTCATCAAGAAAACTGAGTTTACAATTAACAAAGTGGAATGAGAGATGTGCCATCTGGATCCCTTGAGGTATCCCTTCAGTGTCTTCACACCTGATAATCAGAGCAAGGCAATGACAATTCTTGGGGCACAGAAATGAGTCAATTTCACAGAGATGCTCATCTTCTCCAAGGGGACAGTCTTCTTTCTCATCACATACACTTCCAATATGTTCACAGGTTGGTGAACCAGAACACTTGTACATTCCAGCACAGGATTCCATTGTTTCACAGACTGTTGTTGTTTTTTCATCCTCCCCAAAAGGGCAATCCCACTTGTCATCACAAAGATATGACCAATGAATGCAGTAAGATTCAAAGCACTTGAAAAGTTTGTTGCAAGAATAGCTCAAGCAGTTCCTGAGATGGCCACCATTTTTACATGGAACTAGCTGGTTGGTCCTGCTCAATTTAAATGTACAAATTTGGCTTGTAATGTATTGCACTGAAGAACCATCATGACAAGAAAGTTTTTCTGAATCAATTTTACTTGTTGACAGCACCTCTTGTGCAACTGTTGTCAAATGCAGAAGGTTTTGCTGTTGAGCCTGACAGTTTTCTTTGTGAACAGTAGCCAATTGCGCTGTGTTTTCTGATAAATGCATATCACAATTTCCAAACTTGTTCACAAAATACAATGGACCACAAATTTTGCTCTTGTTCCTCAGAACAACTTCTTTGCAATTGTACAAATCTTTGTGTTTTCTATGGCCATAACAAACACAACCACTTTCATCAGACTTGTCATTTGGACAATTCACTTTCCCATCACACACCAAGGAAAGTGACACAAAACTACCCTTTTTGCATGAAAACACATTTCCCTGGATTTGCTTCACTTTCAGTCTTGACACCATAACAATGTAACCTTTAGCATCTGTATGCAACACCAATTCCTGCCTTTTCTTCTCCCAGCGGTCATACTTCAGAGAGAATAGTTTCAGTGCAAATGATGTATTACTTGTGTAAACAGCCAACAATGGTGGAAAAACAGCTGTGGTTGATTCCACCAGAAAAACCAAATGTTTCAGACTTTGAATTGTGAGACACCTTCTGTGCTTTTGAATTCTGCAAACATCAGTTAGTGTTCCACATTCATTCCAGGAAAGATACAAACATGAACTGTTGACAAGAATACCATCTGAGATGCAATGTACAGTGAGGTTTGTCAAGTTTATGAAAACATCTGGTTTACTGTGCAGAACGACTTCACAAAAAATGTTTAACAGCAGACTGGAATTGCAGTCAATAGTTACCCATTCTGGTTGAGCAAAATTTGAAAGCAACATCATGACACAGGACTCATTTCTTGATGCTTGAACTGGGTATTTTGTAGTCAAGGTTTTGTTTTTGATTTCTTCTAAATCTGGACAAATTTTGTCTGAATCTATTTCGGAGTGGAACTTGAAGTTGTAAAAATTGCACTTAAAAGTTGGCAGGTACATTTTACCAAGAAAAAAGTCACTGAAAAGATGAAATGACATTGGACTCCCTGAAGTCCAAAGAGATGGAACCTGAATAAAAAACAAAAAAGAAAAGAAATTAGTACTTTTTGTCAAGATTTTACCAGGACAAATATATTCATGTTTTCCAACTTTTATTTTCTCAATCCTCATCAAAAATCTCTCAACATAGATGTGTGAGTCTTGAGAAGATTTAGATTTTAAGTATATTACTTTGCTCTCAGTATTTTCAAATAAAGCGATATTATGACCTCCTGATCAAAGGAGTAAGTCTTTTCAAACACAGAAGTGTGCAAAATCACAACTTTTGCGACTGAATACAGAGATCTGAAGTTGTCAGCATGACTGTAAAAGACAATGAATTGAGCTGAATAACACAGTGCCATTTTTTACCTGATATTGGAGCCCGATGTAGAGGCCTTCCAGGGGTGGAATGTGAATGACATATTTGAGTAGGCCAATGATCTGATTCAGATCAGCCAAGGCCAAAATAACTGGCAAGGTGCTATTTCTTTCTGAACAGAACATGTTTCCCTGCTGCCAAGATATCAGATATGAGTCCTGCCTGGATGCTTTGGAGGCAATACTAACCTGTCTTAAGAGTGTGAATATCTTTGTTTTTTCTCTGAAAGATAATGTTTTGATCTCTAAATTTGTCATGGGCTCCATCATGTGTCTGGTGGGCGCATCCTGTGCAAATGGTGGTGGAAATTCATCGTGAACAAGCCAAACATTTGCTTTTGACTTCACAAGTTGATGTTGAGAATCTAAGTTGATACTCATTTCATTTGGGTATCCTTTTAGTGCAATTGACGTCCACTCCTTGTTAGCTCTCTCCAAGAAATGCGTCCAAAATACTTCAAAGCCTTCAAGAAACAAGGAAGTCTTGTTGATGAAACTACCATCAGAATCTGCTGTTCTTATTTGAACTTTGGACTTTATTTTGTCCTGAATTGACTCATCAACAAAGTCGAATTCAAATTGAAGTTGAATCATGACACCTTTGTTGGCCAATGTCTTCATTTTGATCTGAAATAAGATCTCACACTTCAAACAAAGTTGAAAAGCAAGAACAAGATATCAGCAAACATTGACACTTGAAGGTGTTTTGAGATCCACAATTCTTTCCATTCGTCTCAACTACCCAAAATCTTTCACCCCATTTTACTCAATTGTACAAAACTTTCACACAAACTACTTGAATAAATTCTGACAGAAGCGCTATTCATAATTCTGCTACAAAGACAAGTACACCACAAACAGAATGACTATACTCTGTGGCTGTGCTTTTTGTTTGCAAAGCCATGTCATTTCAGTATATACCTTGTCACCAAAGAATTGTTTAGATTCAGTTGCAAACAAATCAACTGCAGGCCTCAATGAATTGTCAAATTCCTTCTTTGATTTTTGTTTTGTCATAACAAGGCTGACCCAAGCCTGCTGATTCCTAAAAACCATTGCTTTCAAGAAAAACTGTTTTGCAAACACTGGTGTTTGTAGTTCTACTTCAACATGAACTTTATTTGATGTCAAGAAAGTATGTGATGTGATGACATTGGTTTGACACTGCATTTGGCTGGTACCTCCAATGGAACAATACTTCTGAAAGAAGCCATCAAGGTTGATAAATTTCAGGTTATCAGAAGAAATGGCCCTTCCTTTCAGCACCATGAGGTACTGGGTGTTGTATTGATAATCATCATCAAGCCCAATGAAAATTCTGCAGTAAAGATTTGCACTGCCACTGGACAACACCTCAGACCAATCATTTGCAATGTCAACTACAACACACTGATTTTCTTGCAACGGAAATGTCCAGACAAGCTCTTCTGCCTTGGTATATCTTCTCTTGTGATGCAAACGAATTTTGTTTGTGGTCCAACTGAAGTTCAGATCATATCTTTTTCTGAGGGAATTCAAAAAGGGCACACATTCTCTTTCCAACTGGTCTTGATTTCTGCCAGATATTTCAAGGCACCAGTGGGTATAAGTGCATGGATTTATAACAATTGAGCTGCAATTGGTTTCTGACAAAGAGAGTTCAGCTGATACAAAGATACAATAAGAAATTAAAATTAATGTTACAACTGATGACTGTGAAATGAAACTTCTCCCTGGATGTGCATCACACAAAAGAGATCTCTTCAATTGTCTTTTTTCAATTTCTTCAGCAGCAAAAATATCTCCCATGGTACAATCTTCAGTTGGTACATTGGTATCTTTTAGTACTTTAATTACAGTAAAATTTACTCTTGCTCTGAATGAGTGCAGTGTCAAAATTTGCAGCCCAACTTTTGACTTGTTACTGTTCATGCAAAACATTGATTTGTTTTTCAAAATCTTATTGTTTCTGTTTCCTCCTGAAACACCTGCAAATTGCAAAATATTTGACACATCTTTGCTGAAGGCATGCACCAAGCATTGAAAAGTTGAAGCAAGATACAAGTCTCCTTTTATTGGCTTTATCTTTGGTAACGTAGTGCTGGGTCCATCAAAAACAATTATTGAGGCGTCTTGTTTGTTTAGTTGTATCTTGTTCATAACTCCAACTTTGAGATGAAAATATGATGTCACAAAAAACATATCAGATGCATAAAAGATATGGAATGCCAACTTGGGCCTTTCTGTTTCTGAAAAATAGTTCAATTGTCTTCCTGTCAGGGAAATTATCTTCCTTTTGTCTATTACTTGAAAAACACCATCAATACCAAACTGGCATAAATAGCCTGACATCAGCCTCATGTAAACATTTGTCCAATCTGGAAAAACACTGAAACAAGAATGATGGCCATGAAAGGTGTAGTCATCTTCATAGATCACTTGCATTGTTCTTTGTTCACAATCTTGACTCCTTTTCTGCTTTGAAAGTGTGAGCTTTCCCAATCTATGATTGAGACCAACTTCAAAGGAAATAAGATGGAATGTGAGATTTATTGCCAGCTTGAGTGGCACAGTGAAGTGCCAGTACATCATTGCAGGAGCAGCAGTCTTGTAGCGGCCAGGATGGACACCAGGCTTATGTTTGAAACACCGATGGTTTTGATCCAACACAACAATCCCTGTTGGTCTTGGAATAATTTCAAAAGCAGTTAGAAATTTGTAATGACACCAGAAATCAACACATGTGGGTAATTTGCCAACATTTTGCTGGCTAATAGACACAAACAATGCAGTTGAAAGTTGCCAAAAAGACAAACCCTCAGTCAAGGACTTGTTCAGGGGTGTGCTCAGAATGATTGTGAACAATACTTTTGTCACATAAATGTGCCAATGCTTTGGGTAAGATGAATTTCTGAAATATGTGTCAGGAACCAAGTGCTTTAGGCTCTTGTTATGACCCCATTCATTATCACAGCTTGCCAACACAAGAGGTAACATTGTTATGAAAATAATAATCCCCAAAAGCATTTTCTTGCAAATGTAAGAGGCATCCCACATCCCAGACTGTCAGAATCAAATCTTCATTTTTGTCCAGATGAGAAATTAAATTTGCAAAGAGAAAAGCATAAATTATTTTCATTGCATTGTGTGTTCATATTTTGCCTCAGGTTCAAGATGAGCAATGAGACACAAAGGAAACTAATGACCTGGTGTGTGTCTACAGCTGCTGCTTCTCTTCTGCAGGGCCACTGTTTCATTGGGATGGGTTTCCTCTGTGTAGTGAATCTTTCAAGGCACCTTTTTGATTTTATACCCCTACACCACTCACCTGAGATTATTGTAGTTCCATAGATTCTGACAAAACTCATTGCACGGACCAAAAAATTGGGGATGAAATTTCAACAAGAGCTCGAAAAAATGGGCACAAATTCTGATTTCAAAAATGCTGAGACTCAAACGTGATTTAGAAGTATCAGAGTACCACCCTTCTTCGGTGCAAGGTCTTTTTGTTGCACCTGGACCCATTCATTGGTGAGAGAAGATCCAAAAGATAAACTTCACGGGGAAGTACGCGGGTTACCCTCAAATTTGTCCCTCTGGCATTTGACATCCAGAAAAGACACAACAAAAATGTCTTGTCCTTCTTGTGCAGGAACCTAGCTTTACCAGTGAGGCAGCTTTATGTAACTCTGTTTCCAGTTTATTGTGGTGGTGCAAAAAGCCAGGTTGCCATTGCTCCAAGTTTGTGGACAGTGAGCAACAAGGACACAAAAAGGGATGTCAAAAAATTAAGATGCCAAGTTGCAACACGTGACGCCATTTCCAGGCTCTGCACCTCTGACCTGAACTTGTTTCATTTTGCAGGTAGCACTTGCCCCAGAGACAGGGCACAATGGTGAGTTCACCATCCAGGATGTTGTACAGGAAGTTTGGAGAAATTTTTACATTGCCTTTGGGGTTGTGCGCTGTCTGATTGATCCTTCACCATTTGAATAATACCTGCTGTTTTGTCTGAAAAACCGGGACGTGTAACATGATGTGTCAGTAAATGTATGGCAAAGCCAGAGAGGCAAATGTGAGGGTGACCGGCAGTATTTGTATTTATTTCCCCGAGAATTTTGTTTCTTGGGTCCCCTCGTACGCATCATGGGTCCAAGTGCCACAAAGATTTTGCAAGGGTGATGTTTGGCAAATGTTCAGCAAGTGCTGAAACTTATTAGTTTTTCAATCATATTTGTTGCCATTTGAGCAAGCTCTTTTTGACATGAAAACACCGTCTTTCTCCGTTTCTGCAATGAGTTCTGTTAGAATCTGCAAATAACCTCAGGTGAGTGGTGCAGGGGTGTGAAATGAAAAAAAGTAACTCAAAAGACGCACTACACAGAGGAAGCCCATCGGAACCAGAAAGGACAGAAATTCTCCAATGAAACAGTGGCCCTACAGAAGAGAAGCAGCAGCTGTAGACACACACCAGGTCATTAGTTTCATTGCTCATCTTGAACCTGAGACAAAAAAAAAAAAAACAAGCAAAAACAATTCCTGCTCCTTTTTGCAACACGCCAGTAAGATTGATATCAATGGCTTTCCTCAAACCAAATGACGATCCCCTCAGTCCAGGATTCCTCTGATCTTTGCAGGCAAAATGCTATTTCTGGAGAATATCATCTTTGGAACAATGTAACCGCTTATTTTGGCAAACTGTAACAACAAATGAGGTCACAACAAGAGCCTAAAGCACTTTATTCCTGACTATTTCACAAATGCATATGTTCCAAAGTATTGAAACATTTATGTGAAGAAAGTATTGTTCACAATCATTCTGGGCACACTTCTGAACAAGTCCTTGACCGAGGGTTTGTATTTATGGCAACTTGCAACTACATTCTTTGTTTCTATCAGCCAACAAAATGTTGTTGATGAAGTGCCCATGTGTTGATTTTGGGTGTCATTACAAAACTCAAACTGCTTTTCAGACAATCCACTGACAAAATTACCATCAAGTTTGTTTCAAAACATCTCGTCAGTGAAAGACTGAAACTGAACAATATCAAATTGGTGACTGCAGATGCAAATGTCTTTTTCTGAGTCAAGGATAACCTCTGGGCTGTTCTTTCTGGAGAAAGAAATGTGGAGGTCTCAGCCACTGTGCTTTGCTTTGTTTGGCTTTGGTTATTTGGTGTGTCTTTCTGTGTCAATGTGTCTTTCTTTTTATGTCTCTATCAAGGCTTATGGTTGTGAAATATCCCATTGATTCTATTTTCAAGAGCACGCAATTCATAAAAAAATTTGATATCTGCAGTTTCTTGATCATCCTTTCTTGGTTTACCTTTTACATTCATATCAAAATTAACAATAGGGAAGTTGCTGGCAGGTATTTCTTTGCCTTTTGTAAATCCACATGGAACTGTCACCATCATAAAAATATTGGCTTGGCATGCTGTCATCACACTTGCTTCACTTGTTCTGTTTTATCATAAGTCTGAGACAGTCAGAAAAAAGAAGTAGCAAAATGTAAATCTTAAAAAGGTCAAGGCAGGTGGTTTCTACTGATACAACCAGTCATCATTGTGTCAACAAACATCTTGTGCTGGCTTCCTGCCAATGGTGTCTGTATTCAGCAACGTTTTTGGAAAAGTATCCTGTTGAAATGGTCATGTGGACATCAGTGGTTAGCTTATCTGTAAATTCTGTGGGAAATCCAGTTTTTCATTTGTATGTGGACAAGTGAATGGGCTAAAGAAAGGAAAAAGAAAGCAGTGTGTTTGAAAGATGGTTGTGACTGGAAAAGTTCAGTCTTGTTCTATGTGCTGATATTTTTGGTGATTTGCATTAGCCAGGTGGTACCGGTTGAGTGCAAATACAGTAGGCATCCTCTTCCAAAAGTATGTGTACAGCAATTTCTCCACAAGAATTGTACTGAATTGTGTTCATATTTGGTCTGTAGATTTATTTTTGGTCAAGGATAATGTGCCAGGAAGGAATTTGATGAAATCAATCTTCCAAGAATTTTCTTTTTTGTGTTCTATTTTCCACTTGTCTGGTAATGTTGACTTTTGTTGACTTCAGGTGCAAATCATGCGACCTCCCTGGAGGTATCTTTTTATTGGGTTGGCTTTCTTCTGTGATATCCTCTTTTTGCACGCACAAACCAGTCTTTGAGGAGTGAGAGAATAACCTTTGTCCATTATAAAAACACAGATATTGACTCCTCTGCAATTCAACAAAGTGTCTCATTTGACGTATTTTGTGTTGTGTTTCAAACATGACAACCAAAAGAATAACAAAGAGCTTCTTCCTCCAATGCAAACTTCTCAAATTGTATTCCCCTTGCATTCCTGTCACCACACTCGCATGCCTCTTTCGTCCGATACGTTTGTACCTTGTGCAACACAATGGATGCAAAAGCAACACACTGTCCAGTCTCATGCATACCACCCATAGAGTTGCTCATTCAGGTCAAACCTGAAAAGGCCAGACACACCCATGTCTCCTGGTTCCAGGTTTCCAGCAGATCTGTGACCACACTGGATGAGTTGACTCGCATCAGTTTCAATGTGGTGTCCACTGGATGTGTAAAAGCCATTGAAGCGCCTTGTGTATACCGGCTGTGCCTAAAGTCGCGTCATGCTCGGTGGAATGAATTGGGGAGACATCCCAAAAATGGACACAGGTCTCTGCCAGAGTCAAGCAGGTCTGGCCTTGGGGTTGCTACCCATCACCTCAAACGTCCTCATTTCAACTCACACACTTGATATCAATTGGCACTCAGAGCCTTGAGTACATTTCAGATCAAATTTAAATGATGGGGCGCCTGTGTCTCCTGGTTTCTCTGTCTGACCATTTGCTTACAGCGGCCCATAGGCCCCCAAGGGTCAACGCCTTTACCCAAGGACGCGTACACCTCCATTGCAAAACAGACATCAAAGGAAAAAGTGCCTCTCTAAGATCTGTTTCCTTGATACAACTTCACAAACATACAGCTCAAGAAACTGGTGGTGTTGCCGGATGTGAACAGCTTTCCGTCCAGGGTTGGCTCGAGCTCTTGGAGTTCCACATCCAGAAACAGCCAATAGGGGGTGGGGGGAGAGGCCGCTGTCCTGGTGGGTCCAGGAAGCCCAACAGCGGTCCTGCTGGGTCATGGACCCGTTTGCGTATTCAATTCCTTTTTTTTTGTTTCGGGGGGGGGGGGGTTGTCTGAGTTTGGATGCAAGGCCCCAGGTCCCTCTGGATCCGCGTGAGCCCAACGGTGAGTGACTGGGGAGTTCCGGTTACAGAACACGAGGTGATGAATCCGGTGTTTTCACTCCTTCACAGAGATGTGCACACTGTGGATCACTCCTCCTCCTCCTCTCACTCTGATCTTAAGTCGCTGCACGTCAGTTGCTCAACTTCTTCAGTCAACGAACTGGACAAAAAAGGCATTGAGCACTGGTCCACTGACACCTGGACAAATTGATCACCCTCACCCCCATGACGTGTGCTCTGATGTGTGAAGACCCATCAGTGTCTCATCCCCTGCCACCTCAACACAGTTGATGTCAGAGGCTGAATCCACGCAGCCCCAGACAAAACTTGTTTCCTGATCCCGGTGTAACAGGACCAGAGCATGACCAGGACCACACCATGACCACACTATTTGGTCATGGTGTGGTCCTGAAATATTACGGTCGTGCTCTGGTCCTGAGACACCGGTGCAAAAACACCAATTGGGAAATTTTGATGTGAGTTCAACGTTTGACACTTCGGGCGCAGTGTGCGTTCGTATACACGTGAAAATGTGCACTTTTCCTGTCTCATCACACTCTTCCCAGCGCGTTCCCTGCGTGTACTGGAAGGAAAGGTCACTCTTGCAGCTTTTCCTGCATTTGATCTGCACAGGATTTGGGCGTGGCTTTTTGTGTGTCGTTTCTCCTGTTTCCCCACTGTCTTCACAGGGTAGACAGATCTGTGTATATATTTGGTCTCGTAAACCGCGTCTTTCCTCGTCCTCACAGCAAACACACACAAACACACACTGGTCGTGAGTCTGTTTGATCAAGGAGTATTGATTTTCGATTTGATATCAAAGAATCAATAAGATGTGTTTCTCCTGTTGTCGTTTCACTGACAGTTGTGTTGACATCAGGATCAACGGGTTGTGAGGTGATGGAGGAGGAAGAAGAATTTTTGCTTTGAAGGAAAGAAGTGTCGTGGGAAGTTGTTTTTGAGATGACAGATCGCTTGTCGTTGACACGTGTCATGTCCAATCACATCCTTTCTTCCAGTGTCCTCTGGCGGCAAAACGCTCACCCATGTCTTCGCAGTTGCGGTACCCTCCCGACGTACGAGGTTGGGAACACAGGCGTGAAGTTCTCTGTGTCTCTTGTTGGAACCTTCCCACATTCGTGGTACGAGGGAGTTTTGCAATGAAACGGTTTCTGTCCCACAAGTACCAACTATTGCAATGAAGAATGCCGACATTTGGCCACATCATCACTGCCTCAAATGTGATCCTTATGACCATCAGATGATCTATCTGTGCCAATCCCAAGACCCAATCAGAAGGTTTACATATATAGTCTCCATTTTCTCAGCGAGGAACCGTTTCACAGGAAAACTCCTACGTGCATGTTTTGAAATTTTTGGCTTGGTGACAACGGCAAGTGCTGGTCAATGTGGACAAGACATCAAAGTGAGCCTCTCAGCCGTCTTCAACTTGATTGATACCGGTGGTGACGTTGGCTGTGTGACGGGTCACAAGCTAAAACTCTAGTCGTGTGTAGATCTACCACCCACCGCACCGACAACGTACGACCAATTGGTGCCTGCAAAACCTCCAGCCTGGCCACTGTAGGGTACAATGGTGAAGGGGCGTGCCTCTGAAGATCACCCTCTGACTACACCCTGGATCCGCCCCGAACCGAACCCCTGGGCGTTGGCTAGGTAAAGCTCCATATTCCCTGATCGTGCCTCTCTGGGCTGCAGTGGACAAGGAGCGTGCATTTCTGGACCAGCCTTTGGCCAGACCCTGGATCCGACTTTGAGGCGAACCGAACCTATCGTCCCTGGTTGGCTAAAAGTCGCTATTCCCTGCGCGTAGCGCACTTGAGTCGATTGCCGTGTTGTGGCGGAGTAAATTGGCGCGAGTTCGCCCAATTAGCCTTGATTTCCCGTGCAGCGGCCCGCGGTCGATGGAGCCGGCGCGACTCTGGAGTGCGCCGCGGAGCGGAGCTCCCAGACACACGGGGGACGGGGGGTACAGGAGGGAGCCACACCCAACGGGGGTGACACACCGGGGGGGGGGGGG
>JAAUXT010004694.1_pt1 | contig 29804 bp, 34 predicted proteins | sample 7278171 | NCBI WGS metagenome assembly JAAUXT01 (sample SAMN14350112, study PRJNA611818) | marine sediment metagenome | isolation source: surface marine sediment (1.8m) | place: French Polynesia: Moorea | collected 2018-08
GATGCTTTGACGCTTAGCATCAGAACTTGGACAGAAGTACGCCATTATAAATTATCCTAGTCAAGGCACCCCCAATTTGCAGGTTATTCACGGCCCCAGCAGAAAACCTTCGCAAGTACGGTCATTACAAAATCAATGTGGAACTACTTGTTGAGCTTCTGAATCCATTTGGCACCCTGTCTCTTGCAAAATTCCAGATCTATGGACAGAATTGTGTGGGAAGGTCCAACAGACATTCTTCTCGTAATTGGTCTCGTGACGCGTGCAACTGTCTTTCTTTTGTCAACAGCAGACAATTCTTGAATTTGTTTTGCCTTTGCAGTTGTGAGGACTGGGTCTCTTGCCTTGTCCTTGATGTCATCACCTCAGGTTCTAAGCTGTGTCATGCACCTTTAGACGGTGGATCGCACTGAAGCAGAAGCCCCATTAAGTCTCTGCAAAATCTAAGAAATCTGCTTTTGGGTCTCCCTTCAGCATCGTCCGGTTCTCTTTCCTGAAAACTGTGATGCACAAAAAGTTTTCGTTAAATTTGAGTGTGATCTTTGTGATCCAAAACTCATTGCTGGACACTTTTCCACTCGTCAGTGCATCTTGCAAGTCCTGATGGATCACTGACCAGTATTGACAAGCCTTCAGAAACCATTCACATTTTGGCAGACACGTGCAAGGTTTTCTGAAGACATCGGCTTTGTGTTTGTTTGAGCAAACAGCAAGTGAACTTGCAGCGACAACCAGTTGGAAAAGTCAAAAACTTCACCAGCTCACATTGGTTTTGCCACTCTATTTAATGTGTCGACGCCAATCAGATCCCTTCTTTGGCAACAGGCCGAGTCTTTGTCTGGCTGCATGGTTTTCTCTTTATTGTCTGTCTTGCCCCAAAACAGAGAACAGAGACGTTTCAACTGAGTTTGAGGAGTTCAGAAGACCAGAAAGCGAACATCGGAGCCAGGTCCACAATCAATATCACGGTTTTGGAAAATGACGACGCAGATGGAATTTTCGTCTTTTCACCTGACAGCCTGAACGTCTACCTGAGTGAGAGAAACCACGTCAATCAACTTTCTTTTTCCATTTCGAAGGCGCACGGTACAAAGTTGACAGTTTGAATTCGCTGCAAAGACTTTCAGCACTTTTTTCGGCACGCATGAAGTTGGAAAGTTGTGAAGAATTACCACATAAAAATGTAATTCATTACCATGCCGCGCAGAAATATTTCAAGGCACCAATTGTTTTGCATTGCGCACACTTCCTGTCGCTCTGCGTGCACAGACGTGACCAGAACACCAATACAGTGATCAATTACAGACGAGAGCACGAGCTCGACCAACTCGACCGCGCGTCTGACGGTGCTGCGCGAGGCCGGGCGCTTCGGCTTCGCGTCGGTTGAGTGGTACGTGCTGGACGCCAACAGCTCGGACCTCGTGCCTGCCTCCGGAATCCTGCACTTCCTGCCGGGGCAGGGCGAGATGCACATCACGGTGCAGGCCGTCAACGACGGGGTGAGCTGCTTCCATTTCATGAAGCTACGCATGTGTGTTAAATTAAAGTTATGAGTCACACAAATCTTTTGTTATGCAAAATACAGTCAAATTATTCGGATAATGTTCGTGCAGTTTACCCACGATCGATTTTTGCAGATTCCCGAAGAGGATGAACAAATCAGCGTTGGTTTACGAAGAGCCTCTGGAGATTCGAAAATTGGGTCCTACCAAAGTGTGGCGCAAGTGACTGTTTGGAACAACAACGATGCGGTTTATTTCGCAGGTTCCAATGTGATGTTTATTCTCTCCAACGCAGAATCATCATAAGAAATGAAAATCGATCTCAACCTTCACTCTTCTTTTTTTGCAGAGCCGAGCGAACCGTACGTTCCAGAACCAGGAACAGTGACCCTGACCATAACTCGCGACGGGCCTCTGGACAGAATAGTCAGGGTCAAGTACAGGACGAGGGACGAAACGGCCACAGTTCAAAACAACGACTATGTCCCTATATTTGGCACCCAGGTGGTGCTGGAGGAGGGAGTCAGAGAGTTTTCCTTTGAGGTTCACACGTTGCCCGACACCGATCCGGAACCTGACGAGTTCTTCTATGTGGAGCTGTACGATGCCGAACCCGAAGGTACAGGAACTCACTGCAGCCTGCGTTCGACGACATGCAGAAGATCTGTTGTTTGACAAGTTTTTTATGACAAATTCGTGACTTTCAGGAGATGTAGCTGTGTATGGTGTTCCCAGAGCCAAAGTCACCATCATGGCAAATGATGACGGCAACGGAATTTTCTCATTTGAGCCTCCGTACGTCCTGTCAACACAGGAAGGATCAGTTGCTCAGTTTCAGTGAGTTCGAGTCAAGCCCAACCCTGCTTTTACTTCTAGCTCCCACAGAAAAATATTTTGCCGCGCTCCCCTTTTGGCTCTGCCAAATAGGTTCAGTTGTTGCACATTGAATGTTTAGAGTTGGAATATGGTTTCATCTCCGAAGGCCAGATCTTGTACACCAGTCCTTGATTCGCTGAAGCAACTCGAAAATGAAAAATGTATTTGGTTTCGCGAATGAGAGAAAAAATGCCAGCAGGAACATGGGCTCTGTTGTGTCCGAAGTTCTGGTCCGCCAAGGCGAGTCACTGTGTGTCTGCAGGCCTCCACATCGACGGACAGAAAAAAGGAACCTTTTTACTGTTGAAACAATCCCACCGCACATCGAACTGAATCCGCTCTTGTTGCAGGGCACAGCGAATTCGAGGAGATTTTGATGTGGTTGAACTGCATTGGGAAATCTTGGATCCAGAAACTTTGCAGAGAATACCAGATGGCCAAGACTTTGAGTCGCCTGTTGGCGCAACAGTTTTTGAGAACTTGGAGAGCACAACTTCTTTAAACGTACTTCCAAAGGCCGATGCAGTGCCCGAGTTCACGGAGACCTTCATCATAAGATTGTACAATGTAACAGGTGAATCAATCGGGTGTTTCATCGATTAAAGTTCCAGCGAATCGCACCCCGAGGAATTTTCTGTCGATAATGTTGCATGCAATGAATGCAATGAGGAGTTCGGTGTGCGATTTCCACCGAAAGGTTGCGAGCGAAAACACTGCTACCGTACGCTTTTTTCAGGTGGAAGCGCCAGTGGCGTCCAGGGTAGCCTGCAGGAGGACGGCGTGCTCAACGTGACATTGCACGTGTTGCCGAACGACGATCCGCACGGGCTGTTCCGGCTCCCGCCTCCGCTCAGCGAGCTGCAAGTCGCGGAAGACTTCAACCCCGGAGAGGAAGCCTTGACCACCATCGACATCCCCGTGATGAGAGACCAGGGCGTCAGCGGACCCGTAGCTGTGCGTGTTTGTCCGCGTACTTCTGTGGCCCCTTTGTGTTTTTCAGTCACTTCTGGCCAACCCAATGACACGTCACCGTCCACGAAAGCGAAACAATGTAAATGCAAGGTCCATACAGGTTTCATACGCTGTCTTTTTTCCAGGTTCTGTGGGAAGCGTTCTCATACCCGGTCGGGTCTGGCTTGCTGCCGCGCATGATGGACCTGACGTTCAGCGCGGACTTTCCGTCCTCCGTGCTGCAGATACCCGAAGAGAGGCGGCCCGGCTCTGGCTCCGACGCCCTCCGATTCGATGGCTGTCTGGGTAAAAAGATGGACACACACCCGTGCATGTGCTGAAGTGGTGAATATGAATTAAACACCACAACAACAAAGTCTCGATACCCGTAACTTGGTTGGCAAGTAAATCCAACGAAAAACAACAGTCTGCTGGAAATGTTCACCAGGAACAAGGACGCCATGGCATTTGATTTCTTTGGGTCACGGCCATGACCAAGACTAACGATGTTCAGACAAGAACGTTTGTCGCAGGATGCTTTGTGACCATCAAAGACCAGCACCAGCCGCCGACGGATCTGCTGATTGACGGTTTCAGCATCAGCGCCTGGGTTCGGCCGAGGCCAGACACTGACGGCTACGTCCTGTCCAAAACGTCCGCAGATCTGCACCATTTCTACTCTCTAAGACTTACCATCATTGGAAACGATGAAACCTCACCAGTCGTTGTGATTTCGTTCGTTTACTCGCTGCCTGGTACTCAGGTTAGTGGAAATTGCGTGTTATACGGTGTCAATTCGGACTCTCACACAGCACAAACTTAAACTTGTTCGCTCCTGCTCTTGGCCTGTATTCCAAACCACTGCTATTTTCACGATCAGGGTGATCAGGTTATGACGTGGTCCGTTGTGGTGGATGAACTGGAAGATGACTGGCATCACATTCTACTCAACATCGATACCGATGAACTCGAACTGTTCGTGGACGGTGCAAGTCAAGGCGCCAGGTAGAATCTCCAACCAACAACCGCGCTTCACTTCCAATGCTCAACATTTTCTTTGAGGGTGAATCCACAGCTCAAGCGAGGATGGCCAGACGAATCCATCAAGCACGGTGTCAAACGTCTTTCAACTGACTTTTTTCTGCATTTCAGAACAGGCCCAGGGACATTGGTGGACGGTCCGGGCAAGTTGTTGGTGGGAGCGGTGGCTCCGGCTGTGGATTACTACACGGGATTCCTGCAGGACGTTAGAATTTTCACTCGAAGCCTCGAAGAAATGTGAGTTTTGCTTTCGTTGCAGGTGTTTTTCAGCATTTCAAGCAAGCACAACAAAACCTGCAACTGCAGATTCAACCTTGCCCAAATCGAGCTTTGTCCTTCAGGACAGACCCCAGCCTTCCAGGCGAGTCCATCAAATGACGCCAGTTAAACTGAAAACCACCCGCAAATTCCAGCGAAATTCGCGAGATCTACGAGACTCCGGCGAAACAAGATCTGCGCCTCTTTTCGGGGATCCTCGAGTTCGTGGACGGGGAAGCGTCGCGCAACGTCAGCGTCGCGACGCTGCAGGACGACGAGGAGGAGGCCGCCGAGGCGTACGCCGTCAGACTCGTGGCGGCGAGAGGCGGCGCCAGGGTCTCCGAGTCACACAGCGCCGTCATTCTCACGGGTACACAAGATTTAATTTTTTTGGAAGTTTTTATTGTGGTGATTGGTTTCCGCAATCGTCGCAAGAACCTGTTCTTTTGAAGAACACGCTTCCAGAAAAGTCGTCAGATCGTGTGGGGCAGAAGTTTTCTGGACAACAATAATTGCGTACATGGTTGATTTGCTCTGTTGGATTTGTGTCTCAGTTTTGAAAAGCGACAACGCAAACGGTGTGTTCGGGTTCAGCGGGCCGTGCGACCCAGTCGCGACGACGCAGGAGGACGCCGTCTTCTCGTGCCCCGTGTTCCGGGAGCGCGGCGACGCCGATGCCGTCTCGGTGACGTGGCGCGTCCTGCAGCGCATCGGAGCCGAGGAGCTGATCGCCAGCGACGACTTCCTGAAGGCCGAAGGTCAACTCGTTTTCCGACCTGGGGAGAGAAATAAGGTCGGTGCCACAACGCGTTTGTGAGATCCTTCTGTTGAATTTCAGTTTCCGAAATCTGTCATCGGCAAAAGAAGGATATTTTTTTTGCAAGTACATTGGACCCACAAAAGGGGCAGCAGGGACGATTATTTGAACAAATGGCGTCTGCTTCAATGCCTGAAGGTTCTCGAGATCGCAGCGAAGGACGATGACGTTCCAGAACTGGCGGAGCAGTTTGACGTCTTCATCGTTTCCGTCGAATCGAGCGATGGCGAGATCGGGACGACAGGCGAAAGGTAGATTTTGGAGACGTGATGTATGCAAGCAGATTCGAAAAAATATAGCTGAGGCTCTTGACTTGGACTGTTTTTCCCGAGGTAACAAAGATCGATTGGTGTGAAGCACATACAGTGTTCACGTACGTCTGTTCTTCTCTGCATGTGTGATGAAGTGGGGCCAGCATTGAAGAGTCGGCGAGGAGAAACAACATCACGGTGCGGGAGACGGACCAGGTGTACGGGTTGCTGCAGTTCTCGCTGGGAGAGCCTCCGTCTCAGAGCGACCCGCTCCTCCCTTCTGCTGAGACCCGGCCCAAGGTACAGATACAGACCAGTCTTGAGAACCACACCGACGTGCGCCCCTTTGAGGATCAATGGTTCCAGAAAATGCACATTCTCTGTTTGGCAGCCTGTTTCTGTGGGTTCCCTGTGCTGCCACATCAAACTGAGTGGCTTTGACAGAGCCTCTGACCAGTACAAACAAATGCTACTCTCTCAGACCTCGCGCAAAAAACAAGTACGAGCCAGGACTAATACTCGCTCGTATTTTCGTCCGGTACGGTGACATGAGCATGACCGGAAGACGCCCATTCACAGCTGTCCGTGGCGGAGGAGGTCGGCGTGGTTGAGCTGCTGGTCGTCAGAGCACGGGGTCTCACAGGCTTCGTCACCGTCGAGTACAGGACAGACGACGACACGGCCCTGAGTGTCGGCAAAGTGCCGCCGGATTATGTGGTGAGTACAACCCAGAAACAAAGTCCTATTGCAGGGCTCCGCAGGGTTCATTTTGCTGTGCTTGGCGCGTACGACAGTCTCTTCGAGGTCTTGCAGAACATGCCATCCGCGGTTCAGATAAGCCAGCTCTCGCTCAAAGATTGAAACAATTTCGTGGAGATTGTTGTGCGGTGGGACTGTACGAACAAGTGTCTGACGTGAAAGCAATTTGTGTAGTTTCGTTTTGACACACTTTTCACATCTCTTCAAGACTTCGAAGCGGGAGAAATGGAATATGTTCACGTTACAAATCGGAACGGGAATGACAGTGCACTTAAATTGCTGGTTGAACCAATGTCTTTGATGATATTTCCATTTTCCGGGTCACGAATCTGAAATGCGTAAACCTGCCAATCTGCGAGGCACAAGTGAGCAAGTGCAACACTTCCGTTGCACCAATACCTCAGCCCTCCCTGCAGGCTACCTGTATCACCACAGTGATTGGCTTTGCACAAAACTACTTCACAGTTTTACATTGGAATGAAAGGAAGCTGCCTGTGTACTCATCATTCTCAGCATTCCTGTGGATGAGGGTTGACGCCAGCACCATGAACACTCAGAAAGCTGAAAAAGAATCCAAAAGGGACAAGAAGCTCCACAGCCCTGACCAAAAGTCTGCAGTGCGGCGAACGTTTTCACGTTTGTGCTCGATATCGGTGCAGTCATTGCAGATCTTCGAAACAATTGTCGCGTATTCTGCCCCATGGTTCACGCATTCGGAAAATGTTCGGGAGTCTTTGTTGTTGATTTTCAAGGACAAATTAACGCATCATTCTGCATTTTGAGACAAATTAGTGGCTTGCAAGTTTCCAACACAAACGAGTTGAGTGGCTGAAATCAACAGAACTCAAAGCAGAGCAGGTGAAGACAGATTGACAAACCTTTCCAATGTTGTGAATCCTCCCACTGTTTCCAGACACCAATGATGTAAAGACGCTTAAAAGTTTGTAAATATTTGCAGTAAAAGAGTGAACTAATCAGTGTGGTGAGTGGCAATGGCCCACCAACGGCAACCACTTGAGACTCATTTCACCTGACCTTTCCAAACGACAACTCGGCAACGTTTCTGGCCTTCATTACAAGGCTGACTAAAAACTTTCTGTGGGAAGCCAGCGTGCAAGAAAATAACGGTTGATTCAGGGGTCTAACTTGCGATCCATAGGAAGCCAGATTGAAAAAAAGTCAATCAAAAACCAAAACAGACGTCGAAGACTTCTCAGACTGATTCAAAAGGGATACAAGGGAACCCCAACCCGGGTCTCTGAACGACGGACTCTGCAGTCTGAATCTGGTATGAACAAGAATGTTGAAAGTGATCGTTGAAAACAGAAAAGTGCTTCTTTTATCTTGGTAGTTTCTTGAACACTATGTCGCATATTATTTTGTGTGCACAAGTGACAATCGAAAATTTCTGGCCACCAGTGAATCGATAAAACCAAGCTGAATTCATGTGCCAGAGGACCTGAGGCCATTAACATCAACCACTCGGGGAAGAAGGGGATGCACCATCCCATTTTGAGAGCAAGTTGTTTGTCATTCAGTTGGGAGAAACACACCTGCAAAGATGCATAACAATGACAATGACAACAACATCAAGAAAATAAGTGGAAGAGTGGGGGGGGGGTCAAGGTCCTCTGCAGAGGATGAAGCCCCAAGTGACTGGTACATTTGGCAAGAAGGTGCCACTTCTCGACCCTGAAATCTCAAAATGTTTGTTTCAGGATCTGAGCCCTTGAGGAAACCGCAGTTAGATTTCACTGCTTGATTTGTATGGGTGGGGCTTTGTGGATCCCTGCAATTTTGGTGATGCTCTTCAATGAGGTGCTGTCTTCTGCACGAGTATGGTGCTGAGGGTTTGTTGCGTGCTAAACATGTGCTTGGGTGATAATGATGTCTGGAGATTCATATGGTCGCAGTTGTGTGGTTGGTTTTTTTCCTCTGCTCAAAACCATCCAAATGTTACAATCTGACAAGTGGTGAGGTTTTGCAGTGCGTGACAGTTTGCAATAGCCAGAATTCAGGATTTTTTGTTTGAGGATGGATTAGCCTCTGCAATACCGGAAGAAACTGACAACCATCAAACGCGCGCGGTCAGCAGAATCTCAGCGGGAGGAATGGGGTTCCTGGACAGTTCTAAGGCAGGCGACCCGCTTTGAGCACCCGATTGCGGTGGAAATTGGGTTGACAATTTCTTTTTGTTTTTGTGGTCAAGTAGGGTGAGATCCAGGGGGCGAGCATCAAGCCCTTGGCCCTGTCCCAGAAGCCGCATTGGTTCTCTTTTTGCTTGAGAGCGTCAGTTGCACAATCTGTTGAAATATCAACATACGAGGTCTGGATTTTATATTTCCTTAATGTTGCGATGGAAGCGATGTGTGTTAGGTTAGGACGATCGAACCAAAGCCAGTTTGTCCTTCATGGAGACAGCTTTATTGAGGATATCCTTTCACAGAACTGTCTGTTAACACTGCACAACAAATTCCCTTCAAAGTGAAGACATCTTCGCACTGCTGGCGATGCACTTTTTGTGAGTCAAAACCAACAAAGTTAGGCTTCCAAAATCGTACTCCCAAGCATTCAAGGTGTCAAGTTTCAGTTGTCTGGTTCCCTGGAGATGGGTCTGCATCCTCTTGTCTCGAAATACGATCCACCAGCATCAACACACTTCTGGTATCTTTGGGCCAGTTGATTGAAGCAGCGGGTGAACTCAACCTTTTGGAGAGCAGCAAACTCACGTTTTGCAGCAGTTTGCAAATCCTGAATGTTCTGGAATCAGTGGCCTTTGATTTTTTCCTTCACAATGGGAAATGCCCAGAAGTCACATGGACTTAAGTCTGGTGAATAAGCAGGGTGCTGCCACATTTTCTGATCCACTGAAGCCAAAAAGTCATGGGTATCCTTGGCAGGATGAGGGGAGGCATTGTCCTGAAGTAAGTAAAAGTCTTTGCCTTGCCAAAACAAAGGATGTTTGCATCTATAGGCTTCTCACATATGCCTCAAACTTTGGACATACACATCTGAGTCCACTGTCCCATCTTCAACAAAGTCCATAGAGATGATGCCTGAACTGTCAAAAAATAAAATGAGCATGACTTTTTTTTGCGATCTCTCACGCAAACACTTAGTTGGGCATGGCTCCTCTTTTGTTACCCATTGTTTGTCTGCACTCTTGTTCCTGGGATCATATGTATAAAACCAAGATTCGTCCATCGCAATAATCCAGTTCAGTATGGTGCTGTCATTGGCAATTGTGGCAAGGTGGGCATTGCACACATCCATTCTGGAGCGACGTTGACCAGCAGTGAGGCGGTGGGGGATGAACTTGGCTGCAAGCTTGGAGTACTTGAGGTCTTTCTTGAGCACTTTCAGAGCTGTTGAATGAGCCATCCCAGCTTCACGGCCAAGCTGTCGACTTGTGATACGCCGGTCTTCAAGCACAATTTCCTCCACAGCTCTTACCTTGTCCTCAGTCTGCTGAGAAATTGGTCTCCCACAACATTTGGCATCACTCACTGACCATCCTGGGTCATTCTGGAACACACGCAGCCAGTGCTGGATTTGGGTGTGGCTCAGAGCATGCTCCTCGAATGCAGCTTGAATGCTTCTGATAGTATGAGCAGCATCAAAACCCCACATTGCACATGATTTAATTGTTGCCCGTTGTTCCTTACGGCACTCCAAAGAAGCACAAAAGAACAGCAGCAACCACAAGAAAAAAGCCATCGCGGATACACACCGTACTGCCTCCAAACAAAGCTGATCTACAGGAGATGCACAGTGAGCAATTAACCCAAAAATTGACCTGTGTGACCTGAAAACATGACCTACCAACTGACCTCATCACAACAATTTACGGTGTCTGGAACACCCCCGCAAAAGCAGGTTAAGGAAATATAAAATCCAGACCTCGTATAACCGTCTGCGAACATGTATCCGGGGATTTCTCTGGAATTTCTTTGCTATTTGTTGAATCTGGTCCAACAGAGAAATTTTCCGCAAACACAGTTCGCACCTCATCGAGCAGAATATGCGAAGGTTTGGCCAACATATTTCTCATCTTTATCTGAGTATTGAGTCAAAAGGGATCAGCTATTCATGAAAGTGATATCGAATAATGTTGCTGATTCTCTGTGCAGGTAACCTGCGCAGTATTTCTGCTGCCAGTTGGGGGTAAAGAGGTAAGGAGATAGAAAATTGGTCCTGACAGAAAAAAACATATCTGAGAGCGCCAGTAACATGCAGAGCATGAATGAGGAAGCGTTCTGTGGGTTTGGGCAGAGCCACTTCAAGTGCCTTGTCTGCGACGTTTCTTTTTGGCAACCCTTGCCTTGTTGTTGTGCATATAGAATTTGCAAGAACGACGCACATGCACGCGTGTTTCAGAGTTGTTACATTCCATACACCACAGGGTGTGGCAGCTTCAAACGCAGCCCCGTTGCTTTTCAAAGCAACTCATGGTCAACTCGTGTGCTAAATTAACCCGGGAGTTTTGTTGCAAACACGAGAACTGCAACCGAAAATATGAAGCATTGCACATGTTTCCCTTCACCTGATGATTTATGGTTGTGCAGAAGTACATTCCGGATCAGTTTCACCGTGCGTAGATAAATGTATTGATTTTGAAATAACACCTGCTCTGATCGGAGCAGCGCTGAGCACTCCTCACCACCGAGGTGGCGCAAAAAGGTGCGAACAGACAGAAGCGAGGCGCTGGACGAGGCCCTCCATGCAGGTTCCGCTCAAGTTGGAAGTCTGAGTGAGGCTCAGCTGAAAGATGTGGCTGAGGGAGTTTGGAAGTTTGTTGAGATCCTGCTCTCGTACCTGCATAACTGCGAATATTTGTCATTAAGATAGCATCTTGCAAACGAAAAATGATTGCACTGAAACAACTTGTTCTGGTTCACCCTTCAAGTAGTGAAGCTATGCATGTGTGCAGGCCCAATGTCCACAACACCGCCACTTTCCTAGCTGTCCAACGAGAAGGTAAACTTCTTTCCACTTTTGGCTTTTCCATTTTCCTTGCTCGCTGAGTGAATAACAGAGAAAGGGAATGGTCAGCCTTGAAAATCTTCCAACAACCAGAATGTTGGAACAAGGAGTTTTGAAGTTTTGCAATGGTTCACACTGCAGTTCATAGTCATGACCCACTATTAACTAAACAACACATAACAATTGTCCAAGCATGGGCTAGACAAACCTGACATTACACAACACAACGCAAGTGTCCACCAGGGAAAGCAGAGTGAAGTCGAGAAAGTCAAGACATTCGCCAACCCAACAAAATCCTGAATTCATCTTCACTGGTATGCTTGTCGAACAGAGGATGACGAGCGGCCTGTTTCAATTCAATTTCTTGGGAAACACCAGATTACATTGGGAAACCACTCTGCAGTTAATTAGCATGAGAAAGAATTCATAATGGTGATGTACTGTAGGGCCTTACTGAAGCAGATTGTTGACCTTTGTTTTATCTTGTTAGAGAAGGTCAAACCGATGATCACTGTCAACTTCCTAAGAGGTGATAAACATGGCAATTAAGTTGCAGAACAGTTGTTGGTGTGGGTACTTTTTGTTTTATCACTTTGCTTCCTTTTGTGAAATTCGCTGCTCTACGCTTGCGTCGAGTTGTTTTTTCACGATCCTGAACAAGAATTTCTGATAGTCTGTCGTGACAAGGAGTGAGAGCATCTACGTACTGGTCAACAACTGGCATCCCAGAAACACCAGTTTCGGCAAAAGGCAGCGAATTGTGTTTGATCAGGTGCAAATAGATATATCAATGGGCACATGTCGGGAATTCTGCGTCCATTTTACAATTGGGTGTGAGTTGAGTTTTCTGAAGTTATTATCTCTTCAGCAAATTGGGAAAGACAGCTGAAGTAATTACAAATCTGTGTTGATTAGCATTACAGCATGGATTGGCAGATGTGTAAACACAGCTTTATTATGGCTTTCTCGTTTTCTTAACCAATAAACAAGGAAACATGGATGCCTGGAGTGCTGTTGTGACTTGTGTTTGGAGACAGATAATTCCTTCGACACGTTCTTGATTCTGGTTATTTCTTTCATCTCGTTGGTACTTATGAGATTCATTTTGCTGATTACTCTACGAGTCACAAGTCATTAGTGTAACATTTTCTTGCCCATCGCCCTTTTATCTTTTAGCGTCTGTCCATTTGCTTTGCCCAAGAGCAGATCGTCGTGTTGTTGATCCACGCCGCAGCTCGTTTCTGCGCAGCTTCTGCAGCGCTGCGCTTTCAATGCGTAACTTTGCAGAAATTTGGGTTCTCTTCAACTGGGAAGTATTTTCATGGTGTTTGTTGAGCATTTTTTGCAAAAAAAAAACCAGTTGGAACAAAAGGTTCTCAGAATCTGGTCCTTGTCGAATGGGAATTCAGGTGTTACCTGTGGTGAAACAGACCTTGCATCCAACTCTTGCCGCAACAGAGTTGAACGAAGTCTATCTGCAAGGCTGAGTGGAGCGTCGACCCATACGAGCTGAAAGTCCTGTCTTGGCTTGAAAAGTTCTGAAGTTGACAATGCAAATTGGAGTTTCAGGACCTGAAACTGTGTAGGTTGAGACAATCTGGACAACGTTTCCATTTGCCATGACATACAGGGTGGGCAAAACTGCAAACTGGTCCAGACCCAAAGAATTGAAAAATACACAATCTCGCTGATTCGGAGTTGTCCTTCAAATGCAATTTTGTAACAGTACTCCAGAGTTTTGGCCCATGTCATGACAACGGCGGAAGGAAAACTTGCGGGACAAAACTCAACACAGCACCGATGTTTCACGAACACTTGGGTGCGTGTGGCTTGCAATCCTGCAAGTCAAAAGCGGAACGAACAATATTGGAGTCAGAGCCATATCCCTTGGTCAATTTCGGTCCAAATAATTGGTCCGGAATTTGTGCAGCAAGCAAAAGTCCACATGATGACTGTTGGGAGGGATAAAAATCCGAGCGACATTTGTTTCGTTGTGACACGGCTTGTCTCCTCCCGCAGCAGAACATCGTCTTTGAAGAAGCTTGAGATGGAATGGAAGCAGGTTCAACGTCATGTACCTGTCAGTTTTACGCAACAAAATCATCAGTCAGTCAGAAAAAATTTCAAACCACAAAGGCAGAACCAATACAACGACCTGAGTACGAGTGCAATAAAAATTTCGAAAATGAAAGAAAGCCTCACAGTTAATTGTGTTTGTGCGCACTGATTTAAATTCTCGAGCAAAACGAAACAACGAAGCTGTGTGGCGAAAAGCAAATGTGAATTTGTAGGTGAGAAGTGCTCAGCTGAACAAATGTTTCTATGCTCTTCGGTTTTGAGTAATTACTGGCGTACCAGCGAGGAATGGGAACCACTGAGATGTTTTCGGTTTATGCGAGGTGTAACAGTTGCACCAATTCTTGGCTTCACAATCGTCGCGTTGTCAAAACCCAAGGCACCTGAGCGTGCGCATTCGGTTGAATACTCTGCATGCTGCTGATGTTCGGAACCGGAACCAAGTCCGGTTCTGCGCTCCATCAAGCTCCAAATGTCACACTTCTTTCAAGTAGAAAATTGCATTCTGATGTGTCCCAGAGAAGGCTTGATTATTGACTGTTAATCCTGAAATCAATGACAAAAGTGTGCAATATCAAGCGAGTGAAGGATATTGCAAACAAAAATCGAGAGGAGAAAGCCGAATATGAGGTTCCTGCAACTTATAGAGAACAATAAGTTCTTCCCTGCAAGCTGGGGCTTGGGCTCCGTCAGTCTCCAAAAAGCCACACGACTTCAGTTTGCCGTGACCGACTTCAGCGGTGACCTCAAGACAAGCTTCACAACAAAGACTTGTCGATCTCAGTTTGAACATTTTAATCGCTGGCCAATTTTGCTGTTCGCGACAAAAACAAAGCAGATTGATCCATTTTCTATCAAAGAAAGCAACTCTGCATGATGTTCAAGTTCGTGCCTTGAAGAGCGAACCCGTACAGGGTGCTCATCCTGCTGTCCCTTGCGAGACACTTGTGAGCCACGAGCCTGGTGCGAATTTTGGGTTTTCTGGGGCCGATATTTCTGAAAGAAAACAATGGATGCTCTCTCCCAAGTGTTTCAGATCACTTGCATCCGTGGCTCTGACCGTCTGCATGAGGCTCTGACCACAAGAAACTGTAGGATTTTTCATTCATATCACGCGGTATACCAACAAAAATTCATCACCCGGAGGGGGGCTGCTGGAAAGTTGTTTTCTGTGCCTTTGTTTGGGAATTTATCGTACCTAGATCCCTGACATCAAGATAAGTCGGCCAAACAGGTGTACTTTTTCACATGAGAGCATTGTAGAGAATCTCAATCCAAAAGAATATACTGTCAAGATTCTCACACAGGACTTGGGCTGGAGGTCCCCTGAATTATTTTTCTCTCTCGTCAAACATTCCTCATAGGCATTGCATGCTGAGGGAAAACACATCTGCATCTCACAAAGAAAAAAAAAAAAAAAACAAGCACCAATGGAATTTACTGCTGATGATTTTGGTGAATGGTATTTCTAGTCGCAGGGTGTGGTTGCATGCGACATGCGTGGAGCACCCAAAGTAAGATTTTACTTATCCCGGAAACACTCCATCAGAGGTGTTGAGTGTTTCTCAGTGCGTCTTTTGCAAATCATGTGAAATATCCGTGTGCCATCCAAAGAAAGAACTGATACACCAAACTTTTGCATGAGCCAAGCTGAATGGCTGAAGGAAGCGGTTCATGACACTGCAGTTGAGTTTGCCACAACACCGGAACCAGTGTGCGCAGTTGAGGAAACTTTCGGCAGCCGAGCGCGCACAACTTGCAATGCTTCCGGTGGCCTTCACGTTTTCGAGCTGCAGACAGCAGAGGCGTCTCACCAAGGCTCTATCTGTCAAACAGTACTCATGAAACAACAAACAAAAGTCCATACTTGTCGTACTGACTCACAATTGTTTAATTTCCATGTTTTTTATCCCATCGCAATGTCGCAACTTTTTCCTCTTGAAGTGACGCACATGCACTTGGTCTGACTTGCCGCAGTTGCGACACAGTTTTTGTGAAGAAACAATTCTGAAGTCCACAACTTTCTTGTGCAGCAGCGATTTCGTGTCCATGAACCACGACCAAGGTTGAAGCGCAAATCTATCATAGTTTTCTCAGCTTTCGTTGTACGAACGAAGAAAGTCTTCCACGAATTGTTCCTGACAAGTGCTGAATTTTTCTACGCGTCGCAGAAAAAAAACATGCATTTTTCTGCAAATTCAAAACAAGAGAAGAAATCTAGTTTTGTGTGAAGAACATCAAGTTTTATTTTCAGAACGCAAACATGAACCTGGCATAATTTTTGTACAGAACAAACAACGGAAGAATGCATTTGTGACGCATTGTGAGATAATTTTAGTTTGATAAACTTGAGTGTGTGGCGTTGACGCACTTTACGAGGTATCATACACATAGTGGAAAGACTCGGTGTAACTTCTTCGGGTGCGAGGATAAAATTGTAAGGTGCAGTGATAGGAATTTTAATCCTGATTACTATGACAGTGCAAAATGATGCTGTGTGAGCACCAAAACAGAACCTGGTAACACAGACTTTGCACATTTGTGCAGCAATTCCGAGCTTTGAGACAACGCCAGAGCAGAGAGACACAGAATGCCATGAAGGCGCGTGAAACTCTCGTGAACATGCATGAAGCTGCATGCGATGCAATGCAAGTCATGTTCTTCTTGAAAGACTGTAAACGGCTAAGATAACCTGCAGGTATCTTCAGAGCGAGAGACGAAAAATACAACGAATCTGAAGCTCGGCTGCAGCTATTTACAGCTTTACATTGTCATTTGCAACTTTGTGCACGCGGCAGGCCAATGTGAATGTGAACAGACCTCCAGTTTCACTGCTGTGAGTTTCCTTCCGAAACGTCTCACTTCAAGAATGACGTAGCAGATCTGCACACGGTGTGCGTGTGCAGGAGAACATTGAATTCAAAGCATTGTTTGAATGGTCCGTCTGCTGTACAGTCGCCGATTCTGGAGACCGGCCCAACGCGAGGACACCTCACATGTTTTGTACAACTTCGTGCATAGAATAGAGCTGTTCTTTTGGTACCCGTTTGAGCGAAACTCCATTGCCACTTTGAAATGAAAAACCAGGCCTACTTCTTTACCCAGTCGCCTGCTGCCTCAGACTATTTCGATTTCACAGATGAAGTTGTGCTTGTCTGAGCACGTGGCGTCGTGCCATCTGTACGCGGCGTTCTTGTAGAGCAGCATGCAGTGCATGGTCGACCTGGCGTTCGGCTCGAGCGGCGCCCACCGGTTGTACGTGATCTCCTTCAGATGGTGCTTCGTCGTCCACATCCAGCGCTGGTTCCGCGCGATGTAGTTGCCCGCCGTCCACCAACCTTTCGGCTCGTCATAATCTGGAAACAGGCAGAAGGAAAACAACCTCATTTGACTGTCAAATGAAACAAACAGACGGACAGACTGTCGTGAGCAACATTGACAATGGTGACAAATGTGGGTTTTCTGTTGGTGTTTGACCATTTGCCATTGACGCAATTATGCAATTGCAGGGCGAGGACTTGGGCTGATCAATAGCGAGCGCCGCGGGCCCGCATCTCGGACTCCACTCTCACGATTCCGCACTTGATTCTGAAAGCAGCAATATTTTATTGTGAAAATGTGCTGATTTCAAACAGATATTGATACTTTGCAGAGACGGCTTCAGGCCATCGATAGATTTTGAGCCAACGCAATGATTGTTCGTCTGGACCAGATTTGGAAGGCAATGTTGGGCATGTATCTGGAGGCTGGAATACGCCAGATTACAACCCACAATACCTGTCTAACAGAAGTGTGGCAATGATTTGAGACATTACAACTTTGCCGAAGGCTCCACACGAAGTCTAACATTTTGCGATACCAAACTGGTATGAATCTGTTCACTGCATCAGCAATTTGAGATAAAAAAATCCGTTCTGTCCAGCAGTCTTGGTTTGCGGAGGTCGAAGGTCCTCCAAGAACCAGGCGCAAGCTTGGTTCCAAAAGAATCTGCGTCGTTTTGACACACATCTTCCTTCATATGAAAACATTTGTGCTCAAGCCGTACATCCGGAAGTGAAGTTCCCCTTGGTTCAGCATTATGGTTTCTCATTGCACTTGTTAGTTCTTGTATACACCCTGCAGTTATTTTCCTCTGTTTGTTTGGTGCCTGTGTTGCGCAGGGCATTGTCTCTGAAGCTTGCGCGTTTTCATCTGAGGCGCGGAGTCGTATCGCCTGTCGTTTCGATGCGCTGCTTGGAACCCGAACAGTTCCTCGCTCTGTACCTGATCTCCGCCAACACATTGCGCAGGTTTTCCCTTGCGAAACGTAATTCCTCAAGCATGTGGAAACCAGAGAAATGGCAAGGCAGCGATATGATGAACTTGCAGTGCATCACATTCATGGAAAAGAAAAATGCAAAACAAATGAGTTTCTCTCTCACTTGCCATGATGCTGACGTACGAGTGCGAGCACGTATCGTTGGTACGAGTACATGTACAAGCAAATGCGCAGTTCGTACAGTAGCTGTCTTCAGTTTTGACATAAATCAGACTGAAGTCATTTTTCAAGCTCTTGAGGACCAAACTAAAGTCGATTCCCTCCGCTTTGTTTTCAAACATCGTGTTCGTCCGTCCACAGAGGATGGCTTGAACATTTGGTTTGAATATTGATGACTCCATGTTACCCTGTTGAATGTAACAGAGGGTCTCTCACAGACACGAAGCTTTTCACCAGCATCAGTCAATTTTCAACAGCGCATTTTCAAGCTCCCACCTTGCTGTGTGGGAAAGAAATTGTCTTCAAGTGTCTGCCAGCAAAGCTTCGTGGGGAAAATGCATCACGGACAAGGATAATTCTGTCTATAAGCGCAGGGAATTGCTGGTTCCACACTCAGATTTTGAAATCGCTTCATAAAATCTCTCTCACGCACAAAAAAAAACCTCAGCCTCGTGTTCAACATCCCGCACTGGCGACTTCAGCGAGAGCTTTAGATGAGTGGCCCTCTAGTCCTGCAGCACAATGGAATTGGTGGTAGGCAATAAACACCGTCTTGACGAAGGCGTTTCTATAAACCTCTGAGAAATCTTTGAGAAATTTTCAACCAAGCAGATTTCAGATTGCACCACTTCAGTAGTTACAAACTCGATTTCAAGTTGAGGAGAAGCTCGTTATGGAGACATGCACATTCCTCTCGAATGTGATTTGGCGCTGCTGCCTTTCCTCGGATCACGAGTGATTTCCTGAGTCAACTGAAGCAAGGTGAACAGAATTCTGCCGCGTGTCTCGGGGATAATGTGAACACGAAAGGTTGCTCCGTGATTTAGTGCCCACATTCAAGATTGATTTGCAGATATTTACCAAGGTTTCTTCCCAAATGCGGTCAAATAATGTGGTTCTTTCGATGAAAGATATTGGCAAGTTTTCAAATCATGCACAGAAGTGGAGGACTGGAAATTTCGTTGTTTGTCCCATTGATTTAATTGGAGCTGTGACACGCAATATGTTTCCTTTTCGCGAGGGCAGGCCGCCGCTATGTAACAGATATAGACCGACAACGCGAAGTTTCCGGGCGTTTCTGGAACTGATCTTGGTTATGGAACAAGTGCGTTAGCACGAGTGCCATGACCAAGATCAGTTCCAGAAATGACGGAAACTTCAAGTTGAGGTCTATATCTGTCGTATACAACGAATCAGCAGTTTCTTGCACGTCTCCAAAGTGTTGTTTTTTGACAGTGAAGTCGACACTGAGTAGTTTTGTCTTGGACAGGAACTCGATGACACTTGTGTGTCAGTTTGTCTCTTGCGTTCTGTGTGTCAACACATACTTTGCAGTGCTTGTTTCTGTGGCCATGTCGGACGTTCCAGACTTCAATTTGAATTATGAAGGACTTTTTGGTATTGGTGAAGACGACGAAGAAGTCAGTGCGCCAGAACTCGAGGATAACTGTGTTGATTTCGGATGTACTGATGATGACGCGTTCTCTTCTTCACCATGCGACGAAAGTCTTACTTTCATCGACTTCGATCCTGTACAAGGGTGAGTTAAACTTATGTTTGAAGACTTCTTTTTGGACAAAGTTGAATCTGCTCTCTTGACTTCCTTCTCACAGAATATCAACTCAAAATGTTCATTTTTCTGACTGCAGTGGTGCCGTCACTTCGACGCAAGCTGCTTCACAGCCCCCATCTACGGACATCGCTGCGCACCATTTCGACACATCTCTCTTGTGGTTAGTTGCACTTACTTCAGGGATTTTTTGGATCATTTCTGCTTGGATTTGGAATTTGATACAAATGGTATCTGTAGTCAGAACCAAGGGCAAAGAGGGGTCACTTTTCTGTCATTGTAGTTCTGATTACACTGAGGGTTTCGCTGAGTTGAAAACCGTCCCAGACTCGACCAGTGTAGATGAAGGACGTTTCAAGAAACCAACAGATGACACAACTCTGCAACTGCTTTCAACAAAGACTTTTGCGCAGAACACTGAGAAAAAAATGGTCTGGGCAGTCACCCTGTACAGGGAATGGTGGTACAGGCGTTGTTCCCAGCAGTTCTGTCCACCCCAAATTGTATGGGCTAATATAGAAAAACCAGAGTCCTTGATGTTGGCGAATTTGCAAGTTGCTCTCTGTTCATTCGTGTGCGAAGTGCGACGCAAAGATGAGAGGGAATTTCCTGGGGAAACACTCAAGCAAATAGTCATCATGATCCAACTCTATTTGGAAAAACAAGGTGTCTACTTCAAGCTGATCGATGATCCAAAGATGGCAAGATTTAGAAACACTTTGGATAACCTGATGAAGAAGCGTGCAGCAGAAGGCATCAGTCACAAAGAGAGTTCATTGGCAATTGATATGGAGGACAAAGATACACTTTGGGAGAAAGATGTCCTGGGCAATTCAGATCCAGATCAACTCAGAGACACCTTGTTCTTCCTTTTGGGAATTAACTTTGCACTAAGGGGGGGGGGTGAAGAACATAAAAACCTGCGCGCACCGGGGTTCAACCCGCAGTTGACTGTGTCCAAAGATCGCGGTGGTGAGAGGTACTTGAAGTACAAAGAAGATATGAAGGGAAAAACACACCAGGGAGGTCTGTCGTCCAAAGTGAAGCCAAGAACTCTGAAGGTGTACGGATCGAATGATCCTTCACGCAATGTTGTCAATCTGTTCATTCAGTACACGAGGTTACTGCCCAAAAATAGAAAAAACCCTTGTCTCTACAAGTATGCATTGTCAGCCTCTCGTCGGTCTTGTAGCCAATGGTACTCCAACAGACCAGTCCGAATCAACCAACTTAAGAAGGTCGTGAAATCTCTGATGAGTCATGGTGGCCTAGAAGGTCGGTACACCAATCACTCCCTCCGTGCTACATGTGCCACAAGAATGTTTCAAGCAGGCATTGACGAACAGCTCATAAAAACATTCACTGGACATAAATCTGACAGTGTCAGAGACTACAAAAGAGTCAATGACTCTCTTCTGCGTCATGCCAACAACGCAGTTTCCTCAACTGGAAAGCCCAGTTGCACTGTCAGTCGAGCAGAAGATTTGCCTTCTCTTGAAAGTCCAGCAAAGAAGGTCAAAGTTGATGAAAACTCAGACCCCTGCGCAACTCAAACGGATGACCTTCAGTTCGTGTCAGAGGTCATGTCATCAAAACCGACAAAAGCACACTGCAAACCATGTCCAATCAGAGATGAAAACGGACAATGTACAAATCTGTGTTCCGTTCTGAAAAAGATTGACAAGAAGGTTGACTCAAAGGCCAAGAAGGTCAAGTTCCTGTTGAAAATCGAGAGTGAATAAGTGGACTCCATCTGGTCACAAACCATGTTGTTTCTGTCATCTCTGTTCTTTGTTGACTGCTAACCATGTCGCTGGGGTTGCAAATAAATGTCGACACCTCGACTACCAAGTATTGGAACGATTTGAGTTCAATACTGGCGCAGAAAGAACTATCGAAACAAAAGAAGACAGTGCAAGAAACTGCCGCAGTGGTATACTTCCACAGAATCACTTCACGGCTGAGCACGAACTCGAGCCTCCACTCGTCGTAATGAGATTTTTCCTTCCCTTGTTTGAATGATGCCGCCACAAATTTTCGCTCAGCTAAATTCATAATTTTTTCGAACCACGAAAAACAACTGGGTGTCACCGCCTTGTGTGATTTGTGCCCAAGCTTCTTTCAAATAAAGGAAGTCAGAAACAACGTATAGACTGTCGACCGCTTTGCCTCAAATCTTCAAGTGGTGGGTTGTGCAGCTGTGCTGAACCCGAAACAGAAAAGCACAAAGGAACCCGAAATAACTTCAATATTATTGCATTTTCGCAGCTCAAGGTCCAGAGTCGCCTTTTTTCGCCAAGCAGTGTCTCAGCTCCTGCTGCTCCCATGGACCAAAGAATTGAGGAAGACTTCTTGCGCATCAATTGATGGCGTGGCAGGTAATCTGTCACCTCAAATGCAGATGATCTGTCTCTGGGACGAAGAAACCTAGAAGGATTTTTATAAAAGAGATTCGCGAGGCTCTGCGATGTTGTCTCTGCACCGCGAGGTCCTCGCGTCACACAACAACACAGAACGTGGGCAATCTCGTTTCTTCGCACACGCAGCAAGGAAATATTCGTCAACCAAAACTTGGAATCAATCAAAGATTGACCGTTTTCTGTCCAAGCGCAACGAAACACTTCAATATTAGGCCTCGGTTTGTCTTCAAGAAGGCACACTTGAACTTTACAACGGTACTGAACACGACAGTCAAGTGCACATAACGACTTCTACGTACTGTGGCAGCCCCACGCGTGGGTTCCTGACACAGTTTTGGGTTATCATAACCTGACTGTAACACCAAGAGAAACGTATCGTGTAACCTGGGTTGCTCTTGATAAGATAATCCAGGATGTATGATTCCTTCAGCGTGTCGGGCGCCACGAGGTCAGCGCCGAAAGCGGCGCAATATTCGCGGGCGTCGTGCCAGCCGGTCGCGAACGTTGAGAAGCGGTAGCAGGACGTCGCCGTGCCGACGCCCACGAAGTCCGCCGGACACTCGATGCCTTTTGTACCGCCCGCCACTTCTGGGTTCTGCTGCAGACTGCTGATCGTCTGCGACATCTTGCGCAGATCATTTCGAATCTGTCGGATGTGCCTCAGAGATCGCACGGAGAGGCCTTCCATCATTTTGATGAGCTTCTTTTCCAGACCCTCCAGCTTTTTGAAAGAAACGTCGTCTTCATTCTTGTTCTTTTCTCTGCTGTCTTCGATCTCGACAAAGTTGGATTCAATATCATTTTTGAAGGTTTCGTTGATGCGTTCGGCGGGTGACGGTCCGTCGCCCTGCATCCTGTGAAGACAGGTGGATCCCGTCAGAGTTATCTCGTAGGAACATCCATCGTGACTGAGAACGCACTGGTTGTCTGCCTTCAGTCTTCCTTTGTTTTTACTCCTTCCGTTGGCAGTGGAAATCAAAACCAAGACAAGAACAACGATTTTCAGACACTCCATGATGACTGTTTGCGTCTTTCACTTGCAGAGTTTTCCACAATGTGTTAACTGGTTGCAGAGCTGGCGAAAGCCTGGAGGTAGTCACATACTCAGAAAATAGCAGCTAAAAAGATTGGTTTCTTCTTATGCACTAATAACCAGAACTAACCTTCACTGATCAAAGCATTTGCATACGCTTGGGTGTCAGCAGGTGTGTGTGTTTTCTCTGCCTTCCACAGAAAAACATCGCAAAACGAACGAAAGAAGCTTTGCGTTCCTGTGAGTGCTTTGTTTCTAACCTGTATTGATCAGGTCTTTATCCACGTGGTGCCATTCAAAAATAATTGAGCAAATCATTCTCCTTCCTCGATGTCCTTGACACTGCTCATCCAGATCACTTAACCACTGTTTGTGGATGGAAAATATTCCCTTGCCCACTTTTCAACCACTGAGTTGAAAGAGACATCAAGAAGCAATTTGGGCAGGGCATTCAGCTCATCTTCTGAAAGACACTGTCATTCGCTCGGTCACAAAGTTCGTGTTTCAAGAGAATCTTTTGAAGCACGCTGAGATTTACATGCACTCCGTCAAGTCCTTCCTCCACATTCAAGGATCACAGCGGAGACGCAGCGAGCTTGTGAAGTCGACGAGCTCTTGTGACGCCGGCGGGAGGCGACCGCACGTGGGAGGCTGGGGACCTTCGCGGAGGTATTGATCAGCACAATCTGCTCGTACATTGCATGATATCGCCAACTTTGTTCTGATGGAAACAACTGAAGAGCCTCCCCGCCCGTCGCGAGCCTTGTGGTGGCTTTGCCGCAGAAGACACCAATTACTGGTGACTAAAGAGCCTGCACCGGATGATCGGTTTTGTTTCAAACACACGAGGAGACCGTTCCGCCGGAGAGTCAATGCCGTCCACACGGCAGTTTGCATGCCAACCAAGTCCACTTTGGCTTGCTCAAGAACAAGAGAAAGAAGCTTCAAAATATCAAACGGAATCAAAACGAGCACGCAAAGGCCGACAGGAGTGATGAAAACTCGTTGTTGCATTCTGGTGAGACACCGCCTTGTAAGGTTTCTCTTCCTCTTCTCTGTTTTGATGCCAAATTGAAAAAAGATCATGTTTGTGTTGTGTACTTTTCTGAAGTGGAAAGTCGGAAAAGCAACGAAATATCAACTTGGTTGGCGATGGCAGTTGGAATATGCCTCAAAGGCCCTCTAACTTGTGTTGACTTTGCATTCACCTGTGAAAATCCGCAACGGCGTTGAAAGAGGCCCCAGGCCAATCCACAACAGTGTCTCCCGACCACGCAACACCGTGTCAAAATTATTTCACCATTTAATCATGGGGTGACCAGCCTTTTTTCTGAACGCAGATGGCAGAGACAGATTAATTTTCGATCAAAATGAGCGTTTGTACGATCGTAGAGTGCCGTTCGAAGCGACCTGCATGCGCAGCTTCAGCACAGGCAGCCAAAGCAAAGGAAACGACCGACTTCCCACAGTTCGCTTGACAAGCAAACCAGCCCAGGAGGATCGTCGAGTTGCGAGAGACATCAAGAAGCAATTTGTGTTGGGCTTCAGACCATTCTCTCATGCTTCTGAAAGACACGACGAGGTCTGTCATGTTTGTGTCCGTTTCTTGACAATAAAGTCGGCACAGAAGCTTGCACAACAGGAACAAGATTCTCTTGTCAGTGTGCCATTCCCAGTTCGTAAGTGCACAATTTGGTCAGTGAACGGCCCAATTTATGACAAAAAGGGTCCCAGGAAGAATACCTGTTTGAAGTGTATCCCGGCCTCGTACACTCTTTGTTTAATTTGCAAGTTCCAGACCGCTGTCCTTGATGTGGCGGGGTTTCTTTTTCAAAACTTGAAAAAGTGCTCAACTTCATTTCGGGATCATTATCATCATCATGACATCATTGTGGTTGACAAATATGAGCGTTGCAATTTTGAATTTTGCAACAGCGTGGCAGGCGCAAAAGTGTTTTTCAGCCCTCAGGCGCCCAACCTCGAACCATGTTCCCCAGGTCTTGTCGTACCTCCCCACGTTCACTCCGGTCATTTCTGACCTGGGTCTTCCAGAAGACGTCGCGCTGGGCGCTCAGAGACGAGCGCATGGTCTACAACGCGACTTTGACCGACTGTTCTTTCTCATGTTTTTCACCGTGTGTTGCGACTTTTCTGTCACACTTTGGTTGACAAATTCTTGATCGCTTGTTGGTCAAGTCAACCCTTTATTGACACATATGTACAGTAGTCATGAGCACAACATTTCAGTCATCAAACTCAACCGAAAATTTGACTTTCTTGACCTTTCTTTTGCTGATGCACTTGCCTCCGAAGAGCTGACACAAGGTGTTAGAACAACATGTTTTGGAAGTTTTTGGATACTTTTCATGCAGAACAAGTCAAAACTCACAATGTCATTGTCAATATCAAATTCCTTTCTTTTGACAGCTGAATCACTGTCATTGTTTTGAGGACAAATCATGGCTCTCTCAGCCTTTTCCATCAATTCTTCGGATGTTCTTTTGTACGCACATACCATGTCGCTCTTATAACCAGTTTTCTCCTTTACCAACTGTTCTTCTACACCTCCCTCAAACATCCTTGTGGCTGCTGTCACATGGAGACTGTGATTTGTGAAATTGCCACTTTTGCCTGCTTGCCTCATAAGGTTTGAAACACACTTTGAAATCGCATTTATGCCAAGAGGCTTATCACAATACCACTGACACGGTCCACATTTTGACTCAGAGGTTGCATATTTGTACAGCGCATCTGACTTTCTGTCCGGTGGCAACAAAGAAACATATTTCTGATACAATCTGACAATATCTCTTTGTGGATTTGGATTTCCGAAGGCCTTGACAGTCTTGGGTGTGAGCTTACGGGAGGTCAATCCTCCTTGATTGGTCTTACTGACCAAATCCTCCGTGTATTCTAGGTACTTTTGACCAGACTTGTCACTTGTTTTCACAAGAATCTGCGGGTCAAAATTTGGGTTTCTCAATGCACAATGCTCCTTCCCCCCGCGGAGGGCAAATGTCAAGCCAATCAAGTACATGACTGTGTTCCAGAGGCAATCAGGGTTTTCTTCACCCAATATACCAAAATCCCACATCTCTTCTTCATCTGTGATGGATATTGGTTGTGAGCGTTTGACTTTCTGAGTGATTCTAGCCATTGAACACCTCTTCATAATGTTGTCAACAGTGTTCCAGACAGAGATGAATTCCTTTCCATTGAGCAACTTCCATGTCTTTCCTTTCTTCTCAAAAACAATTGCAACATAACTATGATTGAGTAGACAGTGTTGGGAGGATAATCCTCTCCGTTGACACATTTGATTTCATTGATAAATGTCGGCGAAACATGAGCAAGAACCTCTGGATCAAGGTCATCTCTGTCCAAATCACACCACAAAATTTCGCCTTCACCCGTGCCTTCATCAATTCTGTTCTGCCTCCATATGCAAAATAGATTTGCGGCCCACAAGATCTTACGGTCAGTAGATTTGGCAAAAGTCTTACCAGACAAAAATTGCAGTTCAGACTTGGTGGAAGCTTGATGGAAACGTGAAGGCTTGTCCGGGGCTTGTGCAGTCCGTGGTGGGATCTTGAAGACAGGAGAATCTGGTGGTGAGTCATTCTCAATGTCCACAGAGTCATCAGATGAAACACTCTCGCTCTCACTTGTTGCATACAGCACTAAACCACTGTTCTTCACAAATTTGGAGGACAGTTTCTTCACTGAGATAGAGCTGTCAGACTTCACAGTGTCTCTGCTTGAAGAGGTGATGTTGCTGAAGATCATGTCCAAATTGGTTGGGTTCAAATCATTGCTCGAACAAGGCGTTTGTGTTGAAACCATCGCATCAGGACTGGAAAAGAATTGTATACAAAATAAATGACATGTCAAAGAAAAACACTGCAGAAATTTGTCTTCTAATTGTTTGAACTTCATGTGGCGACACAAAAGTAAAGTTTGCAATGTTGATTACCTGCAAAAAAAAAAGTAACACAAACAACACTCACTCAGAAGCAGGGTCAAAGTCCAAATCTTGCATCATTTGGTCGAAAACACTGACATTCCTTTCATCATGATCACTGTCATCCACGTACGTGTACTCCAAAGTTTCTTCACAGTAATCCAATATTTGATAGTCCTCATCGATTGTCAACATCTTCATGAAAAATGTCACTAACAGACAAGACACTTCCACAACAAGAAACCACTTCATGAAATCCATATCTTCAGAAACATTCGAAAGAACAGTCAGACAAAGTCATGTTGCAGATGTGAGTTCATCCATTCAACTGTCATGTGTCTGCGAATTCGCCGCATGCGTTACTCATGTGTGACACAAAAAATTCGCTTGTTTTGGTCATGATCGAGAGTTGTTCATCGAGATTACGAAGCAATCGAGAAGATCGACTCGAGATCATGACCAAAACAAGCTCATGTTCCATGAAAGTCATGCCTTCGTACTGCAGTGCAGCGATTTCCCAGTCACACTTCTGTCGAATGGATGAACCCTGACTTCAACGCTCTAGTTAGCATAGCTTTCTGGCAAAATGAAATGCAACTTACCTCGGTTACTTTTGATCAGGTAGTCCAGTATGTAAGATTCTTTTATAGTGTCCAGAGCGACCAAGTCTGCACCGAACGCCGAGCAGTACTCCCTCGCATTGTGCCATGTCTCGGCGAAGCTGGAGAATCTGTAGCACGAGTTCCACATCCCAACTCGGACGAACTCGGGCGGGCAGTCCATCGCGACGGACCTGCGGCCTTTCATCCGCTTCAGCCCTCCGGCCTTAAGCAGACTCAGACTCGTGGACATCTGGTGCAGATCGTTGCGGATTTGGCGGATGTGCCGGAGCGACCTGACGGACAGTCCCTCCATCATCTTGATGAGTCGCTTCTCCAGCTCGTCCAGTTTCTTCATGGTCACCGTACCGTCCACAGCCTCCCCGACTTCGTTGTTGTTGGGGTTCTCCTCGGGAAGAAACGCGTCGATTTTGTTGAAGTTATTCTGGTTGCTGAAATCCAGGGGCAGAACATTGGACGTGCCATCGTTCATCATCCGGTTGTGACAATTGGTGTCCGTCAGAGTGATTTTGTAAGAGCATCCACCTTGATGTAAAGTGCACGCATTTCCTTTGTCGTATTGACGTCTGCAAGAAACCATCAGAGCGGACGCCAACAGGAGAATCAGCGCTTGCAGCTCCATGACCGTTGGTCGTTGGTCAGAAATGACAACCGAACTGAGCAAATCCAAATGTAAGACAACCAAAATCCGAATCCTGGCAACCAACTGTCAGATCACAAGGACCAAGATCAACCCATTGGAAATCTGGTCCTTTTCGTCCGGACTCAGGTTGGCAACTGTTTTCTTCAAAACTTCGCCACCACCTTTAATTAAGAAACACTATCTCCACACTGCGGAGTGAAGTATTCACAACGTTAATCAAGCAGAGCGGACACCGCACTGAGAGGGTAGGCAACCCTTGTCTCTACATGAAGCTCCGGGGTTCGGTGATTGCAGCTGGCGATACGGAAGGGAGGCGCAAGTGCGGCGGCGGCTGCAGGTAGAGATCTCTTCGCTCTCGTCTCCGGCGCATCAATCTGAACCCGACGCGCGGAGCACAGGTCAAACGCTCCACTCACAGCTCAATTACGCTCCAGCTAAATTGGTGAAAAAAATTTTCAACCGCGGAACGAGTTTGTGCTCACCGAAATCTGATCTGTTCCCAACGAACTGCTCCGTCTTTGCACAACAAGCAAACCAAACCGTTTGCACATTTGCATCGCAGCTGAAAATTGAGATCATCACTTGAATGAGCTGGAAAAAAAAAGTTCACACAAAGCTTCTTCAGGTGTGTATCTGGCAACAGTGCGATGGGACTGCACTTGGGAAGGTGGGGAGTTTCTTCATTTGCTCTGCAGTTGCTCATCCGGACATCCTCGCCAGTGCCCCACCGCTACCGGAGCACTTCCACGGAAATGGGTTGGCTTGACATGGGGTTTGAAGCGTTTGCAGTTGAGAGTTTGTGATTTTTGTTCTCCATACGTTTCATGTGTTCAACAGCCCCCTGTGCAAGGACACAAGATCAATTTGGCCAGAAGTTGTGAGCGGAAGATCCACGGGCCCTGTCCGAAGACAAATCAATCCTTTCTACCCATTGTCCTTTTTAGTGATTTGCGCCACGGCCGGGCACCGGTCGAGCGCGAACACTATAGGCAGCCTCTTTCAAAAGTATGTCTACAGCAGTTTCTCTATGAAAATGGTACTCAATTGTGTTCATATTTGGTCTGTAGATTTATTTTTGATCAAGGATTAGGCGCCAGAAAGAGTTTTTGTTGGAATGCAGTAACAAAAAGTTGGCTCCATGCCAATTCCAAAGTTTTTAGTCTTGTCTGGAGCTGCTGACCTCAGGCGCAAATCACGCGAGGCCGGTGGGCCTATTTTTGACAATGGAGCGGACCGTTCTGTCGATTCCAAATTCAACAAATCGTCGTTCGCTTCGAGCGTCCGAGGCCGTTGACAAAAGACGCCCAGCGCTATTTTGACATTTGACATTAAAAATTGTATTGCGAACCAAAGAACACGACACGAAAATAGCTCCTTCTTTCCACGTCCCTCCATGAAAAAAATTCAGCAGAATGAGCAGTGTTGCCAGGTCGGAGAGAAATTTGTAGCCCAAACTTTGATGAAAAGTAGCCCAAAAGTAGCCCAAAATTTTCTCAACTGAAAAAAGGAGCCCAAAAAAGTAGCCCAAGGTATTTTAACTGCTAAAAATAGGAAAGAAGACCAAGA
>JAAUXT010000205.1_pt1 | contig 29788 bp, 34 predicted proteins | sample 7278171 | NCBI WGS metagenome assembly JAAUXT01 (sample SAMN14350112, study PRJNA611818) | marine sediment metagenome | isolation source: surface marine sediment (1.8m) | place: French Polynesia: Moorea | collected 2018-08
AACACCAACTGAAAATATCCTGAAATTATGCTCACTTCCATGCATTCATCAACTGTGAACATTTCTATGGACCACCTGCTTTTTTGGTGTAGCCTTCTTGTTCTTTGTTTGTTTGGACAAAGGTTTGGGAATTAAATTGGTTTTTGTTGGAACTTCAAAAATAAGTTTTGATATGAAGAACTCATTTCAAGCCTGAGTATTGGGGATAACATATCTCAAGTATTCTAATCAGAACTGGTCAACTGGTTATTGTCCAATTCATGACCAACAAAAGTAGGAGAGATCAAAAGTTTATTCTGTATAATTTTAAAACAAAGCTTTCTGAAAACAAGTGACAATTCAATAATATATTAATATAGTATTACTATTTAAATTTTATGCTGTAAGTGAAAACATCAATGTATAGATTTCTTTGGAAAAATTAAAATTTTTGCCAAAAGTTTTTTTTTTGTTAAAAATTACTTTATTTTACTTTATTTATTTTGGAAGAAGGGTACACAAAGCCTTAAAAATGACAACAAATTACCTGGAAAAAACTTTGAAAACCTGGAAAAATCACGGAATTTTGTTGGTCAGTGGGAACCCTGTATCACTGCACCTATTGTTTTTTTATTCTCGAACAGGAACTCAATCTGGGACTGCATTTCCAAAAGGAATAAATATTATGAAACATTGCAACAGGCACTCCAAACAGTGTAGCCACGTAGCAAGGAAATAAGAAACGTGGCACTGGAAGCAAACATCCGCTCCAAAAGGTTTGACCCACCTGATGAAGGGGTGTTGCTGCACATGTATTTTGGTTGATTTCAAAGCGTGGTCAGTTCATTTCTTTGCCTCTCACACTTGTAATATTTCCACAAATATTTTTCAACATTTCGCTTTCATAAAGGACAAAGTGTTTGGCAGGAAAAAAGTTGTTCTGTTCAACAAAGTGTTTGTGGCTCGGTACAGATCCGCCAAGTCTTGAGAGAAAACTCGACAATACGTAAGTGCACAAAGTGTGATTTGCACCAAGTCGAGTTTCACATTGAGGGTAGCTCATCAATACTTGTGAAGTTTGACACTAAACAGCTCAACGAATTAATAAATACGAGATATTGCATCGCTTAGGCATCACCTACATTGCCTGCACGATTAATGATTTGAAAGGAATGGTACCTTTTCATTTGTGGTTCAGAAATGGCCCGATACGATTGCTGAGTGTCGTGGAAATGGTGCAATTTCTTGTACAGTTAGAGCAATATTGAAGCCCCGATTGCTTCTCCTCCAGGCAACATGAAAAGCAGCGTAAAGCCTCCCAGTATTAAAAGACGATATCCCACCTTCAAATAATACGATATCTATTCTTCAGATGAGGGCTTTCACAAAAGGTAATGGGGCAAGTCCTCATAGCTCCAGGGAATAAATCGAGAAGTAAAATCCAACACACGACTCGTACAGAGAAGAATCGATTCGTGTCCGAAAGTACATTGCTTGACAACATAAAGAAAAATTTGCTTTGTATTTATTCGCCATTATGATATCATAATTCGGCTGGATTGAGAGGAATTGCAGGAAATAATTGTTTCGGGGACCTCTCGTTGCGCTCAGTGCATTAGAAGCCGAATCCCCGGGAATTACGGACAGAGCTTTTGAAGCCGAAGGTTCCTGTTCAGAACCGATGGATTTTCTTTCTCCAGCAATTGGTTCTTCAGTACTGACACGGCACAAGTTGAAAAATTGCTTTGTTGGAAAGAAAGCCCAGGATATCATTTAATTGATACAGGCAAGACTTGCCAACCTTTTTGGCTTGTGATTTGGCGTTCGCCATCATCCGAGGCAAATTTTTGTAACATGAGTGGTCTTGTCTGCCACCTGTGAATAGCTGCATAAGAATCCGTTTGAAGGGAAAAATCAGCGCCTCGTACTTGTGGCTGTCGAAATAGTCTCGTAATACGTAGATGTACCGTAGTAAGGATGGTCTGAGCCTGGATAATCAGCCTCTCGTAAAGTATGCTCGTATCGACAAATTTTACGTGAGCTGTTGAGGTGGTTGTTCCGGTAGACGCAGATCCCGTGTGATCTGATAGGCTTGGATCCCGGATGAGCAGAAGAGAGGTGGGGGATCGTAGTAAATACCGGCCCGGGGTCGCGTTCGGGCCGAGCGAAAAACAACAAATACACATCCAAGTTCCTGCCTGGTTCAAAGTTTAGAAAAAGGAAAGAAAAAGAAAAGAAAAGTCAAGGAAGCCTTGCTGGCAGCAAAAAAAAGAAGATAGCTCCTTCAGCTGTAGTCTTTGCAGACAAGATCAGCAAATGGTTATCAGCGTCAGTGCGCGGCAGCGTACGAGTGTTGTGGCTCCTGATGGAATTCCGATGAGTGATGTTGAGTTACTCATTCGTTTCACTTACTCACAAACCTAACCGTTCCTATTCTTGATATTTGCAGGGAGAATGCCAGAACTACATTCGGGTGATTGCGAAAAAAGAAGATCGGCAGCTCTTTGTGTGCGGAACCAACGCCTTCAACCCCAAGTGCAAAACCTTTGAAAACCATGAGGTACATGTCGGTTGACGACCTGCTGTCTTTGTTTGGAATCATTGAGTTGACAAGAACGCACACAGATATGTGGACAAGCGCAGAAAGGTCCATTTGTTCGTCTGTCTTCATATCCTCGACAAAAGAAACTTATCTTGAAAATGTTTCTGTTCTTTAGAGTGATTTGGTGTACTCACCAATCGGAAGTTTGGAATCAGGATTGGCTATGTGCCCCTATGATCCAACTCACAACAACACAGCAGTGTATACGGGTAAACACTTTGCGTTGTTTTCTAAACAAAGACTCTATCATCCAATACTGTAAAACATCAAGAAACGAGTGCACTGCACCCACCAGATAGCATTCCTCGCTTTCGTTTCTGAAAACATGTTGGTCATGTGCATTTTGAATTGTGGATGATGCGATGTGATTTTCAGGGGGTAAGCTGTACACGGGAACGGTTGCCGACTTCAATGGGAAGGACCACCTCATCTACAGCAGGCCGCTGCGAACGGAGCAGCACGACTCGCAAGTCCTCAATGGTACGAGTAATTAGCTTGGCACTTGCTGACTGCGTCACTTGATCAGAACTGTCTCAGTGTGCGGCACTTGATACAGCCTGGGTATCAAGCAAAGGGGCAGCCATATTGCGAGGCTCTGAGGAGATAGATTGGTAATTTATGGTCGACAGCGACTGCATTTGCAACAAGTCATCAGTTCTGTTCACGAATCCTTGGAGGAAAATCTTGAATGTTGCAGTTTCTCTGGGGAAATGTAGCAACAACACGGCACAAATTGTTCCATCATCTCCCAGGCATTGTTTTATTCTGATAAGATGACGTGCATTTTTTGTTCAACGCACCGCACAACCTCTCCAGTGAAACGAGCGCTGCGACTACACATCCGCCCTGAACTGCGGGGAAATTCGAATAATGGACACCAATGATCAATTGCTGCTTTCAGGCGAAGACCAGCCTTCAGCCACCTTTGCATTACAAAGTCACATTGAATGGGTGCCTCGATATGTTTTTGCACAGGTTCAGTGGCCGGTGATATGCACTGGCAACCGGTTGAGGCCGTAGCAAATACCTACCCCTTGTGAACCGGGCGTGGGGTGATTGATCACCGTCAAATTTTCCGTGGTGGTCACCTTTGGTTTCAACTGAAAATTTTGCACTCCTAAATACGAGTAACCCCACCCGACCTTTTCCACCAAACCTTTCTCAGTGGCTGGTTCCACCACTTCCTGTCAGTTCACAAAAGGCGACTTGTATTGTAGATATAAACTTCGAGTTGTACAAGGTAACTCATTCCGATACAGTACAAATTAATTTCGTCTTGGACGATCAGTTTATTGCATGCAGTGTCTCATTACAACTGCGCAACTATCAACATCCTCAGGGTTCTGTAAAGGGGATGGCTTATCCCTGGGGTGGGGGGGGAAGGGAATGGCTGACCTCTGTGTGCGAGGAGGGGCGTTCATGGCTGACCTACAGATGCAAGAAGGGAGATCGGTCTTTGCTGCAGTCTCCTCACGTGTTGACCCCTTATGAAGAGTGGCAAAACCGTCGTGCGTGGGTTGAAACTGATCAGCCAGTGTAATTTTCGTGTTGCAGGCCGCGTGACGTCGAATTAATTGCGAGAAGCAAAACAAGCTTCTCGCATTAGTGCAGAGTGACAGTCGCTCAAATTGCTCATCTCTTGCAGATCCGGACTTCGTGAGCTCGTTCGAGTACGGCGATCACGTTTACTTCTTCTTGCGCGAAGCCGCCGTCGAGTACATCAACTGCGGAAAGGTACGAATTGAACTTCAAACGGCGCATCCCGCGATTGTCCTGGAGCGCTTTTGTTCGTTGGCGCAGTGGCGTCAGCGCTTCGCTTTTGCAATATCCTGCTGAACTGAACTGCAAGTGCCCCGAGGACCCTTCGTTTATTGTTTCGCGACTGCGTCGCCAAAGAATCAACCCATGATTTAGTGGTCATGCGTTGATGTGAGTCGACAAAGCATCAATTGATAAACAAGCACACTGCCAATCCGCCATCCACTGTTCACCGAGCAAACAAAGGGGCATATTTTTCTCTCTGTCAAAAATCTATTGTATTTGTGCGAGAACGCATCGACAGGAACGCCTGAGCAGAAAGAACACAGTGCCAGTCACGAAGGCGATGTTGCTCGAGCAGGACAGGCAGAGCGTCGTAAATCTCCTTGGAGCGGATGGCCGCAGGTCTCACTGAGCGTGCGAAGACATCTTGCCTTTTTTCCGAGAAAATAATTTGCGCTGAAAACATTAGCCACGTTATTGCCTTATTTCGCATAATTTGCGGCGAAGAACGTTACTCGATGTCATTCGGGTGTCGAGAATGTTTTTCATCAAAGCTAATTGTGCGGAGCGGAGAGTCACGGCTGGCCACTACTCTCATGCTGTTTATTGAAAACCAAACATACCATCAATCATAAAGTGGGAATTCTGCCCGGCCGCCACTCGCAGACCTCGCATCGGACAATCAAATTGAGCCCAATCATCATTGCGTGGTCAATGCAGCGCAAGTCCAGCAGGAAGGAGAATGAATACTTTCCTGCCTCGTTGAAATACAGCGAAAATTCGGGAGAACTCGTTTCGTTCACACCAGTCAGTTTGTTGTGCATTTCCATTCAACCAACACTTTGGTCAGTCTCTTTGCAAAAAGTCGGTTTCAGATTTCTTTCTCGAATTCAAAGTTTACTGAATAGTAACCAGCTCAGACACACTCAGTCTGAGCGGATTTGTGGTTCGAATGAACGTGAAGAAATGGGCACTTCAAATCTGACGTGATTTTCCCTGACAACTAGACTACGTCAAGAACAGCAAAGTGGAGGTTTCCACCGGGCAGACCCACTCCCCAGGTTCACCTACGTAGTTTCTCAAAAAGTCTCGCAGACCACAGTCGGTGCGACAGCTTGACCTGCCTGACCAATCAGAGTGGTCACATTGCAACACACAGGGACCATCTCTGTGGCGTCGGAGTGCGGCGTACGATGCAATTGAAAACAGCTATCTTACATCCTTTTCCAAAAGCGTAAATGTCACCCATATTTGAACAACAAAGCACTAGAAAAGTCGTAACTTTTGCACAAATCGCAACACTTTACTTTGTCCAGCTCTCAGACAATGCACGATGCGCTCATCTTGACCTCCGCTCTCAAACAATATCAAAAGTTTTATCTGATTAGGAAACAGGAGGCTGTGGAACTGGAGAGAGAAGTTAATCCTTTTGGAGATCTGCAAGGTTTGTTCCCGTGGAAAGATTCTCTCTGCGATGAACAGATTGACTGACGCCAGATCTGTTTCCATTCACAAAGAAAGTAACACAGATTCGAGAAGGTAAACGCGGAGTGCGGAGGTCTGATGAATGTGACGGTTTGTGTCAGGCACCTGAGGCAGCCAGGAAATTGTGCGATTTCCCAGGAAAGAAGCAGGGCAAGAAGAAATTACCAGCTGGTGATGTCCCCGGAATAATGAAGTTATCTGTTGTCGCTCAAGCCCCCAGCCTTTGTTTTTTACACTGGCGGTGGAACAGCTCTTGAACAGACTGAAAAGGACGAACGCGTTTATTTCGGTCCATAGATTCCGCACAGGTGCTCACCAGTTGGGTGTTTCTCCTTCAAGAGCACAGTCAAGTTTCTCATGATATTTGACATCGGACAAAAGAAATGTAACAGGTTGCGAGGACAAAACGCTGTGACATTGTGCAAGAATGAAAGACACATGACATTTGCCGCCGGGCTAAAAAATTAAGCCGCGTTATTGATGGCAGTGACTTCCAAAGAGATCGCGTGTGTCATCGTTTGGCGGGAGTTTCATTGAAACAAGCAGGTAGTCTGCACAATTTGAAGCATCTGCCTGTCTCGAGGCAAGTCAAGTCGAAGTGCGCCTCTACATCCTTTGTTGTCTTTGGTGCAACATGTCCCCAAAATTTCCATTGCCTCACTGATCAAAGATTGAACAGGACAAAAAGTTGTTTATCTGATACAATGACACAAGTGAAAAATACAATTCAAAAGAATTGTTTATCTGATCGAACTGAGGCAACAGTGAAGACTAAGAAAAGACGAAAACATTTCAGTGAAACCTTTGGATGGCAGTTTCTGTGACCCACATCTGTGCGCACCTCAGCTTTTCAGCTCTGACCAACCATCACGTTCTACACGATGCGCAGCTGATGATGTATGTTGGACTGAAAGAAGCTTTTCCCGCCTCCCCTCCGGTGTAATTGGCAGCTTTTGTTTTCTTCATCACTTTGTGTTTCCATCCATCACAGCTCGCTGTTCACCTTTAAACCACCTGCTGTTGTTGTCCTGATGGACGCTCTCCACGTCATGAACGGCAGCGCTGACTTAGACACACAAGCAATCAACCAACTTCATTTGCCTTTCTGACCATGTTGTGTCTGGCGTTTTTCACCTGAGGATCCGCCTGAAATTTCTTTGTGTGTGGCGATTTATGGTCCACACCTTTAGGCCTCAAGAATGTGACCAGTTCGTGTGTCAAAAGAGTTTTCGACACCAGCACATACTTTGAATGCTGACCAGGTGACTTGTGTGAGTCAGATGGCTCTACGGTCTGCAGTTGAGAAGGACGGACATCCATTACTTTCTGTTTGCCTGCCAGTGGCCTTCTTCTGCAGAAGCTGTCAGTCCCATCAGAGGAAATGTACACGTAATTAACTGCGTGTTTTAATCCTGATGTGTTGCCAACCCGGGACGAAGAAAAAAGAGGACTTGAAATTTATTGCCTATTTCAACAACAGCTGTTCAATGTTCAGGGTGAATCATCGCCGACGAACCGACCCGCCTGTCTGTGGAGCACGAGGAGTGCTCCTCTGAAAATTGCTGTCTTACGGGAATACTTCCCTTGCGTAATCTGTTGCTTCAGTATTGCTCATGTGTGGAATTTTTTACAAGCATGCCCTTCTCATTTGAGTACACAACCTTGCAAATATTGCCCGAGGAAAAGAACGAGTGTATCATCCAATGGGAATTCCAGAATCTTTGTGATGATTTCTTGCACTCACCGAAATGTCAGTGTTCCTGCTCACTCTCTGGGTGCCTGGAAATTGATCGGTTGTGAGTAACGTTGCACACAGATTGCATAACTTGCTTGTCGTTGTGTTTCAGGCTACTTTTTCGCGAGTTGGAAGGGTGTGCAAAAATGATCAGGGTGGATCCATCGGCATGGAGGATCAGTGGACGTCCTTCTTCAAAGCGAGGCTCAACTGTTCCATTCCGGGAGAATATCCCTTCTACTTTGATGAAATACGTGAGTATCGACATTACAGTTGCTCAACAAATATTGAAACGGGGACTTTTTGGAAACGATTGCGGTCTTTTTTGTGAAGCGCGATGAATCATGACCCGATTCATCAATGCTGAGTCGAAGCCTCCAAACAAAACGGCATTAAGATGTCAAGAGAAACCTCTTAGGAAATTGGAAGCCGAAGAATAATCTACTTTCCGGAAATCCCAGAGGGTTTGGGGAAAGAATCGCTCAATAGACTTGGCTGTTTTTCAATTCCTTTCTTGGCGATGTGGTTCGTGAAATTTGCCTCCTGCGACAAACACTCGCTGAGGGGGTTTCTTGTGGTGCATCCGACGAACCCAAACAGAGGGAGAGTCAGAAACGGAACACTTCCGAGATAAGCCCGGGAAGAGATCTCGAGAAAGAGCTGAGCGAGCCGCAGCAAGGGAGTCGTTTCTGTTTGCACGAAGGATCTTCAACATTACAAACACCAAGATAGAGTTTCCATTATGGGGCTTAATCTACAGAAAACCGCTCAGTTCATTCGAGTACACGGCTTTGACATGAATGCGTGACAGGGGTACTTCTCACATGCACAGGGACAAATATCTTTTGATAAAAAGATTCGACCTTTTCTGCGGAAAGGAAGGCTTTTCTGTGTAAGTCATAGCATGATCTTCACTGTTTTCACGCACACTTGTTTACTTCTCTCGATCTCAAGAAATTACTCTCTGAAGCGTGTGAAACTTTAGCGAGATAACATTTTTGTCATTGCAGAATCAACGACCGAGCAAGGTCAGGGTAATTATTTTCCATCGAGCGACATCGCCAACAAGACAGATATGATCTACGCTGTCTTCAATACTCCCGAGTAAGTTGGTGTGTCCTTTTCGAGCGGCGTGCCTGGAATAAACTTCGTCATTTGCATTGTGCAGTCTTCTTTCACTGAATCGTGTCACGGAGTATCGGAAATTTGAGCAGGTCGTGTAATGTATCCAAAGAAGCAAAAGTTGCAACACTCACGATTTTGCTCCGCATTGTCAGGTTTTTTTCCTCAACTCGAGCATTTTTTCTTTGCGAGAAATACGATGACAATCTGAATCACTGTCTTACACTTCTGCAGCTATTTCGATTTTCGTAGCCAGTTGCATTGGTCTCGACTTTCACTGGTCTCATTCTGCTGCTGCAAAATTGTGGGTCTTTCGTCCTCTGACCGTGTGGCTGTTTGTGTTGTTCAGAAACAGCATCACGGGGTCTGCGGTCTGCGCTTTTCGCTTCTCCGACATGGCGACGTCGTTCCACGGCGCCTTCAAGGAGCAGGCGTCGGCGCACAACAACTGGCTGCCGGTGCCCGAGAAGAACGTGCCTCGCCCGAGTCCAGCCGCAGTGAGTTGTGAACTCTTCCGCCGCTGAACCTGCAAGTGGAGGGCTCGAGGGGACCCAATTTGTGCAATTGTACTGGGGAAAACAGCCTCTCCGTTCATTGATCATTTCTTTTCTGCTGATTTATCGGATCACAATTGTACGTTGATTACTCCCACTGCGCCGCATAAAGGTCGGACAGTGGATATAAAATGAAGACGGATGCACAGCCGCTGGACAGCGCCATCGCTGCTTGGTCTGTGAATTCCCAAAGACTCGGCTGTTCAGAATAACGTTGATTTACTGCACCAGGGGCTCGCAATTTTTTCTCGTCGAGTTCCAGGGCTTTGCGTTGGGTGACTTGTACATCGTTACGTGCAGCCCAGTACCGCTGTTTCCAAGCAAAAAAAAATAACCGAAACTAAACATGTGCTTTCAAGCAACAACAAAAACAAAATGCGGTCTTCTCCGCGAGTGTGAGTCGCCGAAACGTTACCTTCGCCTTTGCAGGAGTGCTCGAACGACACGCGGCAGCTGGGCACGGACGTGCTCAATTTCATCAAGGGCCACCCGCTGATGGACCGCGCCGTGCCGGCGTTCGGCGGCGAGCCGGTGCTCATCCAGACGAGTTTCCACTTCCGGTTGACGCAGATCGCTGTCGACTGGCAGGTCGCCGCCGCCGACGGGCGCCGCTACGATGTTCTCTTCCTCGGCACTGGTGTGTGATGCCGCCGCTGCGGCGGCGACTTTTCCTTGAGAAATGCAGCTGCTGAGGTTTCTCTGCAGCATGCTGTTGACAGGGAATTATTATCTCATTTGGTTCATCTCGGTGGAAAATGCGCATCATGACAAGTGGTGCGCGAGACGTTGTGTTGCTGCCTGCTTCCGTTTTGTCACTGCATTGCAGTAAAAGAAACCAGTCAGGCGATCAAATATTGCGCAACTCAGCTTGAACGATTTTTCTTTGGTCAAGAACAGCCTCGTGTCCATCAGAAGCAATGGATCTTGTTGGGCCCTCAGTTCCTGATAATATTTTTCGATAATTTCAGATGACGGACGAGTAATCAAGGCGATCAACAAGGGTCAGGGGAGTCGGGTGGAGACGGTTGTCATCGAGGAGATGGAGGTGTTCCCGAGCGACGCGCCCATCGTCAACCTGCGCGTTTATCGCGACGCCGCGCCGACACCGGGGCAAGAGCGACAAGAAAAACTGGTGGTCGTGTCGAGGGACGAGATCAAGTCAATTCCACTGCACAGATGCCATGTGCAGAATACCTGCGGGTAGGTGTGACCTGACCACAACGAGATTCGTGTCTGACTCACCACTTGGGCCCAAAGGCAATGTGATGCCGAATAACAGGTGGTCCAAGTGACGTCACTGAAAGTTCAGTGTTTGATGAACAAACCCTGTGTGCAATTTTTCTGTCCTTCTTTCGATTTGTGTGAAGGCTTGTCGGAACAGGTGTACTCATTCCTTGTCACTCTTTGCAGAAAATGTGTCGCGCTACAAGATCCTTACTGTTCGTGGACAACGTCAAACAAGTGCGAATATTCAAGCCAAGGGTAAGACGCCGAAATTGTTGATCAAATGTTTCCTTTGTCTTTTTCGTTTGCGCACAGACTGTTCACAGAATAAGCATTTTGTTCACTTCAGACGACAAGACGTGCACACGGGGTACGTGGCGTCGTGCAGCGCAGATTCCGTTGGAAACGCGGACGGTAAGTTGTTTGACCTTGATCAGTGTGCAGTTTGTAAATGTTCTTCGAGGTATGCTCTGTGCTATTCCAATTCACATGAGGCTGGGAAACATAATTGCTTCATCTGCTGTTCTGACCATCAGCGAATCATGCCAAAAACTTGTAGCGCAAAGCATTCCACTGAATCGGTGATTTCTCTTCAAAATTCTGTCGATGACTGGAATGAACTTTTGCATTTGTTGGAGATTTTTACTTGAGTTTGGTTTGTACGTCCACCTTTCTTGGGAAAGAAGTTCAGACCTTTTCAGCAGATTTTTGCACGTGTTTCTTGAACTGCGATGAGGTACAAAAGTCCATCCTTGTTGATTGGAGCTGTGCAAGATTTGTTTCAACTGATAAATGGTAGCACTGAAATTTGCAGAGCAGAATAGTTGACGACAATGCCAACACGGAAAACTTTTTCGTGCACCAGCTTGTCAGCAACTGCACACGATATTGCGCGTTTGCAACGATATTTCTGAATAATCACCGGCACAATGATGAGTTATGTCGTTGTACTGAGTGTCAGAATGAGAAAATGAACGATAAACTGTGGCCCTGAAAGACTTCATTGCTGTCCTTGCAACTTAGTTTGGTGCCTTCCCAAGAAATTACTTGCTCTTTATCACGTGATCTGTCATGAATGGGGACTGGCTGTCTGGGTTTGTTTCACGTTGTGATTTGGTGTAGCGACTGCAGATCGTGTAACAGGCGGCCGGCTGCTGTGTTTTAGTTGAGGACGACGGTCGCCCCGTCGCGGGGGCGGCAGTGAGCGAGGCTCCGCCGTGCAGCTGCCCGCCACCGCCGCAAGCGAGCACGCCCACAAGCGCGGACAGTAGTCCCGCTGCAGACGGACCCAACACCCAAACCCTAGATTCGACCACCGGTCAGTTGTCTCCCACAAAGAAAGCCAAACACAGGTTTCTCCACTGATTGCTGTGACAAGCAATGGATATCTCGTTTGATGTTTCGGCTTGGCCCTTATTAACACCAGGTGCCCCGTAAAACGGTAATTTTTCGCACTCGAGATCCTTTGCAGGCCAAACCAAAAAATTGAATCCATTCCTGTGCACTTTGGAACACTAGTTTCGGGTTTCTCGTCTACCCTCTCGTGTTAGTTTCGTTTTCCTCACCCGGTGTCCTTCAAAAGACATTCTACCTCCGATAGAGGTTCCCTGCCTTCAGTTTTGTTTCTTCACAAACCCATTTGACATCACTGTGGTTTTCAACTAAACTCATAAGGCCATCGGTAGATCGCAGGTCAGATCGGGATGAGTTGAAAGTGTCGCCGTTTTTGTCGGGAGTTTCATCTTGTGTCTTGTGCCAGAGTCTGTTGACTCTTTCGACTCATCTCGATCTCTTTGTGTGGAAAAAGAATTCGCGAATGCATCAAGCATGAGCATCAGTAGACCTTCTTAGTGAGCTTTTGCTGCTGTTGCATTTCGGCATGTGCGAAGAACAACCGAATTTTAAAGGTCAGCTCAGCTGCATTTCCAGAGAAAAACTGATTTCCGGTCCTTGATCGATTCGAACTGAAGGACCTTTTGTCCACTTTGTTCTCACTTGTTTTTCGAGCGAACCTGAAAACCCGAAAGTGTTTGGGAATGAGTTCAATGAAACTTGAAGAAAAAGACGCCCCCTCTCACCAAGTGGTCAAACCAAATCACCTGTGTTTTGCATCTTGTGGGCGGAATCCAGCTGGTGCACCGGTGACCCAGGACGATGTTGGTGGCCATCACTCGCTAACGACAGCTTCTCGCTTCAGAGCTGTGCATTTTGTCAATTTTACTAACATTTCATGCACTTTCAAGTCTACATTTGTAGATCGCACAAGTAGCATGAAGACACGCTCACGCTCCAGAATTCTTCGTTCATGTTTTACAATTGGTCGAGCTTTTGGCACTTTGATCGAAATTTCCACTTGGGAAGCGGTCGCTAACGGATCTGTTTGTTTTGTGTTGCAGAGCGCACCATGACCCGCCCCGCGCCCCACCAGTCTCTCGACAACAGCAATCGCCACTTTGACAGCCATCAGCCAGTTATGGGTACGCACACTTCTGACTGTCTTGTCTCAGCAAACATGAGTCATGGTTGTGCTGCAAAACAGTTTGGGGAACATTTTCCGATGTGGAAATTCCACTTTTTTTTCTGAGGCCTGTCTCGAAGATTACAGCTTTTTACGGCTCAGTTCCTTTGTTTTTCAGAACCAAATGTGGGTGCCTCGACGCAACACTCGTGCAACAAGGTGTACACAGCTGAGTCGATGGCAATAGCCGTTGTCCTCTGCATCTTTTTCTCGCTCTTTGTGGGTTTCCTCGGAGGCTATTTTTTAACAAACTTCTACCGCCACCGGCGCCACGATTCCGACTGCGTGGAGCGCAAAGTGAACATCGAGAAGAACAGTCGGTGGGACAAAGACTCGAACCACTTCAACGCTGAACCGAACATTTACAACCACGAGCAGAAAAATCTCAACGTGGTCTTCAACCCCCTGAAACAAAACAGTAGTAAGATGCCCAATGGAAGCACAGAGACCAAAATTGAGCCACCGCCAAAGGCAGCAGCAAAGAAAGTGTACTTGTAGTAAAAACTACAAGCACGTTGTTCTTGTCGTTCCTGTCACAAAAAGGTGAAAATTAAATCCATTCTTGCAATGGAAACTGCCCGACATTGCAGCCAGCATTACGAATCACTGTCATGATGTGGAGGAATTGGAAGACAGTGAGGATGTGTACATAACGTGTGCATAGGGTGTGTATGTGCGAGAGAAAGCACTTGTTTTCCCGTTGTTAACTGAACCAAGGCAGCAACAAACAAACATCTCGTCATTTGTAAAGTGAAGTGTGCCACGCACAACACAAATGGTCAACACCTTCACAGCTCATCTCTGCTTCGGAATCATGAACCAGCTCAGCCAGACAGGACCAAAGTGGCGGCCGCGGCGTGACGGGAAACGGCAGGCCCGGAGGCCAGAGATTTCCCTGTTTGTCACAAACTGAAAGTTGGGCCCAAGGCCGAAAGTGCTCAGGTGATGGTCTCTGGCCTTCCTGACAAGAACAACACGTTGATGCTGCAAGGATGTCTTTGTGAAACTCGCAAACTCAATCTGGACATCAGAACCCGTAAACAACCTGGGTTCTCCGAAGGCGTGATCAAGACGTGTCGGGGTGCAACATTCAGACGAGCAGATGAGCGGTGGTTGGGGCCAACACTTCGTTTCATGAACTGGCTTCTTGCACAGGCAAAATAGCACGCAAAACCAAGACAGCAGGTTCTGACCTGACCTTCACAATTGGTGCTCATGTATTGAAATCCTTGACCGTGAAAGTGATACTTTCGCGCTTTGTGGTTTATCTTGTTTGTGTACATTGTTGTCAACTTCAGCACACCATTCTTCTTTTGAGAAAATCTTGTTCAAAGTGGGCTCAGTAGGTTTTCGTCGTTGGTTGAAAAACTTCCAACAACAGGGTCATGTTTTCTTACTTGACTTTCAGACATTCGGGTGTTATCCATTTGCTTCTTCTGAACGATTTGGGAACTTCAGGGGTTCTCCACTGTTGACCTGGAGGTCTTTCATTTTTGTGGAGCGAGTCGAAGTTTTTCGCAGCAGAAGGGAAAGCAATCCTGTCCCAGAAATTTTACATTCCGTGAAGTCAGGAACAGCACACAAGTTCCCAATTTAATTAATTCCTTCAGAAGTTTTAATACTCGCGTCTTATTGTTGTTCCAACGTAGCTGTATGAAGCTTCGCTGCACCAGGGCTTCCCTTACAAGTGGTTATTCCAAACCTGAAGGCCCGTTACGTTGCATGTTGCTGGCGGGACGGTCATCAGAATTGGAATGTCTCGCACTTGACCAATTCAAAGAATGCTGCAACCGTTTTGATGCCAAGTTCAATTGTTTTGTTGCTTCTTTCATTTGCCTTTTTTTTTTTTTTAGCAGTAGTAGAGTGTAAATAGTGTACATGTTGAACCAAACATGCCAAAGTGCAGCTTTGTGAGTGATAGTTCCCTGGAAAAGCCGCTAGTACCAGACGTGGAGAATCTACCGAAGCATTGATCTCCTCAAGCCTGTTCTGAAAGATATCCAGAAAAGCCTTCTGTTCGGTTTGATCTCGTTGGTTTGAAAATTCTCCCGTGTGTGAAATTGTCACGTTTCTTTGGCCACTTTGAAGGATTCTTGCAAGTTGTCACGTGTGGATGTTTTGTTGGTTTTCTCTTCTTTTTTTTTTTGGGGGGGGGCCTTTGTTTCGCGATTCGGCACAAGAGGGAATAAAACAGTATTACGTTCTGGGCCGAACACGAAGAGAGACTGCGAAGAGTGGATCATGCGAAGTGAATGAATGTCTTTTCTCCCATGCAGAGGAAGTTTATAACACAGGTAGCTGGATGTTTTACTTGCAATACCAACAGAAATTTCAGCTTTCTTGAAACAAATTGCACGCCACATTTCGAAACACCATAAAGAAGTACTGTAACGATTCGCCTGGTGTTTCTCGGTACCTGGCGCACTTTGCAGACACTAATTTGTTCTAATGGTGGATTTGTTTATCCGCGAGCCTTTGCCGTTTGCTTCTGTCCCATCTATGCTTTTTATTTTTGTACAAAATAAAAGAAAGACACAGTGAAAGGTGGTGTAGTTTATTTTTCTCCGAAACAAAAATGGCAGACTCGTGCGGGTACGCAAGCACGCCACAAGGCTTTTCACTTGGGAGGTTAATAAAATTTGGAGTGTGAGAAACACGCCGAATTCGATCTGTTGCATTTCTTGCGTTCGAATTATATTCCCTCCGTGTCACACAATACGTGTCACTGATCTCATTATTTGGAAAGATTTTGCTTCATACTTGTTTCTGTTGTCTTCTCAAATTAGTGGTGAAAAAAGGGCTTCCAGCACGGAGAATACCGGTGTTCACTTTTGAATTCGAAACGAACTGAACACATTTTGGACTTCGGGGGCTGTGGCTTTCATCTGAGTGATGTTTGATACACACCGGTACGACGCTGTGAAGTGAAAGAAAAGCCCCCACACTCATCCACATGAGTATAGATCTCCCATATCATGCACGAGTGGTCCTGCTCGAGTGTGCGTGTTCACGTTGACGAACGATTGTGTGAAACACAGAATCCTACAAAAAGTTACGAAAGCAGATTCCTTTGGCCATTGCACAAAACAAAAGTGCGCGTTGACAAGACTCATTCTGAAAGAAACTTCGTCACCAAGTCATCTGCACCAGGAAACCCTTCGTCTGTGAGGTCTCCCTGGGAATGTCTGTTGATGGCGTTCCTTTCACGCACGAAAAACATTCGTCCAATGATCCTCCATGGAGGAAAACGACCCACGAAGTCACGCTGTGCTTTCAAACGAACTCCTTTGATTTCACATCAATTGCGTGGCGACTTGCACTTTGAGCAGCAGAACACTAAGTCGTGCAGACACGCCACAGACTCCGACAAAGCTTCGGGACATGCCAGAGGCAGTTTTGTCAACAATACACGCAGCTTTCTGACCTGCTGTCACACAGATTTCAGGCTCGAGTTTGCACACTGACACACCTCACCCCACTCATATCTGCCCTCCCTCCTCCCCCCCCCCCACCAACCCACTCTTCGTCCCCACGACTTCACGGCCCGCATTCTCATCTCGGGATGTTTCCCGCGAAGCTGACCAGCTGCTGGTAGTTGACAGTGAGGTGGATGTTGTCGCGCGCACGGATCGTGCGCAGGTAGTCGAAGGCAGCCTTCTGCTTCTGGTCGGTGATGCCAATCTCGCTGTACAGGTGCTGCAGCCCGTCGCTGCGCGCCTTCTCTACCGTCGCCACCGACGCCGCCTTCGCCTTCGACTGGATTAGGTTCGACTGCGCAGTGGCGTTCTGCGTGATCTCCTGAGCGTCGTTGTGGATTCTCTGAACCTGGCGGGGAAGACACCTTCCGTCAAAATTCAAGGAAAAGTGGACCTCATTGCAAAATCTCTACGTGAGCAGCCAAATCGCTGCGGAATTGCAAAATTGTGTCTCGCTGAACCACGATCTCTGCATCGAGACCAGATGCCAAAACAAACGGATGGCAAAGCCGTCGCTGTTAGACTACCGCTCATACCGACCTGCGCCTGCGTCTCCTTGCGCACGACCTGCGACTCCTGGCGGAGCTTCTCCGTCTCGTTCTCCTCCTGCAGCACGAGCGCTTTGAGGAAGCGCTGGTTGAGCTCGTCCGGGATCCCGATGCCACCCAGCTGGAAGTACCGCACCTCGGAGAACAGCCCGTAGTCCGTCTCCAGACAGTCGCTGTACCGCAAACATCCCTCAACGCAGGTATCTGGAAACAAGCCAGAAATCTTTGTGATTTGCCTCGTCCGCATCTGTGTGATGAGACAAGAAGCAGCAATGTCGACCTTCTCTGGTGTCCAGGCAACGAATGACAGCCACTTTTGATTTCTGACACAAATTCACCTCACCACATTTTGAAAATTGTCATTCCCGGGAAGGGGAGGGCTCATACTCTGATTTCAGACACAATATTTCTACCACATTTTAAACCTGTAAGTTTCCGGATTGTGTATGTGCTGGGTGTCACCAACTACCTACACTCTGACGTGGACCTTGGGGTTAAGGGACCCGGACTTTGAAATTATGCACCCGGAGTCTCTCACGAAGTTCTTTCGTGGGCGAGGGGCAAGACCCGAGGAGGTCAACGGACACGTTCCGGAAAAGTATGATTGGAATGACCACGACAACCAAACGTCGCAGTGTGTCAAAGGTACGACTCTTGTAAGTGGCGCGCTCACCGGTGGCGTCGCATCCCTTCTCGCAGCAGCGGCCGCCGAGCCGCTCCTTGACGGCCTTGAAGAGCTGCCGCTCGACGCGTTCGCGGTCGCGGATGAACTCACGCGTCGTGAACTGCGTCGCTGCACCCTACACACACATCGGCACCAAGCCAGCTTCACACAAATTGCCTGGGTGCTATCATGAAATTTCTGGGCTTCAATCATCGTTGGGTTTTGTTTGTGGATGGCTTCTAAACACGACATCAAGCTCACGCGATCTTGTCGCGCCGCATCAGGCCAGTTCGGCGATGTTTACCTTGAGCGCGTCGAGTGCGTTGTTGCGCAGCACCGGGCGGTAATGCACGTCGAAGTTGGTGTGCAGCGCCTTCAGCTGGTGCGGCCGGAGGAAGTACATCATTGTGCACGTGATCTCCATCTGAAACACACGGTCGTAAAATTAACTGAACTGGCAGCAGTTCTTTTTACAAATCCGGTGGACCGCACACCTGGTTTGAAGCGGAGCGGTGGTGAGCAGAAGGAAACTACGGACGAAGGCAACAACAATTCATCAAAAGCTTCACGATCGAAGTACGAGGTACCTCCATTAAATTTTGTCTTCTGGTCTGGTTTGCCGATGTGTTGACCGCAATTGAAAATACGCCTTTTTGGTCAACATGAGGACACTTTATTGCCTCTGAAAGTCAAATTCAACAAGTGTAAACTTCATTTGCAGTGGGTGAATTTGTGAGTACAACTAAGTCAATGTTGGAGGGAGGGGCAATGCCCTTTTTGCCTGTGTTCCAGACTTCTGATGAACATGAACACTCAATGACCTTGCTCAAGAGCCTTCTTGACATGGCTACATGATTTTTTTTTATTTAAAATAATCGCCTTGCACATTGACACAGCTCTGAACATGATGGCGGTAGTGGCGGAAAGCTGCTCCAAATTCAACAGGCATGACTTGACTGACCACAGCACAGATCTGGTTGATGAGTCCATCCACATTTCCAAAGCAGACCCCCTCAATGCCCTCTTGATGCGCTCAAATAGCCAAAAGTCTGCTGGGGCTAGATCAGGGGAGTAAGGGGGTTGAGGATGGATGGCTGTGGCTGTCTGTTCATTGAATTGCCAGACTCTGCATGCCCGATGGGCTGGTGCTCCATCATGGTGGAGGATCCAGGTGTTGTGCCTCCACAAGTCTGGTCTCCTCCTTCTGATGGTGTTGTGCAGACACCTCATGATGCCCAAGTAATGGTCTCCAGTTATCCCATGTCCATCTGGCACAAACTCCATCAGAATTATCCCTCAGCAATTGAAAAATGTCACCATTATAACCTTGCTCATCAACCTCTCTCTGTGTCGAATCTGGTGCTGAGCTGCTCCATGGTGCATCCACTGAAGGCTCTGTCGTATGCTGTGAGGGTCATAGATATGGAACCAGCTCTCATCACCAGTTATCAACCTCCTGTGCAGTTGTGGATCATGCCTGAAGGATCTCAGAATGGCCCTGCAGATCTGCAGGCAGCAAGCCTGCTGCAGCACAGTTAGGGCATGGGGCACCCAATGTGCAGGTCTCTTCTTCATCCTCAGAGTTTTTGACACAGCTTTGTGGGCAGTTCCATGTGACAGTCCAACTTGTCTCCCAAGAGCAGACATTGAGATATTCGGCTGCAGATCCAGAATGGCTTGAATGTTGTTCAAAACCAGTCCCATGAGCACTGAGGGTCTGCCAGATCTTGGGAGGTCATCCATGGACTGATGGCCATTCTGGAAGCAATGGTACCAATGCTGGACAGAGCACGCAGACAGGGCATTGCCTCCATAAGCTATCTGGATTGTGCAGATCGTGACAGCAAGCTGGATGCCCAGGGTGACACAAAACTTGATGTCTTCCCTCTGGTTCTTCTTGGCATTCACCATGTCAAAAGATAAGAGTGTCAGACTCCCCAACACACCAAAACACAGCTTCAAAATCCACTGGAATTCCATTGACTTGCACCAACTTCGACCAGTCGACCAAACATGATTTGCAATGACCCCAGATATCCACATGTAGGTCAGACATAGCCACTGAGCCATGAACATGACAACAAGACTCATACCCCTTCCCCTTGTAGCGCAGAAGATCATCGCACAAACCATCCTGAAGATATGGACTCACAGACAAAATTTGATGGAGGTACCTCGTATCTGGCGCCAAACTCCAAATTTCAGTGCTCACCTCGAGTCTGTCGGCGGAGAAGACGGTGACGCCGACAAAGCGCTCGAACTGCGCGTCGGCCGGAAAGATCTTGAACTCGCGGTCGGGCCCGATGAAGTGTTTGCCGACCGTGTAGACGTTGTCCACGTCGACAGACCCTGTCGACTTGCTGCGCTTGAAACCCATCTGGAGAAGAAATTTCCTTGCAAATTAACGATTCGATCTTGCTCCAACATATGACCACCTGTTCAGGTGACGCACTGCAAGCATCTTGGACCGGCCCCTCGCATCGCTAACCTCGTAATACTCCAGTCCGACGAAGCTGATCGGGAGGAGGATGAGCAGCAGCAGCACGATGACACCGACGGCGATGCCGACGATGCCGAGACACGCCTTCTCAGTCATGCAGCTGCAGGGTAGGGACAGGCGCTGCGGGCGAGAAAAAAACAACGTGTCAATCCCTTCAGGCTACTGTGTAGAGCTACATTTTGGGGTTCAGGTAAGGTGAAAGCACCCACGAATGGTTGACCTGTTGATGAGCAGCTTCAAAATTGCACAAATTAGAATGGTTTGAAACACTTGCAGACAAAAATCCGTCAGTCTGTGAAGTTCTGCGGTCGGTTGTGGCCGCGTTGTAGGAAGGAGGGGATGCCAACACAACTTCTGTAGGTTCACTAGTTGCTACTGGTGCGTACGGTCTCTGCTCCTGAAACGGGAAATGAGATCTTACAGTGTGAGGCCAATTCTTAAAAACTACCCACCTACCCACAAACATGCATCAGACGTACCTCAATCGAGCCAGCAGCGCCTGGCGACGACATTTACGTATGGTGTCCAGCATCAAGAAACACACATCGGCACTCTTACTCTGCCAAATTTTTTTTCGCTGTGAATCTACTTCTTGCGAAGAAATGTACAAGCAGTCACGCGTCGTTGCCACCCAATTTGTGTCGTATCCTCGGAGATACAAATGCAGTACGGACGGGTCTATTGATTTTCAATACAGGTAGACCCAACGCAAGGAAGGACTTTTAGAACTGCAGAATGGGGCCAAGCGCAAACAATGACTCAAATTTTCCAAGCAAGATTTCGAAACTCTTCCTTGTGTGATACACAGATACACCGTTCTCAATGCTTTGCTTGTCCCACAAGGTGACAATCATCAGTACCACCGAGATCTGGGAGCACTCATTTTTCTTTTCTTTGCACGCATGAATTGGTCACGCTGAGCACGACATTGCCACTTCCTCCTGCCAGAAGCAAACAATTTGTGTATCTTGGTTTCAAACGGGAACTGAACCAACCTGTTTTCCAAGATACGGCGGCGCCGGGTAAGTGGTCGACATCTATCCGTGGACAGACAACCTCATGATGTCACAATAGTCCGTTCAAATGCAGAACATGCGTCATGCAAGATTCTCTCTTCAAAGTGGGTGAGTTTTGTGCTGACTAGCAGAAATTGTGAACTCGCTCTTAATTTTCTGGCACGAGGAAATGACCCAGTTTTCCACCACTCACTGTTCAAGGAGGAGACATAACGCTTCATTTGCAGAACGAGAGCACGCGAGTCCTGCAGGCAGCAGCTCACCAAGCAGGTGGATCTAATTTGCTCGTTGTTTCCTCTGTTTTTGGAACAAAAAGTTTGTCTGCCGAATGATTGGTTGTGAGGGTAAAACTGTTTCATTCATCATCCAAAATCGAAAAAGACTACTCGAAAATGTTCAAGCCGAATCTGCTCATTTGCTGAGCACTCAGCACTGCATGAGTCCGCAGGCGCAAGGAATTTTCCACGCCGCGTCAGCTGTGCTCCCGATGTCACGACACAGTTGTCACGATTCAACTGCACATGAGCAGCTGAAGACAGTCAGACTGCATGCAGCTCAACAAATACTTTTCCCTGTTGTTGCACTAAAATTGTGTATTGTGTGATGGCAAACTGATCAACGTGTCACGCATCCGCAGATGCCGATTGTCTGTGGCATGAGCGCTCGTACATGAGACTGCTGGTCTCGGGACTGCCCTCATCAAAGACACGTGGAAAGTTGACGTGTGTTGCAGTGCACATCACAGTAACAATTCGCAGTGCTGACTCTGAAAATTGAATCTTCAGTTTGTGGACTGGAGACAGTGAGCAACTCTGATGGCGGAAGCGACGCGCTACGTCGTCATCGGCGTCATCGTTTTCATCATCGCTCTCATCATCGGCCTCGTCGCCACGTCGCTGAAAAAACTCGCGTCCGATGAAGGTGAGGCAGCAGATGTACCAACACGCGGACTGTTCCCTTATACCTCTCAAAACACCATCATGAATCCGTTGAAATTCCCGTGGTGTCAGACCAAGTGTCAATAGGTGAAAGTGACAGTCCTCGTTCCTCAATTCACCCAACCAAAACCTGCGGAGACCTCTTTCTGATGAAGCTGATATTTTGCAGTTGGACTGACGTACGACACCATCAACAAGAAGCTCGGAAGTTCAGCAAAGCTGGAAGGCTTGCACAACGGCCCGCCTGGATTCAAATTCATCATCTTCCCGTCTGTCTTCAAAACATTTTCCTTCCGCGGATTGAAGGCGAGTTTGTCTGCGACGCAAGGAAACTGACGAGTGTTGAGTACACACGATGTGCTTTGAGTTATCCATTCAAGAAATGCAAGTTCGCGGCAAGAGTAAAATCGCGGTCTTTGACAACAGACGACCCACAACAAGCCAATGAGATGTGAACAGTTGGTCTGTTTCATTCATCAACATTCTCGTCTTGTTACAGTGTTTGAACAAGGATGGGGTGGAGATCACACTCAGCATCAGCTACCAGTACCGAGTGCAACCGAAGCAGCTCAGGGATCTCATCATGCAGTTCAGAGACTTTGACGGTCTACAGAACATTCTCAGACCCTTAGGTTCGTAAATCCCTGACTGCATCAACAGGCCAAGAGTTCTGCAAGATTCGTGTGTGTGTGTGTGTGTGTGTGTGTGTGTGTGTGTGTGTGTGTGTGTGTGTGTGTGTATCGGTCCTTGCAGTTGTCTCTCAAAGCAACAAACCAACAAACTCATGTCCTTTTCCACTCGAAAGGTGAGTCATCGATCCACGACGTGTGCAGCAAGTACAACACGTCGCAGTTCCAGTCAGAGCGTGGCGCCTTCCAGGAAGACGTTCGGCGCCGGCTGGTGCACAAGTACGAGCAGGTGTCCTGCGCCGTCACTGACCTCCAGGTGCGCACTGAGGCCAACTACTGACCCAAGAACCGACACGTAAAAGAACACAGGCGCGTCTTTCGGAGTGAGCTTGTTGCTTGCGCTGATCACAGCTGGGGGCACTGCGTTCCACGGGGAAGGTGGGACCTTCTGATGTACAACTCCCCCCTTCCAAAAATTTGGGTGGGCCCTCCCCCCGCCCAGGACGTGATACCCTCGGACGTGAATGTGTTCAAAGCCCTGCTTTCCTGTGTCTGACTGCCCTTGTCACGGTCTTTCTTTCCTGCAGGTGAACGACATCCAACGCCCGTATCAGTACGAGTCAGCAATCAAAAACAAGGAATCAGCCAGAGAAGAGATCGAGGTGAGCTGTGTTTGAGGATGTCACCAACGAGGTAGAGACTGACTGAGCCAGGTCAAATGACGACATGTCATTCACAAGCAAGCGGCACAGTGTTTCCGTTTGCTGTTAACACATCTTCACTGCAGGTTGCGACGAACGAGCGGCCGAAGAAGAAGACTGAGGCGATCACGCAGAAGCGCGAGGCTGAGACGCAGGCGCAGATCAGCATCGACAAAGCGCTGTCCAACGCCAGGATCCTCGAAACAAAGTATGAGCGCCGTCACAGATATACAAAAACACCTGTCGGCGGGGACACGCGCTGTGCCGAGTAGTTCTGGCAAGCAAAACCCTGTTCCGGTACACGTAACCTGCTTGGGTCACTGACTCATGAGCACACCCAGCGTGGGCATCTCAGTATTTGCACAGACGCGCTTGTTGAATGTCGCGGCAGCTGCTCACCCCGAATCACTGCGGGAGAGGGAGTCACCAAGAAATTTCTTCCACAGGCGCGTCCGAATGGGCGAGCCTGTGTTACGCACTGGCAATAGATTGAGGCATTACGTACTGTGAAGAATGCCACAAACTACCGGTATTTTAGAGGAGGTGGGTTGGGCCCACTTCCTGTTTTGAGGTTGGTCCTACCCCAGCACCGACCTTCAAAATGACTTGGGTCATTCTCCCCCAGTCAGGCTCAACACGCCCCTTGGTCGGGCCAACCTCAAGACGAGGTAAGTCCTGCGCTGACGTGCCCACAACTGCGCATGCAACGCGCATGTGTTCAGAGCTCTGCTTTGTTTTGGAAAGGGTTGGTTCTTTTCCCCACTGAGAACTAGTTGGTAGTGTTCAACACTGAGAAATTTCAAGTCAGATCTACGGGGGTGGGGTGATCATCACCAAAACATTCTAAATTAGTTTCACGCCCGACGAGTACCGCACCTGTCCACTTCCTCCGCAGAGCGCGCTCAGACGCGGAGGGCATCTTGAACGAGTACGAGCAGGAGGCGAGCACGTACAAGGCGCTCATGAGAAACAACCGCCTCGACGCCGCCGGCTTCCTCGCCTACATGGGTATCCGCGCACTCGAAGACCAGGACGGTGCCGTCTACATCAGCATGGACGCGCCTGCCAGAACCAACTGGGGCGCGTAGTGCGCCGCCACTGTCACGCTGGTCCGCTCCGCTTGTTCGTGTGCCAATCGACTCGAAACATTGCCGTGTGTTGCGGTTGCAGTGGATTTGCCACTCTACCCTTTCCAGTTGAAATGCACACCCCCAAAGAAATTTCAACCGCGGGGTGTACAAAGGATTCCGAAATCTGTGAAAGCCTGGAAAAAGTGGCACCCCTGAGAACTGATCTGCAGTGTGCTTGGCAGTGTGATATGGCGGACGCATTTGAGTTCAAGCATCTCGCATACAATGGCACCCCATCACTCCAATGGAGATTGTTTTGTTTGATTTGATTTGCGAACACGTCGAATTGTGTGCTGCATGTGTGAACGTTCTACGTTCAATTTCCAGTTTGAACCGGTCCTCGTTCTGTTGAATACTCAATTTTTATTTCACTGTGCAGCCCTGCGCCAAACAAAACACACTTCACAGGAATTGCAAACACACTTCCACTGTTTCTCAGTGAATACAAACATTTTTCACCAAACCAGTGTGACGAATTTCACCTTGTCACAGCTGAATCCGCGTTGTTTCTCAAACTAAAGATCGCGAAGGTTGTCCACCGACGGTGCTGGTGGAAACTACTCGTACGGAATCGGGAGGTAGAAAATCCCGAGAACACGCCTCGGAAAAGAATGATCGTACAACTGTATTTTTGTCAGAACTCAGTTGATGATGATAGGGTTCTCACACTCGGCAAAAATGGTTCTGAGCAATCACACAACTTGTCGAGACCTTTCGTCGAAAAGAGTTGGGCGAACACTTTATGCTGGGGTACACATGACCCCACAATGTTTTGGTTTCTCTTTGTTGATTTTTTTCTGGATGACAGGAGAGAGGATTGCAAACAAACAAAAAACCCCAAAAGGCAAGAAGTATGCTGACCTGGTGAGTCATGTTGCCGAGGTCTCATCCCGGGATCTCGTCGAGCGTACGGTTGCCACCCATCGTTCTCGACTGTGCGCAACTCGTTCCTGCATGCATGCAGCGTGGAGAAACCAGTCAAAACATAATATATGCAAGGGTTCCAGGGTGTTGCATTGGTAGCAGCTCCGGATTCCCAATTATCGACGGCGAGAAACGAAGCATGCAGCTGCAGCATGCAGCAGCAACGGCGCCAGCCTGTCGCACCCACAACGGTCATCTGACCCATTGCAACGAGACAGTGTTGTTGTGGCCCAAATCTTGTTGCTTCACTCGCGCAGGTAAGTCACGCATTGTCAAACTGCATTCATGATTTAACGATTGCCTCGTCGGCATGTCTGGCCGTGTTGTCATTGCAAGGGCGATGTCGTGCAGGCAATGCACAAGTGCAGACCCCGCACTGCAATGAAAAAGGTACACCTGATTTGTCTGATGCATCCTGTGCTCAGTTTGCTCGCGACACCGTGCCAATGTGTGCCACCGTTTCAGCAGCACGTTCCGCGCGTCAACATCAGACTGCGCACTCCATGGTGACGTGAGCGGCGGCGACGCAGTGCTATGTCGGAGAAGAATACGCTCTGCGACAGTTTGTCACTTGAGTGACAGCGTTTTTACAACAGACGGAAAGAGGTAAGTCCCTGCACGCCATGGAGCATGGCAATACCTCATGCGTGCAAGTGGCATTGCAATTTTCTTGATTGTGTAGAAATTGACATATTGACAGAAGGAAACTATTGTGGTTGTAACTGGCCGAAATCACAACAGACAGCTCCACCCTCGCCACTTGCCCTCAACTTCCTCACGCATCTTTTTCAGTTCTTCTACGACTTTGGCCCTGTTGTTTTGCAAATCAATCTTTCCATCTCAGAACTGTTCTTCTTGCTGCAGGTGAATAGATTTGGCGTGTTTGCATCGAAAATCCTGCGTGGATGGTGCGCGATGCCGGAGAACAAGACGCTCTACATAACGGCAGGCGTGGTGGTCGGAGTGCTGATCCTCATCATTTCGCTCATTGGCACCTCCCTCGAAAAACTCGATTCCGACGAAGGTCAGTTTCACATCATTTGTATGGTACTTTCACATCACAGCACGCCCGCGGTCTCATCCGTAACCGCGCGGGCTCATTGCAATCGCCATCGGTACATGTGTTTGTCCATACACCGCTCAGCACAATAACTGGGATTGGAGGGAGGAACTGTGCTGGCTCTCCACAGTTAGCATGCTAACTATACAGGCTCAGCACAGTTACCCCCCCCCCCCCCTGCTTGCCATGTGCTGAGCTAACTCTGCAAAGCTAACTCTGCGGAGCAACCACGGACTTCTTGCAGACTCCATGCATGGGAGCAACTGAGTTGGTTCCGCAGAGTTAGCGAGCGCTTTGGACAGCGGGCTTTCAAGGCGCCATCTTATTCAGTGTTTTCTCATTCACCAGCCTCGAAGATACGAAGCAATCGAACAAATTCCTTTTAACTTCTTCATTGCATCAACTTTTGTTGCAGTTGGACTCAAGTATGACACAATCAGCAAAATTCTGTCCGGAACCCCGATGCTGGAGGGACTGCACGTTGGCCCTCCAGGGTTCATGTTCGTGAAGTTTCCGTCCGTCTTTGACACTTTCAAACATGACCTGAAGGTAATGTGATCAACATGTCATTCCTCAGATAAATTTGTCAAATCGTATCAACAACCTGCCATTCACGCAAGAGAGAAGGGACAGAAGACATGTTTGTCGTAGGAAGATTGAGCCTCAGCCTGCTGCCAAACACACCATGAACTTTCAAGGCTCTAGTGTGCAAACACCACTCTTGTAAAAGTCCCTTTTGGTTGCAGTGTCTCAACAAAGATGGTGTTCGGATTTTCTTGAGCATCAGTTACCAGTTCAGGGTACGACCGAAGCAGCTTGAACACATCGTCCGTCAGTTCAGGGACTACGCCGGATTCAAGAACGTCCTCAAACCGATTGGTGCGACATGTGCTCAGCCTGAATTCCTTGCTTTTTCGTAATTTCTCGCTGCAACCCTTCAACTTTCTGAGTAAGATTGTCTACTCTGCAGGGGAGTCAGCAATGCACGATGCCTGCAGCCACTACAACACGTCACAGTTCCAGGCCGAGAGGGGCATTTTCCAGGAGGACGTGCGAAAACGAGTCGTTGACAAGTACGACAAAGTTTCCTGTGAAGTCACGGACCTTCAGGTGAGTGAGTGCCTGTACTTTCTTCTCTTTCTTGTTGTGTTTTTTTGTTTTCAAGAAGGAAGAACGCTTTTGCAGCCTTCACGTACCTGTATCCTTGAATTGAAACAACAAATTGAAACACAAAAGTTTGGCATTTCAAGCAAGGTGCTTGAAAGACTTCATGACTTGAGTAAAACTTGCCTCTCCCGAACAGCCCAGAAAGGTATGAAGCGAGCGCACCCCTAGCTTGCCTTGAAATGTGCACTGTCCTCAGTGAGGGGGAATCAGTCCGCGTGTCACAACGTAAGACCACTGCCTCCAGCAAAAATAATCTCGAATCTCGAACACTGATTTTTTGTGTGGTGTGTAGGTGAACGACATTCGGAGACCCAAGCAGTACGAAGACGCAGTGCGAGACAAGGAAAGTGCCAGAGAAGAAATTGAGGTAGGTGGGTAACCGAGCTGCCGGCTTCTTTGCACACTGAAGTTCCTATTCCTTGGTTTGTGCAACGTTTGACCACTGTTCTTTCGCTGCAATCAGGTTGCCAAAAACGAACGTCCGCGACTGCTCACCAAGGCAAACACTGAACGCAAGGAATCACTGACGCAGGCGGAAATACTCACAGATAAGGCCAAATCCGAGTCCAGGATCTCCGAAAACAAGTCAGTCTTCAACACTTTCTCCGTATTATTTTTTTTTTTCTGTTGCGATTGCGGCTGTAGGCTGCGAAGTAAGAACTCGTGAGAAACTGATGTTTTGTTTCATTGTGAATCTGAACAGGGCCGCTGCGGAAGCGAAAGGGATCCTGAACGAATATCAAGAGGAGGCGCGCACGTACAAGAACTTGATGCGCTCCAACAGGATGAACACGAACAGCTTTCTCGCGTACATGGGCATAAGAGCCATGGAACACAAAAAGTCTCCAGTCATGCTTGGGATGGATGCTCCGGCCAAGACGAACTGGGCCGTGTGAGAAGGTGCAGCAACAAAAAACATGAAAACTTATCACAACTGTGCAGCAGAAATAGCCGAGAAACAAACTCGTCCTGTGAAGAACAACCCCAAACCACAGAACTTTCACCCATCTTGGGTCAAGTGACCAACTTTGAGTCCAATCCACATTTGTTCCAGAAGCAAATCAGCAAAACAAAAATGTGGGTTTTACCAGAGCTTTCTTGTTTGCTTTGCAGATTCTGCAACCCAAATGCTCAGGCAACAAGTTCACCATTGATTTCCGCATCGTGAACCTTGACAGTGGCACCGTGTTTGTTTCATGCAAGTTTGTGTTCATATGTGAAGTCAGAACAATGCTCAAACTATTTTTTCACATTTTGCTAGATCACAGGGAACAGCAGGCACAATATAACGTCGAGTTTTAGTCACAACGTGTAAAGTGTTGTTTGCAGATCTCTTGAAGATGAGTTATCGCAATGCCACAAAAAGAAAGTATTTTCATACAGGCTGAACAGAAGGCGAAGCAATTTGAACTTGCCGTGATTCCTTCCAGTCGAAGTACGCCTCATCGCTCCACAGAACGTCAGACCCCTGAAACATGAAAAACAAAGATACGCAACAATTTTGGTCAATACATCAATACACCAGCATTCAGCACTGCGTGTGTTTGCAAAAAAAAAAAGAAAGAAAAAAGAGAAGGAAAAAGAAAAAAAGAAATAAGAAGACAACAGAGCATGAAACTCCGCCTGCAACCATTTGACTTTTTTGCAGAATAAACTTTCAGAAAACACAGTTGGTTTCTTTCGAATTTGTATCAGGAAGCAACTGACAAGAAGATTCGATCTCCACGAGTTTGGAAAGCGTACGAAAGGCTTCTTCACGCGTCCTGCGACTCGTCTGGTACCTGGTCCGTTCTTGCCTCGTGGCGGCTCTTCTGATTGATCCAATGTACGAGGCACACGACTTGCGTTCGTAGACTACATTCAAAACAACGCGTAACGGCCTGCGAGTTTTTCCACCATTGTACATGACGAAGACACACCTGTGGACTTATGTATTGCACACGCATAATGTAGTGATATCACAAACACACTGGTTGGTATCTCGGGTGAGACTGGCTCGGTGGCGCCACCTGACAAGCGGTGGTTCTATTTTCACAGCTGGTGTGTCACACCACA
>JAAUXT010064503.1_pt1 | contig 29755 bp, 25 predicted proteins | sample 7278171 | NCBI WGS metagenome assembly JAAUXT01 (sample SAMN14350112, study PRJNA611818) | marine sediment metagenome | isolation source: surface marine sediment (1.8m) | place: French Polynesia: Moorea | collected 2018-08
ACAAATTTCACAGTGTTGCACTTCCTGGAATAGTCAGACACCTGTCTGGCCACACAACGGGGTTAACTGCTGTCCAGTGCATTTCTAGCCAGGAGTGAAAGCACCCTCGTAAATACGGAGGTTCCCACCTTCGGGGACAGTCTCTCCTGAGATACCAACCAGTATTGTTTGTGATATCACTACAAGTGACGCTTCTCAGCAATTCGAAATCGTGCCGAATGCAAGAATATACTGTTCGTATACTGTTGGTAGATCTCGTGACCGATTTTTGAGAAGCAGAAATGTCTCGTGCCAGCAACTTTTGAATTACATAATTTCACAAAATGCATCCTCTTGTCACTGGGAAGCACGTTGAATCGAATCTTACCAGCCAATTCCCAAGCTTTCGCCACTCGGCTGTGACTGGGTCTTGATGGTGCCGCGCCGGATTCGCTCGATGTACTCATGGTCGATCTACTTCGTTGGGTTTATTTTGAGCTGAGCAATTGGAAGTTTCGCTTGCCTCGTGAAATCCTCAGTTTCATCCAAAACATTGTCTTATTTGACACATTTATTCAAACATGTCTTAAAGTTCCAACAGCAGCGTTCTGCCTCGCCTCAGTTAGTGGCGGGAAACTGTGCGCACTTGGTTTTCAGGTGATTTGAGGAGGGTCCAAATTTTGAGCAACCGCAACAAAGCACCTGCGTGGACAAGAAACATGTGAACAACACTTTCTATGTCAAGATGAGATTCAACTTTTGGGTTTTAGGGGGGGGGGATTGGTCTCATTTGGGTTGTGGGTTGAGGATATATATCAATGCTCCAGGAAGGAATACATTTGTCAAGTTCAATTTTTGGGGTTCCTTCAGTCAAAAAGTTCAAACTTGGGAGTGGGGGTGTCAGGAAATTTTGAACTTGGTGCACAAAAATTAGCTCCATTTCAAAAATACAAAAAAAAAAGGCAAATGAGGTAAAATTAGGTTGGTGTTTGAGTGGTATTGGTTCCTCAAATCACAATCAGCTCCATTGAGCTATTTTTAGGTGTATCAAAGTGAGGCATTTATGTTAAAAAATATTTGGCAAAGGGTTGGGTTGTTTTGTATGTTGTTTGGTTTCTTCATTTGACAGAAGTTTACCAAGAAAAACAACAGATTGTTTTCAGTCTTTGAAATAAACTTATGTTTACTTGTGGCAGAGAAGGCTCACAAATGTCACATCCACTGACTGACCAGCAGACTGTGGCACTGGTGCACCTCCCCAAGGGCATCTCTGTGCAACAACAAGGCAGGCAAGTTTGACAAAACAATTTTCAAATTTAGCTTTTTTAAAGAATGTTGCAGACAACCCAACAACTCCTTCAAAGTATGTCAACTTGATTTGGAGTGCTAAAAATGGGTCAAAATGTTTTCTTTTCCTTTTTCTCAACAATGTTGTTTGCGCATTTTCTCTTCAATATCTCTATTTTTTACACTTTTTGGGATATGTTTGTGCTTTTTCAACTTATTGACTCCATTCTTTCAACTATCTTCCAACTATCTTTCAACTATCAACTTTCCATCATTGGAGCTAGATAGTTCGTGGAGCTAGAAAGCTGAAAGAAAGTTTGCCTTCCTGTGGCTGAACACAACCTGGCACTGGACCACCCACCTGTGCCACAAGTCACTCTGTTGGCAAAGATGAGAAATTTCCCTTCACATCCCATGAGATCAGAGGGTGGTTGGTCACTGCAGCAAGTTCAGAATTCGCTACGATAAGGTTAACACACGAGTGTGGAATGATTGTCCCCTCAGAACGACTTGAGGCGCGGCAGCCCCCAGAGTTGTTTTGAGGGGATAATCATTCCACACAAGTGTGTTAACCATCATAGCCCAAAGATGTTGGTCCCCTGGTTGATACTTTTTCATGCATAAATGAGCAAAACAACACCTTTTCCTTCTGTGAAACAATAACTAAATTTGAGAGTGTTTGTTGACTACATTTGCTTGGTCACTTGCTTGGTCAAGCCTCATTAATTTTCACACAGTTCAATTACTTGCTGAGAACAAACTCGGATAACAACACGAAATCTTGATAGCGACCAACATCTGTGGGCTATAGTGGCCAACGAAACCCTTGTCTTCCATTCTGAGGGTAGCAGCTCACCATATGGACCACAGAAATGGACTTTGAAGCCTTCTATCAACCAGATCTATGGATTCTTTGATGAAAGGTAACCTGTTTATCCTCTCCCTTCTTGTCAGGTACAAACGATGTCTTGTGACTGATTTCTTGCGAAACTGATGAAACGGGGTGTTTAATTTTTACTGCAGAAAAGTTTGGTGCCCAGAATAAGGTTTCAAGTACCTCACATAATTTATTTCACGATCGCTGGTTTTGAAGAAATGGCAGCAAAAAAAGAAGGTGGTCGGCCACTGGAGCTGGTCGGCCACTGGAACATTTCTGTATCCGCTATTGTCTTTGCAAACCAGTCATTTCCCCTTTGATTGACGCGTGTATACTTTGTCTTCTTTGTTGAAACTTCATCCATCTTCTTTCCCGCCTGAGGAGGTGCTGACATCTTGAGCGCTGGTTTTGACAGCTGGTTCTAACATGTCAAGTCCTCAAAGCTGCTGTGCAAAACCTGCGGAACTTTGGGGGAGGGGACATCGTGGTTGCATACCAATCATACACTTCCAGCAAACACGCATCAGGGATGGGCCTGGACTTTGTTTTGTCCACTCACCCCCTCATGACACTCCTCCCGGTCTGTACCCGAACGAAATTCATAGCGAAAGTTTTGCATTGGTATTTTGAAGGCAAATCGTTCCGCGAGAGAGTCGGGGGACGCGTACACCTGAAGCCACATCTGTGTATTGTGGACTGTCTCGTTGGCAAGGAGGTGTAGTTGTTCTGCATGCTCCAGAAATGCACCGCCGAGCTCAAGACCTGTGCTGCATCTCATGTCAGCAACGCAGGGGCAACGATCAAAGCACACAAGTGTGACCGAATTTCACGCGGTGTGTGATTGTGGACGTCTGCAGTTTGGAGCTGCTTTGAGCTCAACCGCTCCATACCCATCAACTCTGCAGTGATTGTAAAATCAATACCTTGTTTTTTGCGAGGCTGCAAATTTGCCTGGTTCACATTGCCTGAGCCAGAGAATTCGAGTTGCGTGCATGTGTCGAGTTGTTTTCTGCAGTCGGGCTGAGATGGTGTCTGGACATCGCGTTTTGTCTGCAGTGGGTGCAGCTTGTGGAGCAGTCTTCCTCACAAAGATCTGCCTGTTGTGGAAGTACGGTGCCCAAAAGACCAAAACAGCTGCAGTTTGTGTGTCGAGCACGCTTGTGAGCTTGGCTTTGTTGACAGTTGTCCTTGAAAGAGGGACGAGGACAGAAACACATCGTGAATTGCTCGTTCTGTGGACTCTGTGTTCAACTATCTGTTTGAGTCAGGTGGAATTCAAGTTCATGGATTTGAAGAGAAAGGTCATCTTGATCACTGGTAAGCCAACAGGAAAATTTCTATGGCCATTCAAGCAGGTTTCGTGTGATTGTTGCATTTTGTTCCTTCACTCAGGCTGTGATTCTGGATTTGGGAATGCTTTGGCAAAGCGCTTGTCGAAGATGGGGCTCAAAGTCATCGCTGGCTGCCTCGATGAATGTTCCAGTGGCGCAGCGGTGCTAAAACTGTTGCCAGATATTGAGGTCGCCCAGTTGGACATCACCAGTGATGATGATGTGAGCAGAGTAAGATCTCTTGTGGAACAGCTGCCTGAAGACGAAGGTGAGTCAAGTCAATCCCTCCATTGTGCTGTTCCTGTCTTTGACTGGAATTGAAGCCCTAGCTAACAAGAAGAAATCAATCCGGACCTCCTGAGGTGGCTTCATGTTCATGCAAAACTCCAAAGTTCTGTTGCACCCACGCACCAATCGCTTGCTCCCATCTTCTTGGTTTGAGTCAACGTCAGAAATAGTTTGGCCTGTGCATTCCCCAACCAACGAGCAAATGAGACAGAGGAGCGCAAGTTTGGTTTGCAAATTTGGTTTGAAGTTCTCAGATCTGTCTGCAGATTTGTGGGGACTTGTGAACAACGCGGGTGTGGTGAACATGGGCGAGGTGGAGCTGGTGCCGCTTGATGTCATCCAGTGTCACTTTGACGTCAACGTGCTGGGCACCATACGCATGTGCAAGGCGTTCCTACCCGCGCTGCGCAGGAGCAGAGGCAGAGTCGTCAACGTCTCCAGTGTCATGGGTAAAGAACCTCAGTTCAGCTCGTTGACACCTTGGTCCAACCTTGAAAAGTGTGTAGCAAGGGAAAAATTTGCACTACGGGAGAAAATCATCTCTCTGTCTCTCTCTGTCTCTCTCTGTCTCTCTCTCTCTGTCTCTCTCTGCCTTTCTCTGTCTCTCTCTCTGTCTCTCTATTCTCTGTCTCTCTCTGTCTCTCTCTGTCTCTCTCTGTCTCTCTCTGTCTCTCTCTCTCTGTGCCCCCGAAATGGCAATCCGCGAGTTGGGCATCACGTTGTGTCGCTCGTACATTGAGATTCATTGGCGCAATCTGCTCCGAAGGTCAGGAGGTTCAAGAAACGATGTCGCCTCAGGCCACACATGAAAAGAGAACCTGTTTTCCCTGATCACCTGACAAAAGATCATTTGGATTGTTTTGTCCACTCGAGAACGTTCTGCCAAAAAAGTCTTTGGTTGGTCGCCAAGCACCATTTTTCTCGCTGCTTGGTCTTTTTGATGAAACACAGAATTCTTGTGTTGCAGGAAGAGCTGGCCTGTACAACTTGGGAGGCTACGCAGCCTCAAAACACGCCATCGAGGGATTTTCAGATGTTCTTGCTCAAGAAATGCTCAAGTGGGGCGTCAGCGTCGCGTTGATCGAGCCTGGGCCTTACAAAACAGGTACTGCGAGCATCATAATGATTTGATTTGATCAACAAAGACCTTGTCATGTCAAAGCCGTCAGCGAAAGCAATCAGGAATTTTTACAAAAAAAAAACCACACCCCCAAATCACATTGGTACAGCCCGCTTGCTTGTTCAGCAAATTTATGATGTGTGTTTCTTGAGAAATTGGCGACAATTCCCCAGCTCTTCAACAAAATGCGGGCAGCGTTTTGCCAATTTTGTTTTGACCACTTCATTCTTGGCATCATTTAGGTTTGGCTGATCCCAAAGACTTCGAAGAGTACATTGCAATGCTGTGGGCACGAGCACCGAACTCCGTGAAACAGGATTACGGGAAAGCATACTTCAATGCTTACCTAGACTTGGAGGACTTCGCCACAGAATCTGACATCATCCCGGTTTTACGAAGCATCGAACACGCACTGCTGTCCCCGAGGCCCAGGCACAGGTACACGATGGGATCCGGCTGCTGGCTGGTGCCCCTGCTGACCAGATTCTGCCCATTCATCTTGCACAGATCAACGTACTTGATGCAAAAGTACACGTTCTACCCAAATGCTGTCCCCCATGCTTTGGTGTGTCGTCAACGATGATTGACAACGCACCTTCAGGTCTCTTCCTTTTACGAAATCGTGGAACGAGCGCACGTACTGTTTTGTTTGTGTCAATGATGCACTCCTGATTTGACTTGGTTCGCCACACGGTTTACTCAAACTTTGAATTTCGTTCGTCCAGATTTTTCCAGACTCTATCTGTCAAACCAATTTCCTGCTCCAGTGACAAAATAGAATTTTATTCATGATGCCGAGAGACCGGAGAATCTGGTAATTGACCTTTAACAGCAGCGATGTCTGGGGATGATTTACTACCGCAAGGGAAAACCTGCCCTGTCTGACGCGTTGGCTGTTTCTCTAGACAGGTGGACAAAATTAGTCAAAATAGACAGAGATCGCAAAAAGTAGAGACACGCGATGACGATGTTGAGTAAGAACTCGAGCAGCCTCCTTCGTGTGGGACAGCAGCAGCGCTCCACTCAAATAGTTCGCATCAGGTCGGACACTGGGAGATAAGCCAAACTTTTCCTCATCAAAACATATCCACCGACATACCGACACCTCCCTGTGTTGATGTAAATGGAAATTATTTGGAAATAATAATAGTCAACAATAAGTCTAGTTGGTATTTATTCTGCCGAGTGAGGGCTCATCGAGCCTTTTAGTCATTGGTCTGGTACCAGACACACAGAAAGGCGTGTGGGAAACCATACCAAAGCAAAATGCGCTTCTGGATTTACATTGCTGTTCTTTCTTTGGAATTTTTTCACGTATCGTCTTTCTTTCTGTTCCAAGGTAAGAGCGGCTTGGTTGCCAATTGCCAATGAATAATGTCCGCGTCCTTTTTGCGACTGAAAGAAATACAAAAGGTTGTCAGAAAAGACTTCAATTTTGAGCGCACACGTCCTGCTGCTCAGTTTTTGCGCGTACGAACAGACAAAATCCAACTTTTGTCAAAACAACGATTTTGAAATATTTGGAATACCGCTTCACGGAGTAAATCAATGGGCAGGTTTATCAAACACGTCGCGGCGCGCTCCTGTTTCGACATGACACGTGCACAAATTTAAATTATTATTGCAAAAGATTAAAACATTTGTTTTGAAACATATACGCGGATAATTAATCACAAGCCGAAATTATTTTCGATATGTCACAAATGTTGATGCGCGTGAATGAGTGGAAAATGAGTGCTCAAACACCAACTATCGAGAACAAATCAATTTATTGAAACAACCAACTGTATACCGGTACCATTTTGTCACTTGTCTTTGATTCTTACAGCAAATTCAGGCAAAATTTGTGGCACCCATCTGGTAATTGGGGCACCGCACGTGTGACGTCCGACTTTTTGGGGGGCTGCTTCAACAGTAAAAGAAGACACAAGACATTGTGAACACACATTCATGAGAAAGTGGTTTATTTGTCGGACACAGTGCCTTTCCAACTTTTTGGGCCGCTTCAAATCGAAAACAAGAACTCTGAACCAGCAGTTCGTGCTGTCTTCTCTTCCCGCCCCCTCAGGGGGTCCAGATTTGACAGCCGATTTAGCACCGAATCACATGCAGAGACACACAGCAGGGGAGGGTCCCTTCCCTATGCATGCAGGAGAGTTCATCCCTCTTGTCTCGGACCCTCACCACCTGTGCCACCTCTTCCGTTGTGCACCCTGGATTTTCAGAGGCATCTCTTCACACAGACGGCCCTCCAAGGTGGATATTTGAGTGTCCATCACCAGAACCTTGCTGCTCTTGGAGATTGGGCTCTGCGCGCAATCCGTAGCATTCCTTTCTCTGCTTCATTTTGATCCCAAACACCTAACTTCATTGGCAAAGAACCTGAAAAACAGTTACGAAATCTCTTGTTTTTCAAAGTTTTGTTGCAAAAAATCAGTTTGAATGAAATCCCCAGACGCGTGCAGGTCTCTGGAAAAAACCCGTGTCTGGTCACTTTTGTCCACCGGATTCGGAAGAGCAGAGAGAAACTCCCATGAAAAGAAAACAAACACAACCTTCATGACAACATGAGCGCCTCAGGCTCAGCAGTCGCCGCTTCTGTTTGAGCAAAGAAACAAACGAACCATACGCACGAAACCCTGTGTGTTATGAGTGCCACTTGAAACGCGTGCCAGATCATTGCACGTAAACTGCCAAATCAACCAACTTCGCAATCCACTGGACAAATTTGTTGTGTTTCTTCAGTGGCACGAGTTGAACAATGCGAGGAGTGTGACGCGGACGCGTATTGCTACGACCTGGGCTTCCTCGGCAGCTTCTGCAGCTGCAAGTACGGCTTCGACGGCAACGGCACGGTGTGTGAAGGTGCGTATTTCGCGCACACACACACACACACACACACACACACACACACACACACACACACACAAGCTTCGTGTAATGACAACTGAACGCCGACGCACGGAGAGAAAATACTTTCGTTCCCCGAAAATATGTGCAGGTGCGGATACCACGTGAAGAAAAGCAACTGTTTTAGGGGCCACAAAAACCCGTGCGCTCTCACGGAAACGACAGGTCAAGATCGCGATTCCCAAAAGGACGCTCGTACCTCTTCACACCTCAGTGCAGACCTTCTCACGCACTGTACCCCGAGTTGGCAGTTGAACCACTGCATGCTTCAGATGAGGACGAGTGCGCGCTGGGATCGCACTCGTGTCCGTCGGGAACCAGTGTCTGCAACAACCAGCCCGGCTCCTACGTCTGCCTCGCCTGCCCCTTCGGTGCGAACAACGACTCCACCGCCTGCATGAGTACGTGTCAACTACCATGGGTGTGCGCCTCATGTGGTTGCCCAGTGCAGGCGATCAACATTTTTACGTTCGCAAAATGCCAGGAATTCTACAAAAATCCATTGGAAGCCGTCTGCCGATGGCCACAATCCCCACAGTTGCATCAACTGTTTTTTGTTGGCTCTGGCGCACTATGCGCAGGCCACGGGTCAAACAAAGCGAGCTTGCGTGTGTTTGCAGCCGCAGAAGAAGCAGGTCTGTCTGTCACTGGGGAAGGCGGCAGCGGCGACGTTGATCAGTCTGTAAGTTTCACTAAAATCTTCACACACATCGCACACGGATCCATTCCTCTCAACGAAAAAGCAATGCCTGACAACCGCGTCCACAAGAATGAGTACAGCAGATAAAATTATTTGAATGTGTCAGATTGATCCCAGCGCATCTGTGAACGACACGACTGACCCGAGCGACACTGCGGACCTGCCGGGCGCGAGTCCCGCGGGCGACACCGGCATCACGAGCGCGGCCGATGTGTTGCCTTCCGCCTCGGCTGAAGTCGGGCCGAGTTCCGTGATCGAGGACGGCACTGCGGACGGAAACGAAACCACCCTCGAAGGTAAAACTGCTTCCGCCGCGTTGACCAGTGAAACAAGGGAAGAAAGCTGTTTTGCAGACCCGAAGAAGGATGGCGTCCTTTCCGTCCTGATTCTTGATTTTACTTTTTGGGTCATCCTTCAACTGTTTCCTGCGGGGAACTTTCGTCTGTACGAGGCTGATACCAAAACTCTTTCCTGGTCATGTTCTTGGCGACGCAACACTCAGGTCGACTTCTTTTGTTTCTCAATCACCTGGTACCATTGCTGACCAATGGGAGTGCAAAGATCTTGACCGAACAACAAAAACAAGCGACATCGGCAGCAAAGAGTTTTGGTATCAGCCTCGTACCTGTAGTTGAGCGTCAGTCCGTTTCTTTTTCGTCCTATGTTGCAGACGTTGCAGTTGATATTTTACCCAGGAGCCAAGTTCTAACAGAGGGTTCCAACGCAACAGTGTGCTGTTTGGTGGATCCTGAATCAGTATTGGAAAATTTGACATTGTCATGGTACCCAGCCTTCTGTTCGCTCGTACATGAGACATTCTGACCGCGCGACAAGAAAAGCGCGCAACGTGACCAACAACGAAGATTCAGAAATGCGCACATTTTGCAAAGTTCATCACTCCTTTCTGCTTTCAGGTATATGAATGGCCACCTTTTGAACAACACCAACGAGACTTTAGTTTTGGAGAATGTGACAAGTTCAGACGCTGGATTCTATCAGTGCGAGGTCTCATTGGAAGATGAAGCAGTTCTGTCGTCAATCTCAGAAGTCGACGTCCAAGGTTGGAAAAAGTGTTTGCATGGTTTCCACAAACAAATTTTATGACAAGATATTTTCACGCATTGTTAAGAGTTCACACAACGCTGGCTGATTCCTTGCCAGAACGTTTCCAAGTAAACCTTAGGTTTGGTCATGTCGTTTTTGTGTTCCACACATGCAGGGGAGGAAGAAGCGCACGAGGAGAACGGATGCGCAGTGGCGACTCGCACGGCCTTCGTCCCCCCGGAGTGTCCGTCCCGGATCGGCGACAACAGCGTCCAGGTTCGCTACTGCCCACAGCGCCGCTGCGCCGCCGCCGCCGCCGCCGCCGACGACGACGACGACGACGCGCCGGAGGAAGCAGAGTCCGACGCGCCGCAGTGCGCCGTGGACGAAGACACGACTCCGATGTGCTGCAGCCCGACGGAATTCGAAAAAATCCAGGTTCCGTGCTACGGATTCGTACTCAGCATGATCACCCCGGCGGCGTGCGAATGCAAACCGTGCGACGACCCCACAGCGGGGCAGATCACGCTGAACGGGCGCGCAGTGGACAAGACGGAGCGGACCCCACTGAAGTTCGGCAAGGTGTGGCTGGGAGGGGAGGAGGTGGCGGAGACTGACATCGTCGGTGCGTTCACGATTTCACTGCCTCGAGGCATTGAGAGACTCGTTCTGACCTTCACCGACCCCAGGTTCTCCAAGTTTCACCAGTCGACCAAAGTCTTGCACCTGAGCACAGAGAAGTCTGTCATTTTCTACACGTTCCACATCCCGCTGCTGCAGAAGAACGCAGCAGCCGTGGACGGGAACATCGTCACCATCAGCCACAGGAAGGAGGAGATCGTCAAGATTGAGTTGCCGGAAGACGCTGACGTCTTCGGTACCGTGGTCAGTCAGAGTATCTACGCATCCAGCTACAAGGACAACATCGGCGACTCGTTCACGATCGAAGCCGCCCGACTGGAACAGCCGATCAGCATTGTCATGCTGCTCTGCCTCACCGTCCTGGACGAGACACAGAGCGCCGTGGACCTGCCCGGCAAATACACGTTTTCCTTCAGCAAGGCGTACGTCAACGAGTTCATGGAGTCACACCAAATCGAAGAAATCATGCTGTTTGAGTTGGATGCAACGTCTGGTTACTGGAACAGCGTGGCTGACGTGGACATGCCGGGAGAAGACGCCGAGAATGGTGCGGTTTGTCCTTTTCTGGCATTTCGCATTCAAAGATTTCGTCCTTCAAAAATATTTCTGACACGCGTGAGTTTCACGTGAATTTCTCATTCGTCGAATTCGTTGTTCAACAGATGCACAAAATGAGTTCTTCGACGTTGAGGCCGATTTGTCGGGACAAGGAAGGTGGTTCGCTCTGGGCGGTCTGGCTGAGGCTTGTCTCCTGAAGGTACGACAGACATCATGCAGTCAACAAAACCAATTCGTTCCGAGTGCTTTCTTCTCATCATTCTTCAATGTCACAATGTCAAGAACGCGTGAAAAAAAAAAAACTCATTTTGCTCGTACCCAGGTGGGTACGCCGCGGGACAGCGCGCGCGCCTACGCTGACCTGCGCGTGTTCCGCACGCCGCTGCAGTACACGACGACGTGGAGCAGCGTAACGGCGGCGCTCACCACAGGCGGCGCCGTCAACTGTCTGCTGACGCCGTGCGGCTTCCACAGCGTCGTCATCACCAGCGAGTACGGCGCCGGCGTCCGTCCAGCTTGATTCCTGTCTGCAGCTTTTGCGAAAAATCACCGTTAGCACACGCAGGAACTCGAAAAGGCGACGTGCCAAAATGTTCCAAATGATCGGGTTTGTTCATCATTTATTTTTTTCCGACAGAGATGGAAAAGAGTCTAAACTGGTTCTGGACATCCAGCGCCCCGGATTCGTTGAGAACGATGATCCCTCGGTCAACACGACCGAGGTGGAAGGAAGGTACCTGGCTCTGCGGGACTGTGTCCAGCGAGGCTCCTTCGACATCATCACTTCCTCCAGAGAGGACGACATGGTTCAGAGCTCGGCCGTGACCTACGTGGAGAAGACGTCCCTGGATCTGTTGCAGCAGCTGCCGGCTGAAGACCTCTACATGGCCTGGTATCCGATGGCGTACGCCAACATGTACAAGGCCTGTTTCATCAAGATTCGCTCCACCTGCCCAGACACAGAGGTGAGGCAAGAACTCCTCGAAACGTTATTCCCATGCAATGGTCTAGCCGAAAAGGCACACACGAATTTGACTGATCCCGTGGGAAAAGGCCTGCGTACTCAGCCTTGAACAACAGTATTCTTGCTTCAACAGTGAAACGACTACTGTCAAGGTGAAGTTGCAATGCTTCAAAGCTGCCGCGCGAGGCAATAAAATGTCTCATTTGTGTTCAGATAGTGACTGTGATGAGCTACCCGGGGACGTTCAAGGACACGCTGGGCCAGCTGTACGGAATCAGGTCCGCCGTCCCCACACAGGGAGCGGCGTGCGTCGAATACAAGTGCTCGGGCTCGCTGTACACGCAGATTGACACTGACATCACCGTACTCGACATCAGCATCAAGGATTCACGAGGTGCGCACAAAACGCACGACGAAGTTTTGATGGTGCAGAGCTTCTTTTTGGTCTTGTAAATATAGCCGTCCTCGCAGTTCCTTGGGTGTGCTTCTTCCAATGTAACGCGACGGCAGTGGAACACCTTGCATCGCACGCGAAATAGCCTGAGAGTATTTCTCTTTTTAAAGCCGCCAAATTTTCTGCAGGAACATCAGTGCGTGATGCTGGTCAAACTTGAGTTTCGGTGACCAGCACACCTGAGTCGTCTGACAATGGCGTCTGAACTCCAGTAATAGTTTGGCAAAGTTCTGTGCAAATTCCAGACCAGTGCTTCGCGTCAGAGATCAGCAACTACCTGCTGCGGCGGGTGCTGCTCGAGACGCCGGGGCTCGACCAGCCGCTGCGGGGCATGCGCCTCTACGTGCCGCCCGACACCACCGGCCCCCAGTACGGGCTCTACTCCGCCTCTTCCAAGATCAGCGCCGGTACGAATTGCTTCTAACTCCTGTCCTGGGAACTTTTGCCGATTTTCTGTGCAAACGACTCGCAAAACATCAACGGAAAAGGAAAAGGAACGTTGTACGTTGTATGTTCGTCATTTTATACCGCCTGACTATGCTGTCATCACAGGTGTTCTTCTGACAATCAGACTTTCAAAAGGTGGAAAACATCTCAGACTTTCGAAAGGGGAAAAGTAGCAAATATCACCTCAAAAATCCAGTCACAATTGCCGGGGTTGGGTCCAACAACATCGTTGAATGCTCGTAACATGTGCACTTGTCCGTTGCCACCGCAGAGGAGGCGCGCGACAAGGCGTGGAAGCAGTGCGTGAGCGGCGCCGACGCCGCGCAGCAGCCGGGCGGCAGCGGAAGCGACGCGCGCGGCGTCGCCGTCACGTTCGGCTCCACCCGACTCAACCTCATCGAGACGGTCGACGCCGTCGAGAACATGAACCTCGAGTGAACCGCCTCTTTAGTGGAGGTAAAAGTCTGAATGCTGTGCACCAGAGCCCAATCATGCAGTGCAATACGAGTTTCGGTATTCGTGAAACATGCCCCGTACAGCACACGAGAACAACGCGGCTTGAGAACGTGCATTGTCTCACCAAGAAAATGTACACAGTTCGCACTTTGTCCGTGCATGTTGACCTCGTACTTATGAGAACAAATTTGTGAGTTTTGCAGAGAATACTATACGTGGATTTGTGCACAGAAACACATTGCAATTCATGTGTACAAGGAGCATTCAGAGACTCTACATGCCAAACGCAAGTATCGCCAAAACCTGCACATCAGCAATGTACAAAGTCTGTGAATTGTACTCACATTTTTTGTTTGCTTGTACAAACATCACGCTTGATCCAACTTCTTATCAATACTTTGAAATCGATCGTGGATCACCACGTGTGCGCACACTGGATACTTGTGACCAGTTGCAATCCGTCTAATTGTGAAGAGTGTAAATACAGTGCTGGATGGAGAGGTCAAATGCTCAATACGATTCGATGCGCCTGTAAATTTCCCATTGGTAACGATGAATGGGGAATATTTCACATGGTTTTTACTTGCAAGTGTTCAGGCAGAAAAGTGAACGAACAAAATAGATTGAACATAAATTTGTAAATAAACTTGAAAGTGTTGACTTTCACTCCAATCTCCAACTTTTTCGCAACACCACCTGAACCACACATTCGATGCTCATGATATCAACGACGGCGAAGGCAAAGAGAAAGTGCCAGATCTTTTCCTCACAATTTCATCTGACTTTCATCAGTGAGAGAAATTCCCATGCACCAGGCTGTGGCGACCCCTATGTTGTTGCACATAGTTGTAAAGCCTTGCTCGCCGGGTCTTACAATCAGTCTGTTCGCGTGAGCCTCAGCGAGCACATTCATTCTCACTCCCGGCTTTTCGATTCTTTCTTTCTGTGGATTACAGTCTTCATTTCCCTTATGCACAGGGAGGATATCTTCATGATGTTGTGCAGGATCATTAGTGCTTTTAACACTGCAGTGACTTGCAGGTGACAGCCATAAAATCACGGGAGTGTTTCAAAAGGTGGGAACATTTTCCTCGTCGGACAAAGAGGAGAGAGCAGCGAGGGGAAAAGGGAGCCTGGCCCCTACCTCCCTGGCCAACAAGCAATCAGCCGCCTGCAGAGGTGCTAACGTGTGGTCCCTACAGAGCAACACTCGGACCAGGAATTGCACTTTTCTTTCATTTCGCTGGATACTTACAAGTGTAGTTATTTTGTTTCCGACAGCTATTTTTGCCTTCTGGGATTATTATCACCACAGCTCTCCCTGGCAAAAGACTGCAATCAACTCAAAGCAAACGCCAGTGACAAGATTTCTTGACTGAGAGTTCCAAAGTGGATAATAACTTGACACTCGCGATGTTGGTCCGGCTGATCGCGGTGTGTGCGGGTGTTTTCCTGGCGCTGTGTGCGGGAGCGGGCGAGGCGCGCCGCAGCTCCCGGGGAGTCACCGAGATGTGCCCCGAGAGGTGCATCTGCCAGGGCCGCTCCGTCGACTGCAGCTTCCGCGGCCTCACCACCGTCCCCGCCGGCATCCCCAAAATTACCGAGAGATTGTAAGTACACCCTTGCTTTGTTGGATTCTTTCTGAAAATGAGAGGAATTGCCCAAACTTTCGCTTCTGATCTTTGCCGCATGCACTTGGATCCCCCACATCGTGAGGCATTCAAACGCAATTGGCTGAGGTAATGCTTGTGACAAGAAAGGCACTGTGCTTCTGTGTGTGAATTTTGTCGAGACATCTTACTCACACGTTATTATTTTCACCTGTCTCTAAACTGACATAAAGACCAACACTTGTTCTGACGATGAAACAAACACCGTAACAAGCCAGAACTTTCCAACCCCGACCAGGAACTTCTGTCTCTGTCTCTCCGTGTCTCTCTGTCTCACTGGACAAGTCCTGGTGCAGATCGAACAACCACTGGAATTCAACTGCAGGTGTGCTGCATAACTTGCTGAAGGCGTATACTCTCACACTAAACCCTCCTCAACTTATTGTACATTTCATAAGAAATTACATCCAGATGAGTGCTGTCAACACAGACCTTGAACCTCTCCAATCTGTCGATAAAAGAAAACTTGTACTTTTTGACATTTTCTGTGTCATGCCCTGAGGCATGAACATTGTGTACATTATCGTTGCTTCCATTCAGAGTTTCGGAGACGAACGCAAAATTGCATGTTTTTGTATGTTTTCTTCACTGCTTGTCAGAAGAAAGCACATGAACCTGAACATATTTGAGATTCAGTGAGGCTGGGGTGACTTGTTTGTCGTGATTTTTTTCAAGCAAGACACTTATGATTATTGAGTTTGGTTACAAGGATTAATGTTGAGGCGATGTGTGCCATAACTTTCAGGTCAGAGCCCGCGCCACACTTTCTCCATAAATCGTTTTCACAAACACGAGAAAAACAAACCTGAGATCATTCGCGTGTTCATCTTTTCTTGTTCCTTCTCCGTCCGAATCTTTATTTTACGTATGTCCAGTTCGCCACGAAGGAAGTGGCGAACCACCTTCATTTGGAGACAGGAATTTCTGAGGGTCGCAAACACACAGAACATTTCATGAAAAAGTCAAGATACAGGAAAGGACCACATAAAAGATTAGTTACGAACAACGTTGAAACTTTGCGAAGAGCACAATGTGCAAAAAGCGCACAAAACACTGATTCTCCGCGAAATAGCTGCCTCTGTTTCTAAATCACACAGAAAATGTTGAAAAGATTCAATTTGCACAGTAGCCAAGAGGTCTGGGTCTGAGTATCTTAACGCATAAATAACGACGGTACTTCACATCAATTTAACATGACACTCGTCAATTGAGTTTATTTTGATCCATGTAAGATAACAACATGAGTATGAGATTAGTTCATGTAGCGCTGCCAGTAGACTGCATTGGGTTCAGCTTGGACAGCTTTGAGACATAGAGGCATCGCAGCAAAACAGGCTCCGAACGAACCATCTGTGAAGTTCAGTTTTGGGTGGAAACGTGAGAAAGATGAAATGTGAGACCTTCATATCAGGCGTTTGAATGATTTTGAAGTTTTCCTGGCACCATCACCTGTCAGACTGGCGTAGTGTAAAAGGTTGGGAACTTTATCGTATTTATAAGCCCTCGATGACACTCTGGTGATAACGTGAAGAGCTTCCCACTGAAGTTTTCCCGCAGACAGACGCCAGATCAATGACACAGATATAAAGTGTTTTGAGTTTGAATCCCAAGTTCAAAACAGCCTTTTGTGTGCAAGTTTCAACTACCCTTCATTAGACAAACCAGTATTCCTCTCGAAATCACTGACCACCTTTGACACCTTGTGTATTCAGTGGATTCGATTCCGGATGACCACGACCAATCCAAGTCAGACCGTGTGTACAAAATGCAGAGACGACGTGGTGTTCATCTGACGCGATGTACAGTCTCGTATTACCTGTCGAGCCGAACGAATCTGCGACCCCTTCACCCATTATCAATGATAGGGAACTGAATTAACCCCACCGGCTGACAAACACTGAATGTTTTTTCAATTAAATTTGTGTGCAGACATTGGAAAATGCGCACCTACGTTACAGAAGACTTGACTCGTAAGCGCTGGAAAATGCGCGACCAGAACAATTCTTTGTTTTCGTGGAAACCATTTCACTTGACTTGGCACCAACATTCCCCGGTTTCCATGCAATCTCGCCTGCAGATCTGCAATATAATTTTCTGCTGATAGGTTTTGTTTGGACAGAATGTGGGCCAGAAGCAGGATGCAGTCTGGCTGAGTGAAATTTATTCCTGCATGCGCACACGTGGACAGTCTGATCATTGCACGATCATTGCGCTATTGCTCAGAAGCATGAAGTTACACGGCCACACCAACGATGTAAATATCGTTGGGCCACACACATACGATACACGTCAAATTTGAATGTTTCTTCTTGTACTTTCAGGGATCTGCAAGGCAACAACCTGACAACAATCAGAAGGAGGGATTTTGCTGGATTGAAAAATCTGAGGATCTTGTGAGTATATTCTACAATATTTTGCAGTTTTTCCAGACGAAGAACTTCATTCTTTGTCTGCACTTTGATTTGCTTTGGGAAGTTTTGGTGTCCAAACAATACACGCCTTTCTCTGCGACACGGTCCTTCCTGCTTTTAAATCTTATCAGTATCACTGGGTCATAAATAAACTGGCACCTTGGGGCAAATACATTCAAGACGTGCATGTACAAATGTGGAATACGTAGCTACATGCGGGTTTGCACAACTACCATGTACAGGAGGAAAAGAACAAGCAACGTTTGCAAACACCAAGACGAACTGTTTGCTCACAAGTTTCTCAGAAACCCGCCACAGGGTTGAACATTTCTTGCGTGTCCACCGTTGGATCGTCCTGCCACTAAACATGTACAAAGTTTGACGAGTATGAAAATTCGTTAGAGGATACGCGTGCGTCAAAATGCACGGCAAATGACCTGTCAAGGCTTCAGTTCCCATCTCGTTACTGCAAGATTTTCATGGCAGAAAATGACAGACTTTGCCTTCGCTGAGTAAATAAAGTTGTTAAATCGCCACCACAGCATGCACACCTCATTATCTCGCACAGTGGCCGAGAGAGCATGTCAGTCAGAAGCGTGTATCAAAGGCACGCATTGCCGTGGACTTGTGATTTATGCGGATCAAGATTCTCAACAAGGTGTAATTTACACCCGGGTTCCTGTGCAGCTTCTGCGCAGTGCAAGAAGCAATCGCGCGTGTTTCTGTCCAACTTTCCGTTTCTATCATCACCAACGTTGCCAGTGAAGTTCCTTCTTCTGCCTCGCGCGGCGACAACACAGTTTGAAAAGAAACACCCCGTCACTCACTCACCTCACTGGAATGAAAAGAACTTCTGCTCCACAAATGACAAAGGTGTTAATATTCAAGAACGTGCCTCTTGATGCAGGTGTCCTGAGCGTATAATCCTTCTATTGGCACTGTGATTTATTCATTTTCAGGCAATTGTTAGACAACCAAATCCACACAATGGAGAAGGGGAGCTTCGACGACCTCGTTTCAATGGAGCGGCTGTAAGTATTCAAATGTTTTCAATTTCCTTGTTTCTTTTGGTTGAACGTGAAAGTAGCCATTTCATACAGCCATTGGAAGAAAGATTGTGTGCTTTTTACAAAATTTCAATGTCACACACGGTGTGTGCCAAGCTTTTCGCACATTTACCCACATTTCGTCGAGGCTCTTTGTCAGAAAATATTTTCAAGCACAAATAGTTACTCCTTTCTGTGTGCACAAAAAGGCGAACATGTTGTCATTCACCTTTGGTTGGTCGAGTGAGTTGACCAACAAACGTCATCCACCTTTCAACTCACTTTACTCCAGGATGTAAAGACATTCGTGTTCAAGATGCAAGCAAAATTCTTGATGATATTATTGCATATCGCTTGGCAACCGTGAATGCGGGCACACATGCTTTCGGGTTGTCTTTTGTGCCGCACTCGAGTTGTTGCATGTGTCCTTCGGGGGGCTGCATGTTCGGATGAATAAAATCGTCTCCTGACAGGAAGACTGTGCATGTGAGAAAGTACAGTGCGCGTTGAAAAACTGCGTTTTGAAGTGATATGTCACGCTTTCAACAAACCATCACGCGGAGCAGAGCTAATCGCCCGATTGTCTCCTTTTGTGTGCGCAAGTCCTCACACAGACCAAACATCTCGAGGAGACCCCGAGCTCTGCGGAGTTGTCAAGATGCTTGGACAGCAGTGCATTGCCTCAAGGAAGAACGGCGTCGCTAACGCGGCACTTGGTGGGGAAATCATGCCTCTTTGTGTACTCTAACAAACCATATTCGGCAGCACAAAGAACCCTGCTCAGATAGGGTAATGAGCCACGCTCAAGTGTTTCGTTCTGCCCCGTCTAAATAGATTTTCAAAGGAAACCCACTGACCAAGCACTTGAGCACAGACACCTAATCTCACTGATGGAAGAACCTTCGGCAGGCGAGGTTATCTTTGTCCATTGCCCTAAACCTTGTTGTGTTCGATCGAAAAGGATCTGCAAAGTGTTTGCCAAAATCGTTGTGAGAGCAAGAACTTCCGTACTTCCCACAAAAATGTGCAAAGACATGACTTTGGTAATTTTAAGGGACAGAGCAAATGGGACAAACAAGCACACAGCAGTTTTCTGAATAATAATTTTACTTCAGAAGCTCAAAACTGAGACAGCTTAAATATTCAAAATTGAGCAATTTGAAGAGAGTAAATAGTATTTGGCCAAGATTTGTTTTCTCCATCATTTCTTCTTTGCTCACAGCAACGAGATGTTATCAGTAAATTGTGGATGTCAAACTGAATTTCGCCTCACAAAGTGCACAGTTTGACTTGAAAGTCTTTAATTTTGATCAATTAAAATGCTGCTCAGCGCGCACTGAGCGTCGGCGCGCACTGAGCGCGCCCTTCATGTTTGTCATCAATCCGACACGTTCTATAGATTCAATTATAAGATTTCAATCTGTGAAAATCCCCACAAAAGGTCTGCTATCAGGACAGGGTCACGCTCAGTCGTAAACTTTTGAATCAATCTTCTCGGTAAAGGCTTCTTCAAATTCACTAACACTGGCACGAGGATTAGAAAAGTTTCAAATCTACAACAATTGGAATCCCTGTTTGATAGCTGCAAACAGTTGGACCCTTGAGACCAAACAAAGTACGCATCGTTGATTCCGCTCCCAAGCATTGGAAGCTTTCTACTTCCCTCTTTTCATCCCGCCCCTGCCACCCTGTGTTGACTGCTTTCCTTCGTTCAACACCGTTGTCCGAAGACTTTGGTTTGGTGACCCATCTGTGAACTGGACAATTGCAGCTGCACTTTGAGTGGCCTGAACGCGTCTGTTCATCACAAGAATTTTTATGCAAACGTTCCAGCTGTGCGCACATCAGCCTCTCATTCCCTGTTTGTTGAACCAAGCCTTTCTTCTTTTGCAGGAGATTGAACAGGAACAAACTGGTGCAGATCCCAGACAACCTCTTCCTGAACATGGCCAAACTCTACAGGCTGTAAGTACCTTTTCGAAGCCTTTGTCCTTCTTTATTTCCAGACCTGAAAAAGTCGCGAAAAAGCTGAATAACGCCAGCATAAAATGCAAATGACCTGTGCAGCCTGAAGTGGCCAGGTCCGTGCAGGTTGTGCACAACTGATACAGTGGGCGTTTTCGTGAATGACACATTGCCATCTACGGCTTTTGAACAGCGAGCGAAAGAAGCTACTGAAGTGATTTACTGCATCCATTCATGATTCCCTCTCTTTCAATTCCCGCGCGACAGAGGAACTGAGGCAAGATACGCCATAAAACGTGTCCGCGATAACAGCTTGCTTGCACCGGCCAAGTCTCTCAATTTCAGCGGACAAATCCCAAAGAGCCTTGTAACCTCGAGTCCCACAGATGTCAAACTCTCACGTCAGGCAATCCTGTGCCTGACTTGACGCGAATTGTGCAGTGCAGATTTTGTGCCTCCTTCTCCAGGAGACACACAGGCTACATCAGAACTTTTATTGAAAAGTAATGTTGATCAATACGCTGAATGATATGAAATCAAGAAGAGCCAACATCAATGAAATTGTCAACAGCACCAACAATTTGGAACAGTATTGAACAGTCTATCACACGCCTGAAACAGTTTTTTTATCTGCTCGAACAGTTTTTGTCACGAAAATTCCACATTAAATTTGTGCTGGCAAACCCCGTCTAGAATCAGATCTTTTGTGGCGAAGAATCCCATTTTTCGGGAACATCCTCCTCATTTGACGTCGTTCTTTTCTGCTCAGAGAAGCTTTCGGCCCACAACTCTGGGACAAGTCAATAAATTTGCATTGTCTGCAAACAATGATCTTGGCATGCAAAGGCTGCCGTTCTCTAACCAAAGCTTCATTAGATTTTCCATCTAATTTAACTCAAATGATGTCTGCTGGTGTGTGCACCAGAGTTTGCATTTCACCACATTCATCGCCTTTTATGCATCAGCATGCCCACAAGGACACTGGAATGAGTGTACACTGGATGTAACGAGGCAGACTCTGTTGCCTACGGGCCATTGTCACCTCGGCACGCCAGCATTTCCAATACGGGGTTTCGGAGCTTCCTTGATCTGTCAGGAGCGCTTCTTGTTCTCGGGGCGTCATGATCAAACCTGCCGGCTTCAACATTCCGAAACAATTGATCGCTGTCACCCGTTTTGGAGGCAAAAGTCCACGGAGAAAGCAGATTTGCAAGAGGATCTTCCCTCGAGTCTCTCTGAACAGAACCCTCTTCAGTGCAGTTTGCAGTGGATTGGTTCAAGATGCCTGCCTCTGGTTATTGGTCCCATGCGCGAAAAGCAGCTCAGCTCCCAAAACAATATCCACTTTCTTGGACTGCGTCTGTTTGTAATTTGAACTCGCACCGAGTGAAAGGGGCTGTTTACAGAGCAAATGCCACACATTTTCACAACAATTGACAGTCATAACTGTCGCATCTTTGCGCTAATGCTGATTTAGTACGAGCTTCTGTACTACAAACCGATTGTTGCGATTCAACTTGCAGGATGTATGTTTTTGTTTTTACATCTCGTCTCAAGCGCTGATAGGAATCAGCTGGTGCTAAGCCTCTCAACCGCTTGGAAATTAAGAATCATTTGCGTAAAATGCTAAATTATCACGTGTGGTTAAGTAGCACGTCAGAGTTACGCCGAGCTGATGGGATAACAAGGTGATTGCGCAGATTCTCGAGATTGCGGAGCAGGAAGCAACCCCGATAGTGTCACACCATCTGCGCTCAGTCAGCCACTTTTCTCGCTCAAGATCTTCGCACTCGAGGTTTCAAGATCGCGGAATTAAACCCGAGCAAGGTCGAATCGACCCCGTCAAGATGTTTTGTTGTGTGTTCTGCCGTTCGGGAAAAGTTTCGATCATCGCAGAAAAGCAATTCTCTGGGCAGTGAAGAAAAGGCACGTTTAGCTGTGGGAATGGAGCGCAGAGATGGATACGAGGCAGACCCCGCGGCAGACCCTGAGCACGCAGCCACACTGACCCGCGCATTTATCAGTCTGATCAGCGTCACAATGCGACTCGCGCTCGTAAATAACCTCCTCCGCATCCAGATATCAAATCTCATCAACACATGAACCGCCATCAAAGAATTTTCCCAACTTCTCATTCAGTTTTATTGCTTTCAAAATGAAACGCTGGCGCTGTGAGTTGAATACACAAGGTTTGAGCAAAGAAACAACCGTCTTGAGGAACTTTCTCGGAACAGGTCCACAAGCTTGTCAGAAGTGCGTGTTTGTGCGTCCAAAAAAGTGTGCAGGATTTTCGTTCCCCAATATGCTTTTTATTTTACATCCATTTTGTGTTCTGAAATTCAATCATGCTTTTAAATTATTGTGATCACTACCATTTGAACGAAGCGATTCACGCTTTGTTGCAGACCTGTTGTATGCGGAGACATTTTTCCTGTCCTGTGAAATGAGAAACCTGTAATGATATTTCAAGAACATTAAGCACAATTGACAGAGCTTTTAAAGGCCCACAAGTTCATCCAAGTACCTTTCTGGTTTTTGTAACCACACTGAACATGCTTTGAAAGTTTTGAATAGAAGCAAAATTCGGGCCATTGTACAAACATTACCTTTCTCTGATTTCCAGCACACAAACTTGCACAATCTTCCACCTCCTGCATTTGCTTCCAAACTTTACTGTTCAGAATCAAAGCGGCAATGGAAAGCAGAGCTTCTGAACGAAGCGTACGTGATGCAGCTTTTATTTTGACTTGAGAATCAGCTGAACCTGTAAATTTGGGGGTGTTTCTTTCAATATCAGACGTACACAACTCGTACAGACGCTCTGCAAAGGAACTTGCATTGGCAAAACTTTGCTTTCTGAAAACGCGCTCCGCCTCTGCACGCACTGACTCTGTAAAATGGATAAACTAATTCTTGCAGTACGAGGCATGTTTTTTATCTTCCCGTTGTTTCGCCGATTGCGACAGGAATTTCGCCGCACTTTTTGCGGGATCAGACACACATGTCACGGATGATCTTCTCCACCTGAACAGCAAAAATCTGGTGACCTTCCACTCAATTGGGACACATGTTGAGATCCCGAAATTGGGTCAATGCAACAGCAATGGTGAGACAAACAAGTCTGACATTGCAAAAACTGAGTGACATTCCGTTGACACAAACAAAGCACTGCATTTCACCATTTGGCTGAGTTTACTTACACTTTGTTCCACCTTTCACTTGTTCCCCAGTTCTTCAGCATGGGTTTGGGCATGTCCCTATATTCATTTTACTGTTTTCTTCAAGCATTTAAAGTTCCAAGCGATCACGTTTCTTTGCCGTCTTCCATCGGCAAAACAACGGGAAGATGAAAAACATGCCTCGTACCATTAGCTGGCTTTGCAAAAAGGTGGAATTCTATTTCCTGCATGCACAGTGCAGTCGACTGCTTCCCTGGGTGGAACTGCCTCTCTGCAGGATCCAATATCTTCCGGTTCTGTAAGCAATCAACCTTCACGATCACAAATATATGGTCAATGAAATTACGTGGTTGATTTCTTGCAACAAATGTTATGACTATTGACGTATATTGAGCATTTGTCTGAAATCGTGGGGAACGTGTGCGCGCGCTCGCAGCACGGGATCGTCTTCGGCCCAACGCCTGCTGTGCCGGGACATTCATCTTGGGTTTCCCCAAAGCGTCCTGTCCGCAGATATTGCGCGTAAATTGTTTGATACGGTGGAAAGCGAGGACAGAATGACAGATCAATAAAGCTCACCAAACTAATGTGGATAACGACACATACGAAACGCCTGCAAGATTGTCGCAGGGAGCACTTAAGACTCCTCCTAAAGCCACCATCGAGGCCAAGACCTGAGTGAATCAATATGGAAACACCACTCCCTGAAAGACTTCCAATATCGTACGGCCTGTCGCATATCATCCAGTTTTTCTGTCAGGCCAAGTGCACGCCACGGTCGTCTGTGGGTCAGTCAAGTGAACATGCAGGCTGGGTTCACCTTCACTCAGTTTTGTCCACAACATCAAACCAAGTGTCAGACATAGCAGCGAACATATTTTCTGCACCCTCAAAGAATCTGTTCCATAACATTTGAAGGACTTGAGATTCATGAGCCAAAGCTTTTCAACAGTTCTTAATAGATAGCAACGACGAACAAACGCTGCACTTGTAAATGTTGCAAAAGTCCAGGAAGACGGTCACTACCCGTGTCTCAAAAACAAAAATGTATTCTCCGCTCTGGTTTCCAGATGTCTCAAAGTCTCAACGAACAAAGTTAAAATGCGATTCTGTTCACCGCAGATAATGGAACATCACTTTGACCAGCACCAATGGAATCCACTTTCATTGCAATTTGGCACCCAACTTGATTGAAAACTGTTCTTGAAAACTACAAAGAATTGTTCGAAGGAACTTCATGACAGTTCAACAATTTTCAGCAAAACATCGCGCCTTTGTTGCTGTACGTTGCTCGTATCTCGTGTTATCGGTGGCCGTGTTCCACTGCATTAGGCGCATATTGCCTGGAAGACGCTGCATCCGCTGAACTTCCCACGTAGTTTCGTAATCATTTCTGGCATGAACTGTTTTCGCAAATCAGTGTTGCACTGAAATAGTGATGAGGTTGCGTTCGACAGAACGAGTGACGTGTACACCTCTAATCTCGTCAAAATACATCTTTTGGAGGTGAAGTGAACGGTGCCATTCTTGAATACCTGGCATTGTTTCCCCAACACCTTTCTTCGTGTACATCTCACTCGGCGCGGGGCGTTGATTCTCAACAGAGAAAAAGCCCAGAAATTCGCTCTTTGAGCAAATTTTGCTTTGAATTTTTTTTCCGCGGAAAGAAAAATTGTGATCGAACAGAGTTCAACTTATCACCAAGCTTTCTGCGCCGAACTTTGGAATGTACAAGGACGAAGCAGTTTTCTTCACCAAACCAATGGTCTTGCACCAAGCCACTAACTGCGAGGTTTAGCGCCCCTTCATCTTGATCACTCCGTTTGTAAACAAAACGCCCGATGACTTCCATTTGGCAGCAAAAACAACAAAAGGAGCTCGGAGTTTGGAGGCTGCGCGAAGTTCGTAGAGACGCACAGATGGTCGCAACAAATGCGCAGACATGTATCAGGTGCGGCTATTTGTACTCGACTTCGCTTCGGAACCGCGCGCTCCGCGGGAAGCGCGATCTGCGCCGCTCCGTTCAATGGGAACCAGCGCCGACTACGAGCTGCAGAGCGCGCAGCCGTCTCACTCCATCTCATCTCCGCATCTTCGCCCCAAGATTTCGCCTTTCGTCGGAAGGTGGTCCAGTTTGATATCGGCGGCGAATATAGTCCACGAAGGGAGATGGTTTTCGCTGAAATCCAAGTAAACAATAGACATATGTCACCCGCAGAAATGTTTTTGAGCTCTGCAAACATTGAGGCACGTGTACATCCCACAATGTTTGAGAAGCACTTTCAGTGTCCAGTTTTTCCCTCTGCTGCAATATGTTTGCATGACCCGCACTGGAAAAGGCCACATTTTCAGTATAGTGTATTCGCGCACGTTGCTGTGCAGCAGCGACTGAACCTTTTGGTCAGTTTCAGTTTTTTTGGCCTCAAGAATTGCAAAACAGGTGACCAGAACTTCCGTTGCAGACGTCAGATATCAAACTGTATCAGCACGACGCGCGCAACGAAGAGATTCGTGTGTGCATGCACTCTCCTTTGCTCATGATTTACGATCGTGAACTTTAATAAATTTTTTCTACCACTGTGCAGGCCACTGGAGGGTTTTCCATTCCCAGGTCAAACAAGATGAAAAGGTCGATATCACACAAGATCGGAACAGTTGAAACAGGAACAAGCAGTTCGACTCCCAACACCAAATCAAACCTTATTTGAACCAATATTGACACGATGCGTCCAAAAGCTTTTACTTTTCCGGGCCACTTCCCTTGTTTACAGAGACACATAGAAGGAATGTTATCAAGATGGTGGGAAGAGAAATCGTCTGAAATGGGCGCTGGGCAGCCCTGACCCTCCATCACCAGACGGAGTTAAGAGCATCAGGCGACCCACTCCGAGGCCCATTACAGAAAAGCAGAAACTCGAGACAACGGGACAATCCCCGTGCTGTACATTCCCAACCGATTTTGACGAGGTTCAACACTTGAGACGGGGATTAGGTCCACAACTGACACCAAGGTGGCGCGCACCTTTGTCAAAAGCAGATGAGAAGAAGCCCAACGTGCAACAAATTCCCAGGGAGAGCCTGATTTTGCTGTTTTCTCAGAAAACACTTCTCATTGCACCTACGTGTTGAGTGTAGCCGAGAGTGGTTCGGTGTATTGTTACCAGGTAGACCCTTCAGGTTGCAAACTCTTTGGCATCGATTCATAAACCAAAACCCTGCAATGAACAAGATAAAAGATTGCAATGCAAAATGACAACATTGCACGAGGTCGTGATGAACCTCACAAATAAAGAAATCGAATTACAGCAAGAATGCGCAACAGTGATTTCACGTTCTGAAATGCACGAAACAATGTAACCTTTCTTCCTCGAGCTTACAGATGGAAAGATTCTATTGCCAAGAGTTCCATCATTCTGCATAGAACATTCAGTACAAAGGCAACGCCACATGCAGTCCTACTGACTTAAGCAGTACCTTCAGGGAACAAGTGTCCTCCTCAGCAAACATCCAGCAGCAGAACTCGCCAGTCAATTGGCAATTAGTCCACAGTTCCCGGCACGCATTTCATTACAACAGACAGGACAACCGCCGAGAAAATAAATACAGTCGAGGTGACTGGAGACGACGATATTTTACTTTCTCAGGTCAGACCTCTCATCAAATTATGTGACCTATTTCTCAAAGTTGAGCCCAAGGCTTCGAGGCCTTTCGTGTGTCAGACATTGGCGTTGCGTCTGTGGTGCCTACGATCACGAAAGATCCCCAAACGACGAACACGAACGATGAAGTAGCAAACGCTGCGTACGTACACTTGGCGATGTGGCAGTATCAACGTCCACAAGCTTTTTTCACCACACAATGAAGACAGTGTGATTTGTGGTCATTGAACAACCACCGTGTAAACTTGAGCATAAATATTCGCTCCTCTGGTGCACTACCTGAGACCACCTACCCGCAACACTTGGAGTCCAACCAACTGAGCAGGACACCATCTGACACTGTCGCTTGTCTTGTCGTCCCTTTCAATTACACTCGCCTTTCAACCACATAGCAAAGATCATTCTATACTGTTTTATTATGAAGTATTAAGTTTCCTTATCAGGTGTGTTTTCTCCCAACAAAGCCTGGGGTCACACTGCACAATGTGCTCAAATGTAGGATGGGGCAGCCTTTACATGGCAGACCGCGTGAGGAACCTCCTCTAGGTGAACTTAAAAGGCATGTGATTAGGTTTTGAGGAATGTTCAGTGTGAACTTGAATAGGTACAAGTTACATTCAAAAGTAAAAGGTCCAACTAATGTGATGTATGTAGTAATCAATCAACCTCTTTCAGAGTTTATGGACTTGACGAAGGAAGTATCAGATCACTTCAACTCGTCTCAGCACTCGATTCGCAGTCAGACCATTTTTTGGTCTGTTGCCTGCGCTTTTGTTTTCGTGTTTCAAACGACAAATGGACATTCATAACAGAAATGACGAACAGAACTCTGACAAACACGAGACCTCTTCAAAGAGATGTTGAGAACAAGATCAAGCAAACGATAAATTTGTGCTTTTCTTCACAGTTGTCTTGCACAAACATTGGCGCATACAGACAATAGACGTTCAGAGCATCGTAAACTTCCAGCAATATCAGTGCGACTTGAAGTTGAAAACTTGAATGGAGATCTATGCCCAGAGTGGAGGAGCGAGTCACTTCAGCGGCGAAGCACCCGACGACGCAAGATGCACCCTCCACCGAGGAGAGAAAGTCGCTTGTTTGCAAACGTTCCCATGCGCGAAAAGTATCAATCATCCCTGTCTGCTCCGCATTCTGCACTCGAGGCTTTACAAAATCGCTAACAAGACGTATTTGCCAAACAAACTCAAGAAAGATGTCTGCCTCCACAAAAGTTTAAGATTTTGAAAGTGAGAGGGTGAAGGTTGATTTTTTTTTCGATTTGATGAACCAGATTTCTCTTGCATCAAAGTTTCTCCTCCTGGTTCATGACTTGGCCGCAATGCATTTGTTCGCCAGAGGGTTGGTGCAGACAAGCAGAAGTCTGACTTCATTCGAACCCAAGGGACTTGTGGGACAACTTCGTCCGTCCTGTTCGTCTGCAGAGAATACCGGGTTCTTTCTGCTTTTTCCCAGGAAGCATCGTCGCGTTTTGTCTGCAATCTCAGTGTTTTTACTGTAAATCATCTGCCTGGTATTTTCAAGTCTTCGAACACCTACTTCTATGCAAAATGCTCAACAGAAGTTACAAAAGCGCGTTCTTCCCGAGGAACTACTGTTCTTTTCGGAAGAGATTATTCTCCGGAGTCGAGAAGATGGCGAAAGAACAACACTGTAAGTACGAGGTTTGTTTCATTAGTATCCAAACTTTTGCTGTCTCTTCGGTTCTTGTGGTCACACATAAATAATTTTGGTTTTTCTGGAAAGGTCTTCATCTCCTCTTCACGGTGATGGGTATTTCATCACATTCAGCCAAATTCCCACGCGTTGAAAAATCCCCAAAGTGGAGGATGACACTCACATTTGGCAGTCACTTTTGAATGTTGACTTGCAATATGCAGGCGCGAATCGAGCAGAGATCCAATGTCAAATTGGGTGTTCTTTTGGGTAAGATACAAGCACAGATCCTCAGAGAATTGAGACAGGCTTATGGTCAGGAGAATACTATGTCCAAGGGTCAGATCCACCTGTGGTTTCATCGGTTCAATGCTGATCCAACCAGTCCTGTGACAGACAAACCATGGCCAGGCAAACCTTGCATGAGACACACCAAACAGGACAAAGTTTTGGATCTTTTGGAAGAAGATCGAAGGATTACTCTTCACCAGGTTGCTGCAGGTGCCCAGATCTCCACCACAACAGCCCACAGGATCCTCAGGAAGGATCTGCAGTACTCCAAAATTGCCCCAAAGATGGTGCCTCACATGTTGACAGAAGAACAAAAGAACTGCAGGAGATCAATTGCGGAACAAAACTTGGCAAAAATCAGGTCAGATCCTGCTTTCTTCACCAAGTTGGTGACCACAGATGAGTCTTGGGTATTTCAATGGGTGTCACCGGTGGAGCCACGCCCACTGAAGGCACTGAGGGCATGGTCAACAACCAAAACAATGCTTGTTCTGTTCTTTGATAATGAGGGTGTGGTTCATATGGAATTCAAAGATGAAGGAACAATCACAACAGAGGTGTACCTGAACATTTTGCGCTAGTTCAGAGAGTCAATGAGGAAGAAGAGACCACACAAATGGATCAACAGAGACTTTGTTCTTCTGCAGGACAATGCCCCAGCCCACACCTCTGTCCTGGCTGCAGACTTATTCCACACTGTTCAACAAGAACTGTTGTCACACCCACCCTACTCCCCTGACCTCGCCCCATGTGATTACTGGGCTTTTCCACATCTGAAGAACATCATCCGAGGCAGGAGG
>JAAUXT010014723.1_pt1 | contig 29733 bp, 35 predicted proteins | sample 7278171 | NCBI WGS metagenome assembly JAAUXT01 (sample SAMN14350112, study PRJNA611818) | marine sediment metagenome | isolation source: surface marine sediment (1.8m) | place: French Polynesia: Moorea | collected 2018-08
ATGGGGCACTAGGCCTCTGGACCAATCAGAAGGCTGGATTTTGAATTCTAGACCAATCAGAGGCCTTCCCGCCCAAAAATTTGCTGCCCCATAGTGGGGGGCTCTTCTCTAATAGCTCTCTTGGAACTGCAACACATCACAAAGGGTCAAAGAAGTGCATCCTTCCAAATGTTTGTCCCTGTGTGGGACTGTCTGCCTCAGAGTGTGTTTGAACCTGCAAAATATTCCGAATGGTAGAAAAATTATGACGGCACGTTCTTTTTGTATTCTTCCCTTCATATTAGAAAGGGCTGATGTGGAACCCTGGAGAACCTTCGTTCAGGAGCGAGTGGGTGGAGAACCCGGCCGGCTGAGCGCTGGCGCGGGCAGTGCCCACGGTCTTCGCCTGAGAGAGAAAACACTGGTTTGCGCTCATGTCGCTGACAGCTCCGGTCACGACTCACAGCCAACGCCATTCCTTGTCCTTTTCAAGAAGTCAAGTGTTTCCTGCAGGTTTGCTTCGAGAAACCCATTTTTGAGCCAAAACACGCCAGCGATGAAGAATCTTTTTTTGAGACTGTCTGTCTCCAACACGTACATCATAAGACATTCCTGATGGTGTCTGCACCAACCTGGAGCGAGCGGTAAAGGCTCACTGTGGGTAAAATGAAGCTGCTGGCTTGGAGTCGTTTTCAATCAGCAGTGAATATGGTGGGGTCTTTCAAATAGATTGACAAACAAAACAGAAAATGAGAAGGGACCAAGGCCCCTGAGTGGATCCGGTGAAGATTCTCTGTACGATCGGCAGTTGCGGGCAGGATGCAATGCTCAAACAAAGCATCCTCAGTGCTTGTTTCCGTTGCATTTTCAGTGCACCGCGGGGGAGTCTGGGTCTCGATTTGTGGCAGACAAACAGGAAGAACAGACCAAAACATGATTTGCCGAGGCCTGAGTGACATCCAAATCGCACCTTGATTTCAAAACACTTTGCTTTCCGTTTGGTGTCGAGCAGAATTTCTGGCAAAAGAATCTCACCAACGGTTTAATTTCAGCCAAACATAATCTCCACTTGAAACCCAAAACAAGAGAGGAACGGGAGACCAAATTCAATGCCTTGTTCTGCTTTTCCATGCACGTTTCTGAAAAAAAGTATGCTGGAAAAGAGAGGAGACGAAAAGGTTTCAAAGAAAAGCAAACCATCCAGCTGGAGTGTCCTCGAAGCTTCTCATCAGAGGACCTGGCTTTCAGAGCAAAAACGTGAACAGCTGGGAACTTTACCTTCCTTGATCATCAAGCACAGGATCCCCCGAAACCGTTTGTTAGTAGCGTGTTTCAGGATCAGACAATGCGGCACTTTTAACGAGGCACACTTGGCACACAATACACCATTCAGCGCTTGCTCCCCGGCAATGGTGAGGCCCAGATATTCTCATTAGTAGCTCCACCAGCAACTGCTCCTGTCAGCCTCAGTTACTTTGTCGAAGATACGTTGGTGTCGTGGACAAGAACTCCACCAAAAAGAGATCCACATTCACCTTCAGACAAAAAGACAATTTGATCGAATGTATCCTGGTGACTACTTCAAAAGAAAATGCTGTCGTTTCTTCATTTCCTTTTTGCCGAAAAACAACCAATGACGGAACAACAGGGACAGAGGCTGTGTTTGTGTTCTTTTGTTGGCCATGGCGGCAAAGACCAGGGGTCTCAGTTTTACTGTGCACCGTTGGCGCATTGTCTTCGTGGATCAGACCGGAGTCAAGTCTTTTGAATTCGCACGGTGATGGAGTGGCGGTGTGTGACTGGTTTACAGCCCGGGCCCCGTCCATCAGTCTCTGTAATTGCACAGAGAACGACGATTAATCGCGCTCGAGCGAACCAAATGCCTGCAGCTGCACGGACCCACTTCATACCAATTTGTATCTGTGCAAACAAGTTTCTGCTAGTGGAGGCGAGGACTTCGTATTGGAGTCCAGGCCGGGAGAATCGTCCTGCTTTGTTCACAACCTGCAACGGACTGACAACACTTGTTTGCTTGTTGCCTGGACGTAAACACACAGGTTTGATGAGCCCAGAAGGGCATTGCTCTCTGGCACAAAACCTCAATTTGTTTTGATTTCAGTCTGGACCCCACAGCTAAGCAACGCTGAAGACAAATGGAAGTCAAACCTTCAAAACACTTTGCTTGTTGTTTTCGCTTCGCACCTCCGGCAACAAAACTCCAGTATCAATGGCCAAAGACGAATTCCAAATGTGTCACGTCAAACATCATAACAAGAAGGAAATGAGCAGAAAAACGCATAATTTCCCTCCCGTCAAATTGACAAAGCCCAATGCCTCGTGACGTCTGATGGCGTCTTCCAAAGGTGCCAAGTTCATCGTCCATTTCGCCAGAGAAGGACAAAAACGCGAGTTCTCTTTGACACAAACTGACAAACTACTCGCACAGCCGTTTCCACAGTTTATCTGATTGATTCTCAACTGTGAAACACACTTTTGGCCTGAGTTCACAATGACTCCACAACACAACTGCAAGGGCCAGTACTCAAACGAAAAGAACTGAACGCTGATTGGTGAGACTGCATGTCTGACGTCAGCGGCTGCTCTGATTCTGTGAGTACTGCTCCCGGATGCGCTGGATCCTGCTGCACAAGAGACGAAGCAGCAAAAACAAGATTGTTCACTGTCCGCTGACTTCGTACAAACAAAGGGCGGGGCCACGTCAACCCACCTTTCCATCCGCCTACACTTGGTGTTTTCTCCGAAAACGTTGTTGGGAAAAACATTGAGTGTCCTTGCTGACAAGAAGTGACTTTTGATTGCGCTGTGCCATTGGAGCGTCACAAATTACCCAGGAACCGGTGGATGTTTGAGCGATCCCCGGCGACGGGGACTTTACGTTGAGCTGCAGGCCCATAAAAGTGGCCCCGTCCTCAGTCGCGACCATTTGCTCGTCGGTGATAGGGACAAACGGACCAGATCAAGGCTGCACCGCAGAGAATCCGAGGAGTTTGGAAGAGACATGTTCAGCAGCAAGGGCTTTCTGCTGGTGGTTGTGATCACTGCGTGTGTGGTTCTGTCCGTCACGGGGTTCAGAGTGGACGAAGACAGGCGAGCGGCCACCTCAAAGGTAAGGGCGCTGGAAACATTTGAGCTCAGGAGTGAGGCCTTTTTTGGTGGACACTTTTTCACTCTTGCAAAAGCAATTCAACAGCAAGGTGGTGTGATCTGTGATACTTTGTTTCCAAATTTCACCACAGCAGCGTCTGCGTAAAGCACGATTCGTTGCATACTGCATTCTGATTTTGCACCAAGGGCCCAAACAGACTGCATCGTCCTCGAGAACGAAAATATACGTCGTCCTCCAGCAGCATGGCGCTCTCCCTAGTGCATTCAGGATGCACTGAACTCAATGGTGCTGAAGATACTGAATCATTCTCTGGTACCACAGCTGAAGAGCCTGATTCAGTGTGTTCAGTACTGCAAACTCAATTCACTATGTCCTGAAATGTACAGTCTCGCTGCCCTCAGCACAATGATGCTGGTGAGAAACGTCGTTCTGCAGGGAACGATTCAGTCTGTCTGAACTCCAACAATCCACTCATTTCAGCGAGTGAGATTGCAAAAGGAACGGACGGATACGTCCGTACTCGTTTTTCTATCATCCCAACAATTGTGAAGTTTGCCAAGTCAGTCACACTGTGCAGAGAAAGGAGAAAAACTGGCTGTTTCCCGTGGATGCGCCTTTTTCGCAGCATCAAAAACCCACTTCTTCTCAGACAAATCTACGCGTTAGTTCTTGCAGAATCAGCCAATTGACTCCGGTCAACTCAAAGGTTGACACCTGTTTCCTGAATTGCTTGAGACAGGAGACTGTGATGCTTCACGCTCATTCTTGAAGCAAAGGGTGCTCTGTTGTTGTTCCACCCGTTGGTCTGACTGGAAAATGGAAAACAAAACACGTAATGACCAACGTCGCCGCACCTGAAACAAAAAATAACACCAGCTTGTCAATATCACACTCAAAGACAATGACAATCAAAGGCAATGTTGACCAATTTCTGCCTTTTCCTCGACTCTGCTCCGTCAATCCACCAAAACAATCTCGACAACACCTGGTCTTCACAAGTGGCATTGGTTTTAATTAAAAACCTCCGGCAGGATGTATTCAGTGCATTTCTTATTGTGGAGCAAACAGTGGGAATAAATATTAGTTTCAGCCTTAATTGGGGAGCACAATGAGGAGACGGGGGTGTATGTGGAAGTAATGAAGAGGTGCGTGACTGCCTCTATGGAAGTGCACGAGAGCTGCTCTCGAAAAACGCTGCCTAATCGCAGATAACCACGTTGGAGTGGAGTTGCGCCTCTTGTCGGAATCGGAGTCCGAGTTGGTGAACGTTTCGTTCAGATCTGTGACGATCCGCGGAGGCAGGACGGATCGGTTGCCTTGTGATCGTGATCAGCTTTGTTGTTGCTGCTTTGTTGTCAGGTGTCATGCAGAGAGAAAGAGAACCCTCAGATGCTTCTGGGTCCTGCAAACTTATTCTTTCCTGCAAAGATTTGTTCACTTGTCTGCAGCTAAAGGTCTACACCACAAATCAGGGTCCCATAAAAACAATGAGAGACAGAGATGGAGAGAGACAGAAAGACAGAGACAGAGAGATACAGTGGACATGAGAAAAGAAGACAGAGACAAAGCAGATCAAGACAGGTGTGTGACCAAGAGACACAAAGGCAAAACTCATAAGCATTTGCCTTTATGACAGAACTGGGCTGAAAGATGCAGCAGAAACTTGTGTGGCCTGAACAGCCTCCACCGCACACGGCAAACCCGGACCACACAACGTTCCGCATTTGCAAGAATGTGTTCCTCCCTCACTGAATGGCTCAAAAGTCTTGTCTACGAGAGCGTGTCGCACACTTTTATCCAAGTGGGATTTCCTGTCAATATATTTTCGAGATTAGCATTTTGCTGATTCGCCTTTGCGTGTGGAACTGGTGTCTATCATCACTCTATATCCTTCCCGTTTGGCTGGTTGATTGTGTAAATTGCGAAACGCTGCATGCGGTGAGAAATTCGTGACTGGTTCTAGTGCACTTGTAGGCATGCAGATGTAGGAAGCTTTCCGTCAGGGGTTTATCCGTGGATTTTGTCTCTGACTTGGCTCCATCAGTGATAATTTTCTCAATGATTATTTCTGGGGACACCTGTCAGAATCGATGTTGAGATGACTTGATTTCAGTCAGTTTACGCCCGACTGCAGTGCAAAAATTTCCAAAGCGTTTCCCGTTTTTCTTTTGGCGTTTTGCCAAAACAACAACAACAACAACGACAATGAGACAAGTATCTTCAGGAACAGTGCTAGAGTAAGTTGACCATCAAAGTTCGATTTCTCACTTTCAACACAATTTGTGGTGGTTCTCTTGAACTTCAAGACACTCCTTTGTGAATATTCTCACCACACCTGTTTTGAAAGAACGATTTCCAGATTTTTACAACGATCAGCTGACGCTGGGAGTCGTTTTGGGGAACAATAGAGAACATGTGTCGGAAGGCTGGTGGCCCGGCTCTTTATGTGGTGATCAATTCTGCACAACGTGCGTTGCCTTTTCATTAGCAGCGCAGGGAGGAGGTTCATAACGAGATAATGGGGTCCTACTTCACCCTGATTTACACCACCAGCACAGCAACACTGTCAACAGCCTTCTTTCTCTCAGTGATGCTCCAACCAACACAACCCTTTCCCTGTAAAGATTCAACAGTCTGATGACTGTCAGAGCAAGCGTGGAATGAGAGGACTTCTGTTCAGATGGAGGACAAATGAACGTCTCCAAACACTGGCAGGATTTCTGGTGGTGTTGGCGGAACCAGAGCCACCAAACCTGAGAATGCCTCAGAGCACAAAAGCCCGTATCCTGTTTCCGGGACGGTTTTCATTCACACGGAAGCGCCGAAGTGTCACTGAGACTTCATACAAAAGATGGAAATTGGAAATTCTCAAAAGTTTGTGAGGACATTACGTCATAGAGGGAGAATAGCAGCATTAAGTCTGCTTCTGCACAATGCCAAGAATCATACAGTCTGAAGGTTGTGTTTCCGTTCAGTTTTAGAACAGAATGGATCGAACATGTTCTCTTCTTGATGTTTTCTGTCTTCTTTCTCACTCAGAGGAAGCCTCTACCTGAAGCAAAACAGTGTAGGAGCCATTTGTCCCTGCAATGTTGCACAGGGCGGAAGGCCAGAACGCGTTTGGCAGGAAGAGACCTCATCCCAGAGTTCGTGGGATGGACCTGTTCATGCGCAATGGTTGCGTAATCCTTGGTTCCGTCTCAATCATCTTGTCAGTAACATACGAGAAAATGAACTCTGTTGGTTTCGCAAGGTGTCGTTGAATCTCATTTCCGACCGCTTTCAGCGAACGTAACCCAAGTTCCCCGTTCTTTCCTGTTCTACATTTGCTTCCTCTTCGGCTGCTTCCTTCGCAGGAAATGTTTACGGAGCAATCTGGTTTTTGGTGAATCCTACGGGATGGAATCTGTCTTCATACATCTGGTTGTGTGTCCTCTCGACGCGTGTCGCCTCCACCTCGGGCTAATTGTCTGTTATGAACAACCTTGTATTGAGTCTCTCTGTCTGTGAGTCAAAGCATCCAAATGGAACATTGCTTGACAGAGGGAATGGAACCTCTGGTGCAGAAGCAATAGCAAACCAAAGGTGGACAATTTGAAATAAAGGGGCTGGAGACAAGTGAAGCCTACCCGATGGGCAACAATGCAAGTTTGAAGCAGGCTATCGGTGACTAGACCAAAAGTTCAAAGCAGAGGCAAATCTCAGTTTGAACTGCCAGTGTTCATTAAAATGACGAGTACAATCTGCAAGCTCGTAGAACGAACTGACAACAGTGCTGAACATGCTTGGTGACAGCTCACGAGCCTAGAAGAACTTGAGAATGTCCGAAAGCACATCTGAAAGCACAAGCTCAGGTGGCGACCGTGAAGGCCCATCAAGGAGGTAGTCAGAGAAGAAGGAGCGGATGTAAATGCCCAGATTGTTTGTCTGTCAGACGGATTTTGGGAGGCACACATCACTGACTGAACTGAAATAGCAATCGATAACAATCAGGACCCGAGTATCAATATTTTCCACACAGTGAGACAGATATTGGATGGAATTTGAGTCGTCCATTGAATTGCCGCGCCTTCCAGACCTGGTCATTATCCCTGTGATGCATGCCTAAATGATGGACTTGTTGTTTGCACTGAGCAGTGTGATTTGGTATTCCATCGGGCAAACGACCTGCGTCGGAGGGATTGATGTTCGTTTGAAAGAGGCCCCAGCAACCTGATCACAACGATGTGCGTCTTCAGCAGAAATGAGCTTTCAGGGGTTTCACTCTCCGGTCAACCACCAAGGATTGGACTCATCGGAGAAACTGGCATCCGTTTGGGTGTTCTTGTGCAGTTTGACACCTCGAAAGTTCTTCGCTTCTTTCAGTAGAATAGAATCCACTCACTCAGTCATTTTCAGCCTTTGGATGAGTCTCGTACGCTCGTATTCTGTGTCTCATCAAGTCGGACAGACCCATCCGTCACTGGGCTGAGTGGGCAGCACGTCCGACTGTCAGCTCATTGGTTCGTGAAACACCAATCAATAAGCTTCATTGTGAGTAGGATGTGTGTAGGAACCCTGTTTGCAAATTCCCTTCAGAGGAATAACCAAACAGGGTCCTGAAGGTTGCTGATAACGGTCTAAATGCAGAGAAATTTGTGTGCGGAACACACTACGCATGTCGGTGCGGATAGTTGGTGAAACCGACAAGAAATTTCTCACCCGACGTTTCAACCAAGCGATCTTGTGAACACCAAACAAACGCGCTCTTTGGTTTCGATGTGCCAAGGAAGGTTCTTTGTTTGGTTGTGGTTGGAATGGTACGAAGCCCTGAAACATGGTCTGCTGGCGGGGCGTGGGGTTGATACGAGCAACTTTGTCGCAACTTCCGAAGTGTTGGTTTCATCGGATAAACTGTCGGTCTCAAGTCGCCTTTTCAATTCGCGCAAGCTTCGTGTACATAATTCGAAGACAATGCAGCTCTTCTGACTGAAATTAAATGGGCTTTACTGGATTGGGAAAAGCGGTGGAGGTAGCTTTAGATGGATCGCTCTGAGTGGGAGCCAAGCAATAAATCCTCCGTCAGGCTCTTCGCTGAGCCGCATTACACACTTCAAATATTTGCTTTTTGAAAAATTACAATTCTTTTTGTTTACTGAAGCGGATCATTGAAAGACTGAAGGGTTATGAGAGCAACTGTGGGAGTGAGACCCCTTGTTTTGGTTTGGCCACAATCCCGCAAACATGTCGAGAAAAAGTTTGAAGGCAGAATTCCCACTCTTATTCTCACGGCAATGACGTGGAAAGTGAGTGTTGAACACCTCAAACAATTCCAAAATTATCTGGCAACATTGTTCCGAAAGTATTCAGCGTGCTGGAAGTTTCGACTGTCTTATCGCTCTGCCTGGGCCACGAAGAAAAATCGCTCTCTTGATCTGGAAGGCATTTTCAGTGAAGCACAGTCTGTTCTGGCCAAGTGAAGAAGCCTTCACACAGCAAATTCGTTTCTTGATCCGTCAACGCTGATGACTTCTTTCTTCCATTATCGGAAGGAAAACATTCACGTCATGGAAAAATGAAGGCTCTATTCCAAGGGTCTTGAATGACGGGATTTCATACACTCTGAGAAGTGGCTGGACCGAAGTACCACTTCAGCGTGGAAAGCGCAGAGCATGAAGAGGAGTCGTAAAAAAGTGGGCTTCATTGGCAAGTCCCCGAAAACACTTCGTTTCCTCTGGTGTTGTTTCTGGAACTGGTTGCAGTGTCAGTTTGTAATTGTTGCAAAAATATGAAAGGGTTCAGCAGGAGGCAGACTTTTTAAGAGTGTCCTGCTGAACCAGCAGCCCGGGGCCCACGCAAATGGGGACAGCTTCCACCAGATAGGAAATCCTGAGCAGCGAAAAAGACCGGGGCCCGCCTATAAAATACAAGGGACGGCTGCAGCCCAAGTAAATACATCAGCACAGCCTCAAACCCTGCAGCGAGTTGAGTCGAGCGGGAGGGAGTCGACGATTTGAAAGAACTGAGTTCAAAACAGAGTCCGACAGAGATGTACAACAGCAATACAAAGGGAATTCTTGTGCTAGTGATAGTTACAGCACTTGTGTCTTCGATCAACGTGGTTCCTGTGGAGGGAGGGATCAGGCTACCTGCCTCAAAGGTGAGTGAACTCAACTCACTCAATCATGCCTCAGGTTCAATCTGGTGTCGATGTGGCGCTCGAGGTGCCTGCGCGTTGATCACGCTCTGACGTCAAATCGGTTGTTTCGCACCTTTTTAGAAAACACTCCCTATGTCACCTGGTCTGCAAGTCGAAGAGCATTGCGCTCGAAGTGATTCGAAGATACAACTTCGATTGATTTATCCTGACGGTTTAAATTTCCCTGAGATCTGTTTGGTAGCGAGGCGATTTTATGTCTTCGGTATTTCACCCTGTCGATTGTTTTGTGTTGTTCGCGTTGTTGTCTCGGGACCTTTCATTCTTGTTACGCCTGTTCCCGTCGTGGCTCCAAACCTCATTTCGGTTTCGGTGCCAGGTGGCACTTTGCCAGCAGTGTCTTTCTCTGAGGTTCTCAAGCACAATAAGGTGTGTAGAAAGATTTTCGCACTCACACACACACACACACACACACACACACACACACACACACACACACACACACACACACACAGAGGCGCAGAGTGTCTTGTGTTTCAAGAAACTCGCATTTGTCCGGTTCAGTTCCCAACAGGAGTGTGTGCTGCACTCTGGATATGAAGTGCGAATGAGAGACAAACGCTGAACCTGAACTTGTTTCAAGTTCAAGAGCATGATTGTAAGCATGTTTTTTTTCGCGCTACAAAATGTTTTACGAAATGAGATATTAATCATGGTTTTATTGATTTAATTAGCATTATTAGTGTCGTTAGCTCAGATGGATGGTGATGGAGAGCCGCACTCATCTGCTTTCCAGTTTGCTTATCGACCCACAAGAACATCCGGGCGAGGCGTCTGAGGGCGGCGCCGCCGCTACTAATGAGGATCTCTGCTTCTGTTTGCGTTGTGCACCGCTGATCTTCAGTGTCGGTACACAAGAGCTAAATTTGAATGGTCAGCAAGCGGAGTTATGGCATAAATTTCTCCTTTTGGCCAAGATCCCCATTCAAAACAACAAGGTGTATTCTCCCGAAGCCAAAATTGCATTGCACCAGAACAACAACAGAAAAGTTGACTGGAGCCCGTCACAGCTCCCTATTCAATCGACTCAGCATGTGGTGGCGCAGATAAGAATGAGATCAAACCCAATGCAGACATGATTGACTTGATTCTCCAAAAATACCCTCCAGTTCTTGAACAAACAGTGGGTTATTTCAATGATTTATGGCGCAAAATGAAACTGCAGAGTTCAATCATGTTCTTGAGAAGAAAAGCGCGCTTTGGATGACCGCGTCCGATGATAAAGTCTGTCCACAGTGTCCACTCTTGGAAAAGACAAGCTTCTCGTTCAACATTCAGTCATCTACTGTCCAGGATACCTGGGATTGCAATCCACAACACCAAAAAGTTGTTGTACTTTACTCTCAATTGTTTTTTTGCTGGGCCTTGCAACGATCAACCCTCTTGAAGAATCTGGTCACGCCCCGAACTCACACAAATGCTCGTTACCGCGAGTTTCACAGACGGACTCGCATCATGCTGAGGCCGCGGACCGGAGCTCGACGGCGTCTTGGAGCTGGCTGGAATTTCAATGAACCCAACTCTGTGAGGATCACTCTGCCTTTCACTGGCTCTCTATTCTCGAAGCGACTCAAAAATTCCATTTGTTTTGTGCAGTACAGGTACCAAGGGCTTTGTAATGAACTGGAGGAAAGTGATCTTGTCCAGAAAAGACCATCTTTGTGGACAGTAAGTGCGTTGTTCATTTCATGGCAGTACTCGTAGCAATCCGTCAGAAACATGCACATGACAAAAGCTCGGTTTCAAATTTCTGCTTCATGATTTCGAAGAGAGCACGCGAAAGGACGTGAACCGAGGCTTCATTTTCCACGAGTGTCGGTTGAATGGGCCGTCACCCTCCCTCTGCCTGAGTTAGGTTCAATTTGTTGGGCCAACCCAGCATCGAGTGCCGAAGTCATTCAATTAATCATCACATTGCGTCTCTTCATGCTGTCACTTCAACCAGACGCCATTTCTACAATACTAATGGAATTCAGATGTAAGATTTTCAGCTTTGCTTGAACGCATGATCAGTCTCCAATGAACGCCTGTGCAAAAAGCCGCTTTTCACTTCTTCTGCGGGGCATGAAAATCACATGCGTGCACCTTTCACATAATGGAGACGAACTCTTCGACCTGTTTGGTTGTGGAGAACAACAAACCTTTCTTCTTCGCCGGTTCCAAAAAACAATTTGGTCTCCACTTTTCCTCAGCGGGTGAAGAAATTTTGTCTGCAAGCAGATATCCGTACCGCGGATCCCTACAGGCTTGTGCATATCTAGTCCGATCAGGTTTGGAGAGAAATGAATCAAGAGCGAATTAACCGCTCTGTCGAGTTCGATTCCGGTCCTGTGCCCTTCACTTCGGCTTCCAGGGAAGGTTCCGTGCCAGGACGCTGAACCTTGTTTTGTGCACAGCACTTTTAGTGGTGGGTTGGGGCCAATACTTCACGAAGGTATTGAACATGGTGATCCGAACAAAATAGCAATTGAAACCACGAGAAAAGGTTGTTGTCACCCGAGACTTTGCTTCCGTTGAGCTGCAACATGCCAACGTGTTTGTTGTATGGTAAGATTTTTCATGCCTGCACAAATTTTCCAAAAAAAGCCATTCTGATTGAAAAATTTGAGCAGGCTGACTTTTTTTGTCCTTGTTTCCTTTCCACGGACGAGATGTTCCAAACTGAAGAACAGTGTAGATTTAATTTTTGCTGTCTGCGTGCCACTGTTTTTCACTTCAGTCAAGAATCTCAGAAAAAACCCCGACAAATTGAACCAACCGTTGCTGCCATTCGAAACAATTCTAATTGTGCACGACAGCTGAAGACACGACACACTCCTTGGAAGCTGACATTTTTGAAGTGACTCAAAGACAGTTTGCTGCGTTTGCGGGGAGTGACTTGTAATTTAGCTGGCGGAACAAATGAGATTCTCCTCGTGAAACAACGGGCAACGAAGGCATGCGGGCAGGTTTGGTGCCACAAACAAAGGATGCCTTTCAACCAGAAAGTGAACAGAATAAGTCCTCATGGAGTTCTGATATCAGGGGTTTGTTTGAACCACGAATGTCGCTGTCAAAGGCTGAAGCGCTATGGACACTGCATCGAGACGGAACTTTGATTCCTCTGTCCAACACATGTCTTCCTGAGTTCACACACGAGATTCCCCTCAAGAGTCTCGATTCCTCCTTTGCGGTGTTTTTGTGATCTGACACTCAAGTCCAACAGTGAGCTCATTTTTGGTGCAGACGATGAGTCGCGCTCATCAAACTGCACTTGTATTGTTTGACATGACGTGCAAAATCTGAAGCTTGAGCAAGGGTACAGGCCAAAAGCCATCAACAGCAGGGTGGGACAAGCCGCGTGTCCAAGTCAGCTTGTACAAGAAGCCACAATCCTTGTCATTCGGGGTGAACGAGAACATGGTGGGACACGCACCAGACTCGGCCCTGCAGCCATGGTGCGTAGCACGCTACACTCGGCCAAATGCACAATGATGCGTTGACGATCAGTTCTGACAGAAATAAGATGCTTTGTCACTCTCAGTTTTCACCAAAGTGAAAAGGGCCTTTTGCCCGTACCTTTCTGGAATGCAAGTGAGCCAAATGAACCGTGCGAAAGAAGGCTCAGTCATACCTCGTGATGGCGCCCTTTGTTTCGTGATTCTGAATTCGGTTCGGTAAGTCTCGCAACTAACCCACTAGCCACGTTTTCCTCGCTTTGTCCCCACGCTGGTGGGTCCGTGAAGCCACCCTGCTTGCTACCTGGAGTCAGGAGAGCTAAGAGTCTGGGAGTGTAGGAGGCAGACCTGAAAACGTCTCTTCCACTGGCCCAGCCGAGTGTTAAATGGGTTGAATGATCACGTATGACTGGGAGAGCCTTTCCGCACCAGCTTGGAGTCGTGTGAAGTCCGTGGCCATGGTCGCTGTGCTGCAGTTTTGTCGCAGAAACGATCGCTCCAGTGACAAACAATTTCCACACAAAACACCATTTCTTTTCCTGTACTCCAACAGTTTGCAGAACTTCAATATTTTTGATGTTCTGAAATGCAGCAGGACTGCGGAAGTCATTCGCGGAACATTGGCCCTCGTTGAGGTTGCAGAACCGGAATGCTCAAGTGCACTTGCTGAGTGACATGAAAGACGGGGCGGTCTCCGTCACGCGAAGGTCTCCACCAGATCAAAGAGCGTCGCTGTTCGGAACTTCGGAGACCTGCATCCGCAGAGAGACTAATTATGAACCAAGGCCTTCTGGACTCCCAGTTCACGCTTGTCAAGATGTCTCCCCAGGACTGTTTTTGAAGACGATGTCTTGTTTTGACAGCAGTGCACGTCAGTGGCGGGGTGCTGTTCTGATGGCCTCTTGTGAACGACGTTCATCCACGAAATGTCGGTTCGTCTGCAGTGTCTCGAATTGTCGCGGTCTTATGTGGAAAAGACTAGGTCAGCGTTGCGCCACACGTCTTGTGCACGTTCTTGTTTTCAGAAGAGAACCATTGACAACCCTTGATGTGTAGAACGTTGGGAAAATGGCTGTTTGGATGACTCCGGTGGAGAACAACCAACCGATAGGTTTTGTGACAGACCCGCTCTTGCCCAATTTGCTCAGCAAAACCCTGTTGGCTCGACGGCGAAACCAAATGGTCAGGCGACAAACCAGTTGGTTTCCCCGCGCTCTGAAAGGCACAATAATCCTTGGGCTATCAGCAAAAGAGTCATGAGCGTTTGGGAAACTTGGCACTTTGAACACAACACGAAAAAGATTCCACCCCAATTTGGAGCAAATTGGCCGGGCAAAAAGCAATACAGGAAGACAACCTGCTCGTTTATGTTTTTGTAGTTTTGTGTCTCAATATCACACCATTTTCTTTTGAGATAGAACACACTTTTGCAGGAGAAACATTTGCATTCGCTTTTGTCTTTTGCTCGTTTGACCCAATCTGCAAAATCATTCAGGAGTGAGTGCCAATTCTGACGTGACTGCATGAGAGGATTGTTCGAGTGGCAGGGGGACTCACATGTCTTCACATCGCGATCGGGGGACTCTTGGGAAATTCATTAACGTCGCTCGTCTCTCGTTCAGACAGATTCCGTCTCACATGAGCATCGGGACACCAATGATCGCGGGTGTACAAACGTCTCGTTGAATCAACGGACAATTTCTCGCGCAAAATACAAAAATACATTTTCGGTTCAGTGCACGTGTCTCCACGAAAGAACAAAGGTACTTGAAAGGGGCTGCGCCTCTCACCAATGACGGGCTCGTGGACAGTCATATCTTGAGAATGAAAAACGGGGGTGGATTCTGCTTGTCCTGATGTCTGCAAATGGTGGCAACTTGTGGTTTTTGATCAAATAACAGTTGTTTCAGTTCTGTTCTCTTTTCTATGTCTTTTCAGTTGAATCAAATTTTGAAGCGAGCTGATTCGAACACCAACTATGCGGCCAGGCAAAAGCGATAGTAAGTATTTTCTGGCTTCGTCACCTTCTCATGTCTTCCCACTAGGTCCAGCACCATTTCACTTCTGACCTTTGCAGACCAAACATCCCATTGAAATTCACACTGACATAATGGTTTACATGAGTTATTCTTTGTAGCTAAAGTGGTTTGGATTGCAGTTCCAAATTTTATAGGTTGCTTTCCTTTGACCCCCGTCAGCCAGTGGACTCAATGCGTGTGTTTTCACAGTGATTGCTAAAGCTGTACATGGTCCGGTGCAGAAAACTCAATCAAAGTCGCCCAAGAATCAACGGAATGCATTTGCAATGCAGGCAAAATCCTTCCTCGTCAGGGGACAAAACAACGATGTGAGCACTGTCACGGGTGCACACGTTCGTTGTCTTGGCTAAATCCGATCACAGTTTCTCGTTGTTGGGAAACCTCAACCTCTGACCGATGGTTGAGAAGGTTTCACACTGAGCAAACTCCCACTGTGTTAAAAGCTCAAAGAAATTCCTTTCAAGAGTTGTGAGTGTCAGCTGAAAACTTTTCTCTTCTGCGACTGCATCTTCATCACGGTCGTTCGTTTTTTGGAATTGACAGAACACCTTGACTGAAACGTCTTCTGTATTTGTGCATTGTTGTACCAAGCACTTTGAATGACATCAATCTATGATACTCTCAGAACTGTCGTGAATGTTTCATGCCTTTCTCATGTCTTCAAACTAACGTTTCATGTTTCACCAGTTTGTCAACGTTTCATACTTTCGACGATGCTAGCCACTACCGCACTGTCTCTTTGCCATTTTGTTTGCCTGAAATCAGTTGTAGCCAGGCGATAAAGGTGTACATAGCTCAGCTTGACATGTTTGGGTAGCTGTAAATGTTGCACTGGTGTCAATGCGGTCTTGAGAGCAAGTCCACTCAAATAAATTTGCGACGCTCCCAGTTCGCAGCGGAAACCGGAAAACATGGAGAATTCCTTTTCCACAGTTGGAGAACTTGTGTTGTTCCCGGGTCCGCAAACACCTGACACTGTGATCAAGCACTGTAGACACGGTAGAAAGTGAGCAAAGAATGAGGCACCGTGACTCTTACTGCGTATTAATGCTCAGTTCATGCAATTATCTCAGTTCTGTTTTTCTGTGTTTTAGCGTTGATTTTCAAGAGCGAGCGTCCGCCTTGTGCACGGGTATTTGTATGTACGCGCAACGAAAGACGTACTATGAGTGTTTTGACACCTGCACTATGCACTGAGGTACACAACCTGATTTAAGTCCCCAAGAACCATCGATGTTCACTCAAAACCTTCCCCGGGAATTTGGCGATGTTTGCGTGAGTTTAGATGTTGCAAAACTTTGTTGAATCTTACAAATGAATCAGTCTCAAAACACTGCAATCGAAATTTGAAGGTCCCGAACCACAAAAGCACAATCCAAAGACAACAGCCGCACAATCAAAACCGGAGGGCCAGAAAAATTCTGATTGCTCCAATACCATGCAACCATGAAGACATTTCTTCAGCCCTTCAAACAGCATTGCCAAAATATATACACAGCAAAAGATTGTGTTGTTGTTGTTGTTGAAAAGGAAAACTTTGCAGAGAACTTGAAATTTCGAGGCAACAATTGCAGGTGTTCAGAATCTGCATGGCTGACTGCTTTCCGCTTGTAAAACTTACCATAGCACTGTAAAAGATAGTTGCGCGTGTCTACTTGCAAGAAGGCGTGCATTTGATTGTTCAAATATTTTTCATTCCTGTGCATGTGACAAAAACAAAACTGGTCTTGTTGACCACAAACTTTCTCGGCTCAGAATCCCAAGTGATAACAAGGAATGAAAAATGTCTGAAGAAATGTGTCTGTGAAATGTCTGAAAAAAGTGTCTGTGAATTCAGTTGGTGGAGAATCTAAAGAGCATTCATCATGTGTCACATTCACAGCGTGCTATCAGCTCTGACACACAAGCACATTTGGATCTGACACCAAGTTTGTTGTGGCGTCTGACCATACGTGATCTCCCAAGTGGGTCCACCTTGAATACATTGAATGTAAAATCTGTTCGGATTCTCTTGTCTGACGAAATGTTCATTTTGGGTGAAGGAATTGAAGGCCACATAATTTGTTGTTTTTCTTGTGCGCACGAAAGAGAACCCGTCGCACTGAAAGAATGATCGGAAGAGAGCAGCGCCGCATGGGCATGAACACACTCGTCTCTTGTTCTGTCTGGTTCTGTAGTCTGGGAGTTAGAAGGGAGTTCAAACAGGCCAAAGCTTCCTCGTAAGAGCAAGGCACAGAAAAATGAAAATCTAAGGGCTGGGGCAGGACTGCTTGAACCCCTCGCGTGTTCTGTGTTGATCCAAGAAATGAAGTTTCGAACAGTTTTGCGTAAGAATGCAACAAACCACTTGGTTCTTTGGACTTATCATTCACTCTTTCACACAAGGGTTCCCATTGAGTCGCATCGAAAAAAATCACTCTTGGATCAATCTGGGGCACAACCACGTCTTTGGTGTGCAGGCTCAATGTTTGCTGTGACAATCTGTGGTGGTTCTGACCCTCTAGTGGTGGTGCCGTTGTTGGAGGGTGTTGTTGTTTGTTGTCCATTTCAGCACGGATTTCCAGGAGCAGAGCTCTGCCGTCTGCACAGGGTTATGCATGTACATGGAGGAGAAATCCTACATCGACTGCTTTGACATGTGCAATTACTAGCACTGGCCAGGTACGTACCGGAAGTCGCCTTGTTGAGGTGTAGACAAATTTGGTTTCCCTGTGCGAGTTCCTGGGCCACAACAGGAACCAGTGGCTCGTGGAAAACATCCAACAACAGACACACCAAGGTCGTGGTGAGCAGGCTGAGAACAGGCGTGGGACAGAAGTTTAAGTTTGTGGGATAAAGAAACCCAGTCTCCTGCTCGAGAGACATCCACAGACAAAGGCTGTTTGTACGTAATTGATGAATCAAACAACGCAGCAAGACCAAATGAACAGCGCACAGATCCTCGCATCACAGGCCGTGTTTCAGACCGCACAGAGACCGCAGCCTGCGTGAGTACAGATCGCAGTAATAGATGTGCGCACGCTCGGCGGGGTCAGCGCCTGCCCTGTACTTTAACTCCCTTCTTCAGTCATTATTACCAGCTACAGTCCACTCTAAATTAGAAAATGCCACGAGCCCTCTGTGAACCTACAATGAACCAACTGAATGGGCTCTGAGGGACCCCGGCGGTCCACATGTTCACAGCGGATGGGTCCATTCGATCAGTTCTGATGCTGCCTGTCCACACAATAACATCGCACCACACGCAGAACTCGTCAATTTCTGCTGTGTCTGTTGTTGCAACAATTGTGTACATGAGTGGGTGATGCTGACGAGAAAGACGCAGATCATGGTCCTGAAAACATCACATGAAAACAAACCAAACCAACAAACCAGGCAACAACATCCGAGGAAGAGGCAGGTCTCACGGCAAAGCACAAAGACACCAACATAATTAGAGACCACCGCGAGAGACGGACACCCCGAGGGGCGAATCTGTTCACAAGAAAGTGAAATCGGATAATCCGACATCCATCATGAGAGGCGCAGCCTCAGCATGTTTCACGTTGCCTCAGTGGGCGGGCCGAATAAAGCTGTGCCAACAATCTGGGTCGTGAAATTCATGGTAAAAATCCACTGTCGGTATCGGATGTTGTGAAGAAGTTTCCCTCATGAATGTTGGGGCTCAAAGCAAAATGCAAATGGGGATTGATCTCTCTCTATTTCGCCTTTGCTTGTCACTTTCATGCAGCTTAAGGCGATTTCAATTTAAGTTATTCGATGTTGCAGGTGGCCAGATGGCGCTGAGGCAGGTCTAGTTCCCGGCGGCGCCGCTCGAGGGTCACAGCCGGGGCCCTCAGGACGCGTGCGCAACAGCGCCAAACCACGTGTTTCAAGCCACTCAACATTACTTCCGATCGGACTGAATGTGTGCACAACTGTGAGTAACAGTCCCATAAAGTTTGCGGGAAAGCAAAAATATTTCGACAATGTTGGAAAGAAAACTGACCAGGCAAACAATTAAATAAAGCGACCAACATGTCCATCGATGTTTTCATGCAGTTGTGCACTCATGCAGTGCTGAAGAGAATTTGTTCTTTTTTCAAAAAAAAAAGTTTGAGTTTTTGTTCTTGCAAAATCATGAAGCTTCAGCTTGTGTAGAAGCGACAAAAGTATTTGTTGAGTTTCGATGTGTGACCCTTCTGCTGCTGACGTCCTGCTTGCAAAATGGCCTCAGTTGATGTTTTACGAGAATAGTGCAACATTTGTGCAAAAAATTATGTAATCATCTGTTGTTTATTGAGATTTTACTTCTTGGAACTGTCTTATCTGTGAAGCAGTTTCTCACGGTGAAGCGTTCTGAAACCTTTTGTTTCTCTTCCAATGCCTATCACACAACACTTAAAACTCTGGAAAATTTTGCGAATAGACACAGAATGATCCCGATGTTTTGGCAGAATCTGTTTGAGAGGATAATTTATTGATCATTCTATGTGCTGTTTGGCTCGTTGAAAGCCCTGAGAGACAGAACGTTTTTGGACCAATCCGAAAAGTTGTGATCCTTTGCGTGGACCAATGTCATCGTGCTATCGTAGACTGATGACCAGATTCTATTTACAAAGCTGAACCCTCGTATGTGACACTGTTGTGAAGGAATATTTTCGGTGAAGAAGGAGATATTGGAAAGAAGGGACCAAATTGATGAACTTGTGCAAATATGTATCTGTAACCACTGTTTTGCGAAATCGTGTGTGTCTTCCTCAGACCGAACAAATGAGCTGTTCAGACTTTCTAACCATCCACAACCAAAGTTCAGCATTGACGTTTTCAATTGTATTTTCTCCACTTTTAGTGAGCTTGTTCTACTTCAGCGCAATTTATCCTGTTGGTGATTTGAAGTATTTTTCTGTGAAATTACCGTAGTGTTCCACAAGTTTTCAAAATCGCGTGTGAGGTGCAGGCAACTTGAAGATTTCATCTTTTGGACATCGCAGATAAGCTGGCATACAACATCCCCAGATCTGCGTTGTTGTTGTCTTGGTCGAGTTTCCTGCACCTATCCTGCGAATATTCACACCAACACGTTTTCAAGGTCAAAGTGTGCTCGTGTATCCTTTTTTGGGTAAACAATCTGGATTTTAAGATTTAGCCAAGTTGGAAAGTTGTAGTCTCGTCATTTTGTGGTAAGGTATTTTGTTAATAAATTCAGGTAGAAACAAAGGAGACTTACTGTTGTGAGACACGCAGGACTTCTCTTCGTAGGAGTCTGGATACTGTTTGTTCAGGGAACGAAGAGAAAAGGTTTCGGACGGGCACACAACCTGAGAATTTGAGAAGAGAATTTCTCGAACATCTCATCTTGGATCCATTGGTTGCATTTGAGCAGCAGGCTGAAACCTTGCGCCAGTCCTGCAGAATGGATGTGTTCGAATTTTCCTGTGCCGCAGTTCCGGTCCCTGGCTGTGAAGTTGATGTTTGGATAGCCTGCATGTGGTCACAGTGAAGTGAACACTCTCACATCTTTCGCCTTTTTGTTTGATTTCTCTTCGAGATGTATGTGCAGGTTACTGTGAAAACATGTGCATTGACAAGGAACCTCCCCTGAGTCATTCAGTTCAAAGAACCTCAGCAAATCTTCGTCTTCCTTTTGCAGCGACAATAGATCTTCTGGGAGGAGTTGTCACTGACTTCAGCTGCATCCTGTGTCCTGCATTCTGTGCGACACTGCAACAGTGAAATTGAAACACACACACACACACACACACACACACACACACACACACACACACACAGAGAAAGATATACTTTTTGTGTTTCGTGGTGCCGTGCAGCATGCACAACCTTGAACACACGGAAAGTCTAAAGTTCTGTTCACAGCTTTCCGAGTGACTCTGACACTGGTGCAGATGAGTTTTTCTTTGGTGCGAAAGTACTCCATCATTTCACTTGTCTTCCAACGGGCGCAAGCACCACCGTGCATGACGAATTGATTCCGATGCACGTCTCAAAGTCTGTCACAAGAAGAAAACGAAGATTTGCTCGAGATTCTTGAAACAACCACAAGTGAGACAGAAATAACGTCCACCAAATCAAGAATGACCTCCAGCATTTCCCTCACCTTCACTCAAATTGACCTCATTCCCAAAGAAGGCTCTGGTTACAAAAGTTTTGCTCAGCTCCTTTGTGTGTTTGCCTGTAGAAAGGTATTCAGGTAGCAGTAGAATTTGGACTCCCCACTGTAAATAGCTCCTTCCTGTTTTTTCCTTGTGGACACAATTCTCGTGATTTGTTTCCTCAAACGTACACATTGTATGTAATTTGTATCAATTGATGTCTTCGTGCCAAGTTGCTCCTCCTGCTGGAGGCGTTTTATAGGCGTGTCTCTGTTTTTGATTGACAGCACAGATTTCCAAGACAGGGCGTCAGCCTTCTGTACTGGCCTGTGCATGTATGAAGAGAAAAAAACCTACTCTAAATGCTTTGACATCTGCAATATGTACTAAGGTTAGACTTTATTTTTCCTTTTTTTTCTTCACTAACTGTTACTCTACATGTATCTTTGAGAGTTTCATTTGGTTGCTGTTGTTGACAACTCAAAGAACTTGTGGGTAGATTGAACAAATTGTCACCCCCAAAAACAAGGACAAGGTACGGGCACAACGCTTCCGTGGTGCAGTGAGTGTGGGTCTGTTGCTTTTCATTTTCTTCCGTCAAAGTCAGGCGTTTCACCATCGAATTGTGGCAGCTCAAATTTGTTGTGGGGGATCCTGAAAACTTGATCATTTTTTGCCTCCAAAGAAATATAATGCACGGCCCACAGTTCTGCTGGGATCCCTGCAGCCTCAGCGAACTCAGTGTGTCTGATCGAAATTATCAGTTCCCTTGGGTTGTGGTTTTCACACAGAGGAAATGTTTGTGGTTTCGAGTTCCGTTGTCAAATGAAAAAGACAACAAGGAACACCGACCACATCCAGTTTCTGATGGTTCAGATGAAATTTTTCGGAAACAGACGAGACAGAACACAGAGGGTGAAAGACCTGGCTGGTTCTCGAAAAGATATGATCATTCAGAGAGGTTTCACAAACAAGTGTACGGATTTCTGACAAGCCCTTTTGTTTTCATTGGCGTGCTCGTAAAAAGCCCATGCAACGCATGAGAGCACGCTCCAATCAATGAATGATTTCTGGGTACATAGAGACGGCTCAAGCTCTGGTCTGGCCTTGGGCCGAACTTTGGCGTCGGCAAGAGAAGCTGTTCACACTCAACGGTGTTGGGGAGTTTTCATTTGTTCGAGGTTTGGGGGACCGTTGCGCTGCAAAGCAGATATCCGACAAGGGGAGGCACGAGCAAGGGAGCCTTATTCCAGGATGGTCCATAATTCAGGTGCCTTCCAGGTGAAATGGAGTACACCCAAGTTTTTCACCACAAGCATCAAAGGTCATTTTCATTCAAAATTTGCAGTCATGTTTTGAGACACTTGCTCCAAAATACTCCCTGGTCCTTTCGAACGGTTCTTGGGGCGCTTAAAAATTCACACAGATTGATGGCAAGTCTCTGGTTCAATTCCGCACCACTGGGAGAGGCCTCAACTACTTCTGCTTCCCGGGGTGGATCCACAGGGCAACCTTGATTCACCGTTCCACTCACTTTGCCTTTGCAACACTGGTTCTCACAAAAGACAAAGCTTTTCTTGGACTCAGCCGGCAAAGGGTGCTCAGCTAGACGGGGGTGCAACCGCTCCTTTTTTGATGTTTGACTGTTATCTCACACCGCCCCCACTCCCACCCTCCAAGGAGGCCAACAAAGCAGCACTTGGGAAGCGTGTGCGTTAGACACTTCGCAGGAGAAATAAAGCTTCTGCACAAAAGCCTGACTTGACCAAGTGCTCAACTTGATGTGTGTGAATGTGTTGCGCTGTTTGCACGCTTTGTCAGTTGGGCGTCGTCGTGTTTGTCGTGTTCTGTACACGTTTGCAGTTTTGAAGTTTTGGCTTTGAAACCAGATTTGTTGCCACATTTTCGTTCCTTTTGTGTTTTCACTTGGTGTTCTGGTTGAGCACATCGATCGGTAAAAGGCACCGTGTGGATGTTGATCTCTTGACGAGTCAAAGCCTCTGCATTGCAGACCCGAAAAACACATTTCACGAAAACCCAGCTCAAACCAGACTCACCAAGTGTGCAACTGTTATTGTTTATTGTATCCTCTGTGGACCACTATATTTCGCAGCAATAGGCAAAGTCTGTTGCACCCACTTACCCGTGTATGTGTACTTGTAGCACGGAGTACCAGGACTTTGCCTCGGCTGTGTGTACTGGACTGTGTATGTACATGGAAGACGAATCTTACATCAACTGTTTTGATTATTGTTACTACTCCCACTGAGGTGCGTACACTTTTCTATTCCTTTGCTCTTTCCATGGCTTGAGGTTTGCGATTCACTATTTCAGCACTTTCGCAGGGAAGATGCATGGTGACTCATGAAAAAGGAGCAAAAGCTGATCTGGGGGTACCAGGGCTTCAGACACCTTGCCTGTGCTCCTTGTCTCTTTCCAGTTTGTTTGTCTGCCTGAACCACCCTGGCCCTGCCCTGTTGTCCACCAAGAGCAATTTTCCACAGCAAAAACTCACACAACCGTTTTATTCCTGAAAGTATTCACTTGGAAAGGCAACTGTCTGGAAGGCTTGATAATTTCCATGCTTGAGAGTTTCTGGCTGCACCAGGCAAGCAAATGGTTCTTTTGCTGAATTGCTACAAGAATGTCCCGATCAACCCCAAAATGCATTTGTTTTGTAAAATCTGAGGCACTCTTTTTCAAAAATACGTGTTGGTCAAAAGTGAGATGAGCAGATGTCTTCCTGGGCCTTCGTCGGAAGTTCAGTGTCATCGAACAAACGATGGGAGTACGTACTCACCAGGCTTGGGGCACAAACGTTTCTTGAAAGTCCTATGTTGCACTCTTTATTTCGTGCATTTCAGGTCTCCTGCACAGTAGCTGTGTTGTGCCGTTCCGTGCCCAGCGTCCTGCGTCGCTACACGTACTTCCGCTCCAATCATGTTTTGTAGCGTCTGCGTAACTGTTGGAAACAGCAGTCGCATTGCAATCGCCATGTTTTGTGAACATCTGTGCAGTCCGTGTACATCATGCAATACGACACGGATCAGAATGTGCCATAAGAACATCGTCTCAAACTGACGTTATCAAAGTTTTGGAGTTGGAGTTCATGTGCGTTGTTTCGCTTCCCTCGTTTTCAAACACATCTCGTACGAGCGTCAAAATGAACCTGCAATGTTTTCAAACAAATTTCCAACGGTTTTCACATGTAATGCAAACAAATTTCCAACGGTTTTCAAATGTAATGCCAACTACGTATCTGATGGGACCAACAGTTTTTGCATTTCTACAAAGAATTCTCTCTTTCTGTCTGTAATCTTTGGTCGCGCGTGTCTCTCAAAAAAGCGTGCGACTAAGTCAAGGTGATTTGTGGTGTCCAGTCATTCTTCTGGGGGCAGAGGCCCTGTGAAAATTGCTGTGTCTCGTTTCATTTCACCTGATAAAGAAACAAATCCGCTTCACCATTTTCCGACCGAGCCGATGCCGGAAATCAAAAGTTCATCAAGGTCTTTTTCCTGTACATTTTTGATGTGACTCAAGAACCTTGTGACAAGTGAAAAAGCTTCATTTCCATTGATATTGTGAACCCTCATCAGTATTTGTTGGGACCAAAGATGCCCAGTGTCTGTAATTTTGTGCTTGTAAACTGACGAGTAGATATTGGGTGTGCTTCTTTCAGACGAACATTTCTAGTGCTGGAATGTTGTAAGTCTTGCGCAGCTAGGTTCACCTCACACAACTCACCACAGCAACATGGTAACCTGCATCGATTTCTGTTTTCGGATTTCAAAGGAATGATTAGTTCACTGTTTCGGAGTTTGCAAGTCGACTCACCAACCAACACCAACACTTTTGAATTCAAAGCCAAAACTAAAATTTGATTTGAGCCTTTGTCTCTGTACACAAGTTCAAACACGTTTTCCTGCAATAAACACCCAGCAAATCCTGTCATTGGTCTGTTCTTTCTGGCAGTTTGATGCCTTTCGCGCACGTTGCGACATGTCTGATCACGTTATGTAGGGTTGCAAAATTGCCCAGAATAGGAATCACTTGCACAGCATTTGTAACCAAGGATAAACTTTCCATGGAAGCGTTGATTAGAGAGGGCCAGTTCTTGCTGCAAAGTGCACCGTGTCTGCAAGAACCATGGCTGTCAAAAGTTCCAATCAAGCTACAAGCACAGGTGTTTGCAATGCTCGGAAACTGCTGTAGGGGCATGCAACATACACCATCTCTTAGAGCGACATCAGTCAGGAAAGGACCATTTTGACTTGTCAGTTCTGATCTTCATATTTTTCACCTGCCTTGCTCTTGGGCATGTGATGGCACACTTCTGCGAGAAGAGCTGCACATGAAGCATTTTCACTTGACCACGCACTGCTGTCCTGTCGTGAACGATGCGCCACATCATTCCGCAACGAGTTCTCCAACGCAAGTGATTCCAGTCTTCATGCGATCAAAGATGTGAAAATGGGAGTTGTGGTCGTGGCTTGAACCTGAGTCGGAAGCACAGATCCTCGAGAATCACGATGCGTTTGAGATGGTCAACTGCAGCTTGCCCAACCCACAACTTCAGTGGCACCAAGTATGCTCGGTCGGTGGCGTGGTGACACAGAAGATTGTGGATATCGCAGTTCCGTCCAGTCCTGCGTCGATCACATTCAAATGTTTGTGTGTAGAATATTCCACCGGAAGTCCACAGTTGCTGCAAATGCCCATGCAAGGAGCTGAACTGAAATCTCTCCTCGAATCTCCGCTGGGGTAAACCAACTGGCTCCGCCACGTGGTGCCATGACAACATCCCGGTTCTTTTTTTGCGTCAGTACCAAGCAAGGTTCCCTGCAGCACTTTGTAGAGTCATCGCCCTGTTGGAACCCAGGGGTGTAGCCACCAATGCTTCACTGATGCCAGTTTGCCATGGTTTGCGGCTTATCTTTCCCAACAACATTCACATAGACCTCAATTTCTGGCAGCAGCCGCAACAAAGCCAATACCATGCCCACACCGAACCACAACCAGGGCATTGTTCATCAGTGTGCATGCCCAGTGTGCTGCAAACACAGTGTGCATACGAGCAGGAACGAGTGCTCTTCGCGCCCACTCCACAGAATCCACCGTCTGTCGTCTCCTCACCTCAAGGTACCAGATCAGGAGTGCCCATGTCACACCATAGTTCCTTCCACATTGCGTCTCAGGGGTGACGAAATACCTGATTAGTTGAACAGATCGAGCTTCTACAAGCAAGTGTTCGGCCTCACAAATAGCGACTTAACTCTTTTTCAATGTTCTTGACCTATTATGCCTGAAGCAGAACAATTTGTGGCACGAGCACGGAAATAAAGAAATCAAGTTGTTTCTGAGTTTGTTGGTTCTTTCTTGGTTCCTTTTTAGTTTCTGCAGGGATTCTGCTTCGGTGACTGACTCTCGAAAATCTACCTGTCTTTTTGGATATAGAAGCATTGTGCGTCCGTCCGACCCGGACCTACGACTGGCTGGAAGCAAACTGTACCACAGCGACACAGACGACCACCTCGACTAAAGAATTCAAGGTTTCAGTCGCTGAGGACATCAATGCGGTTCATGAGATAAGTGAGCGCCCCACAGAAGAACCTCGAGACATTTGATGAAGCTTTGCTGCAGAAAGACACAAAGGGATCTTCACACATTTCAGCACGTGTAAAATGAATTATGCGGCTATCACGCAAATTGCCTGTGTCACACGTTGGGCCCAGGGTGCTAAATCTCACTTTCCTCTCGCATTTCAGCTGAGAAGCACAGTACGACTCCACCCAGCTCGCACACTATCTCGTAGGAACAGTCATGCAACCAGTTTTGTGTTTTCCGTGGGGCTGGTCCAGAGAAACAGCACAGAGCCCGATTGTCAGAGTGTAGACCTCATTTCAGCATACGGTGGCACCAGGAGGCCTGGACCTGCCCCTGTCCCTGTCAGGCAACCTGCCTGGTTTGCTCTGTTTTGTTTCGGAGGTTTCTAGTCATCTGTTCTGGACAGCGGTGTTGCTCACTCTTGTCCTCGCTGTCACTTTATTCCTGCCAGAGGCAAAGCCACCGAGACAGTGTTGTGTTTATTTCAACACTCGAACATTTTCATGTGTGTTTGTAAACTTTGCTTGTTGTCAATACTCGTACACGTGCGTCGAAGCAATTTTGACATCACCACCGCGCCAATTTTTTTTTTCCAAAATCTGAAACCGATTGTGAAAGACGACAAAGGAAGCAGCTAATATTCTATCAATTATTAATCGGGAGAAAACAATGCACTCTGCGAGCAGCAATTTCAGTAATGTACTCAGAGGGGCGCCATTTATCCTCCGCCTGTCATTCACTGACCGCAGGGGCATTGCAATGCGAAACAGTCGCAGGCCGAATGCAAATATGCACAGAGAATGGCGGGGGCGACTGTCCAACAGGTTCTGCACTCTTAAATTCAGAAAAGCTCACGTCAAGCGTGCGGTTCAGAACATTGGCACAGATGTCCGTTTGGTGTTCTTGGCATTCAGAAGTGAGAGATTGTTGAGGTGGGCTGGGCTGCTCAGGACCACTCACAGCAGTGGTTGCAATGAGCTGCTTTGATTGGACATGGTTGGGACCAGGTAGCAAAGTCTTCACTTGGTCTCACCTGATTCGATGACCCTTAGCAAACCACTTCACGTAGGTTTGTGAAGAAACCGAATCAAACACCAAGAATCGTGACGAAAATTGCTTTTCTTCCCTTGGGCACTGAACGAAAGGTCGTGCTGTTTTGGATGCAGACGTCTCCAGTTCACGAGGTGAAGTGTAGACAAAGCTCCCGCGTTCTCTTCAGTCGAATGCCTCTTCAATCGAATGCAAACCAGAAGTTTGCTAAGATATCAGATTGTGGGCGTCGTGGCTTCATCCAAGTTTTAAAGGAACAATTTTCACTCTTGGGTAGGCAAACACGTGTGTGCGTGCGTGAGCCTAACATTGTTCTTTACATTTGCATTTTACATTTTCAGGTCCAATCCAACCTGGCAAGTCAACGAGAGACAGACAGAAAAGATCCATTCTGAAGCTTGATCTAGCCAAATCAGATGGACATCCAGCTATTGTGGGTTCCAAACTGAAATGGCGAGTCACCCGTATCTCCTAGTTCAGGGTGTCTCCGGCACCGGACGCGTCCGTCCAACCTCTCCACTGAGAATCAGCAATCGGTGCACGCCAGTCCAACTGACAGCTCGTTTCGGTCGTGGACATGGCTTATGTTGCGTGCGTTTGATTCCCAAAACAAAATTGATCTGCTTTTGTGCTGACAATCCAGACTCACGGCAACAGTGCATCTGTTTTGCCCACGTTTGGTAATGAATCAGAGCTTTTGTCTCCGAGGGTCGGCCGCCCTGATTCCGCGGCCAAAAATAGTTTGCAACCCGCTCCTCTACCCCCTTTTCTGCTCTTGGTATGTTTTCGTCGTCTTGAAGTTGGGTACCCTTTCCGACACCTTCTCGTCGCTTTCTACGAGTACAACTCTACGATCACAAAACCAATCATGTGTGCTCGCATCATGGTAGAAATGGGTTCTCACTTTATCATAAGGGTTCCTGTTCAAACGCACAACTCCTTTCTCGACCAAAGGTCTTGAAAAGTCGTGTGTTTTCACAAGAACCATTTTTCTACAGTGTGAGAACCCTGTCCTACATGACAAGTTATGCGAGTATTGGCTTGCCATCTTGGGCAACACGAATCTTTTTTCTTTCTTTTCTCCTTCAACTTCAAGTCGCCAAACCTTCACCCTTGGTGTCACACACCATTATTCTCAGGTCAGGAGCTCTGGCTGCACATGTCACATTCGGGCGCTGTGTCACGTCACAAAAATTTCATCTCTGCTCAACTTTTTTTGGGGAGGGCGTTGGCGTTGGGGGAGGTTTGATGTGAAGATTTCTGTTTCCATGTACTGGTTCCACTCGGTTGATTCAGAAATTGGTTCATTCAAAGAAGGATTTTGCTTGGTGGACAAACAAAAAAGGAATTTGCTTCAGAACCGCAGATCTAAGTTCGAGCTGGGCTGCGTTCGTCGTGGCCCCACGATTTGTCGGATCTTTCCCGTGTGTTCGGTCTGTCCGGGACGCGATACCCGACTCTTTTCGTTTTTCCTTGTCACGAATGTCAACTGTTCAAGAAAATTTTAATCAGCGATTGCCTTGAGTACGGCATTCAGACGGAGAAGTTTCTCACGAGACACAAACCGTTTGAACGACAAACAAGGGAGAGAATCATTGCAACTCTTTTAAAAGTTGAAATGTCAAATGTTGATATCATATTCCAGACTTAACTGAAATATCTTCAAAACAATTGCAGGTCACATCCAGAAGAGCCCAATATCCTGATGGACAGTTCTACCGATAGTTTTTGCACCCCATGCGGAGAGATCCACAAGATTTTGTTTGCGCCAATCTGTGCGCTGAAACTTGATGGTGCTTGCTGCCCCCAGGACCTTCCCGAATAGCCAAAATGGCCAAACACATGACAACGGACCCGCTGACAGAAAAACATTGGCACGCTTTGAAAAAGGGTTTGCAGTTCAGCAAAACACGGCAGGTTCAAAGTGTTTTTGCCAGGACCTTTCTTTTGTTGAATTGGTCAAAATTTGATTCAAGCAAGGCTTTTGTGTGGGTTCTACTTGATTCGCTTGGCACGTTCAGAGGGAGATTGACTTCCGGAGATGTTTGCTCTCGTTCTGCGTGACCGGTTGAAAATAGGCAGATTAAGCACGACGTTTAAAAACGGCTGAACGTCGCGTCGCCGACGCGACGCGTGAACGTCGAAATAGCAATTTTGACGCGACGGGGCTCCGACGGGTGATTTCAAACGTCGCGCTTAAACTCCCCAA
>JAAUXT010054629.1_pt1 | contig 29728 bp, 22 predicted proteins | sample 7278171 | NCBI WGS metagenome assembly JAAUXT01 (sample SAMN14350112, study PRJNA611818) | marine sediment metagenome | isolation source: surface marine sediment (1.8m) | place: French Polynesia: Moorea | collected 2018-08
CTATCATACACAACACCCCTGCCTCTAACACACCCACTCTCTCTCTCTCTCTCTCTCTCTCTCTCTCTCTCTCTCTCTCTCTCTCTCTCTCTCTCTCTCTCTCTCTCTCTCTCTCTGTGTGAGTGTGTGTGTGTGTGTGTGCACGTGTGTGTATGGGAACTTGATGGGGTTACCTCGTTCAGATCGATTTGAGAACTTCTGAGCATATTCAGCATATTCAGGGGCACGTATCTCTCATGTGTGTGTGTGTGTGTGTGTGTGTGTGTGTGTGTGTGTGTGTGTGTGTGTATGTGTACATGTACGTGTACGTGTATTTGTGTGCTTGCAGGTCTGTGCAAGTGGGGGTATTCGGAAAATACTTGAACACGTGCATCACCTCATTCATTGCCTTGAGAAGCAAAAATTCACAAAGCTCTTCATCCGCATTCGCTGACACAGAATGTGACTTCAAGTGATTGCACATTGTCACGAGGTTCCACTTTCTTTCGAAGCATTTTGGTCTGACGCAGCTGAACACACGCCCTACCCTGCAGAAGACAACAGAAAGAACCTTTTCTGCACAACAGACGCATACAGCCGAGGCTGCAAAGTCGGCACTTGCAGTTTGCGCTTTCCTACAGAACAAAACATGAATTCAGACTTCAGGGTTTGGGGAGTCATTCTGGCAGGATGCAACAAACATAGAGTTGCCTTGGCTCAAGGACAACCATTTCGTTCACCCTTTCACCTTCGGCCAGCCTTTGCGCCTGAAATGAGGTTTCAGCTTTGTCTCACATTATAAACCGGTTTTGGCTTGTCCGCACTTGGTGAGGTTGCAGTCTTACTCTCCACAAGTGCAAACCATCACAAAGAAACATTCACACATTGGACTCCGCAAACAGAAAAAAAACAAACTTTTCCCCAAAAGCTAAATTACTGACGCGTGGAAAATCCATTGTTTTTCACTTTCGCAGTGCTTAAGCAAATGTAATTAGTTTTGTCTGTTGACGCTGATTTAAAGCACCTGAGCGGAATGACCAGCAGCCAGTACCTGTCGGGAGTCGCGTGCATCTCACGCGACCTGTCAGCTTTTTGTTTTCCCGTCTCGGCTCCGTGCTGCGAACGCGCTGAAAAATAATACGATCGCTCTCAGTTTTCCATAGCAACCGATTTAGTGTGACATTTTCAAAAAATAATTGCTTTTGACTTGCTTGAGATCACTCTGGCTCAATTAGTTGGCACGTGGCGTGGAGGTATGATCGGTGGGGCTCGGGGGCTCGTGTCGCTTTGGAGTGGAGAGTTGGTGAGCCCGGGGACACGAAGCCTACAGCTCCGTGAAACCGTTATTTAATGCGCACCTGACAGCTTTTTACTTTTAATGGTTACGCATGGTTAGAGTTATCAATAACACAGGCACATGTCAAGGAAATTGCAAAACTCAGGCATTTTGATATGACCTGGAGCGACGGTTGTGCAGACTCAGAAAGTGCGGAGCAAGCTCCTGATTTTCTTCACTGTTGTCGCTGTTTCATGGCCCATAACTTTTCATATTGCAGTGTTCAGAAAAGGCTCGCGTGAAAATTACTCCAATTGAAACATTGCATGATACACCAAGTTACCCCATCACAATTCTGCCCCGAGGTTGCAGCAGTGCCCAGTCTTGTGAATCATAACTTAAGCGAATTAGGAAATGCATTTGCAAGAAAATCGTAACTGGGCCGCAGAAACAATCTGTCAGCCGGTCTCAGGCCCTCAAAGCGTAAAAACAACTACTTCGCAGTAAAGTGCATCCATTAATTGTGAATACGTAATCACAAAGTCGGATATACATTTTTCATTTAGCTTGACAGGGTGCAGGCCTTGGGGCCTCATGCAGAAGGTTGTAATTTCTCTGATGGGGAAAGGTAAAGGACCAAAAGCCTTGCATTTTCTCCGGAAAGTGGTCTTTCTACGGTACAAAATTACCTCGGTAAAATGTAAGCTGTCCACTCAGATTCATTAAACAGTGAACCTTTGCTTCCGACAGTCTTCTGACATATAGATTTCCTATCAGACGAGGGGACAAAATGTCTGCCTTGGCGGACGTGAAAAATGGCTGGGCGAGATCACAGGGGTGGAGAGGCGTTTGACCAGAATGAAGTATCAGCCTGACTCAAGTGACGTCTCAACGATCGCAGCGCTTATACAGCTCTTCACGCGATCGCGAGAGAATCTCAGTTCCAACTCACGAGAAAACTCAGGAGAAGGGCTCACAACGTGCAGGTTGCTTTTACTTCGGAAAAAATGGTTTCATGACCTCTGATGCTCATGGCCAATACCGGTCAGACCTTTCTGAGCTGACGGATTCGTTGAGAGCATCGTGTCTGAGTCGACGTGGTGCACACGCCGCACTGTCCATGGATGGAACCCCCCCCCCCAACAAAAATCCTGTGGTCCAAACATTTTTGTCAACATTGCTGTGAGACGGTACGAAGTTCCACTCGCATGCAGACCAGATGCACTGAACTGAAACTTCCTTTTGAATTTGCGCTTCCTCGTTTAGAAATTGATCTTTGTGGATATTGTTCAGGAACGAGTATTGCGTTCATGTTCACTGGTGCAGGGCCCCGTGGCCTTTTTCTGCTGCAGTCAATTGTGTGGACAAACGAAAATGACGACGCGGCGCGCTTTTCATTCAGGATCATCACCGACCATAAACGGACCAAAGCAAAGCAATAAAAATCATCAATTTTTGAAAGCACGAAAACGGGGATGATCAGATGACCTTTTCAAGACAATTATCAATTGATCACGGATGAACAGGCAGCCATTGAGCTCCCATTTGTAGAGTGTTGAATTTTTTACCGCTTTCTTCGTGAACGTTTAGAATACTTGATTGAAGCCGAGGTACAGGGTATTGAAAAGAAGCGATGCGGGGTTGGCATTCACTTGAGGTAGTTAGTTAATGTCTCATTAGGGAAATGCCGCCAAATTATTTATGATCCAAAATTCTAGCGACCTAATTGCCAGTTAGTGCCGCTCAATTGGAGTATCAATATATTTTTATTCCCAATGATTGAAAATACAAAATTGATGAGCAGAGTTCGGCGAAACGAATTTGCCGGCCGCGGCGGGCTTCGATGACTGGATTAGGATACTTATTTCGTTGGGATTGATTTGCAGTTAGTCATGTCTTTTGCGCAACAAAGCATGTTGAGTCGTTCCATAAATTCTTCCTCAGAAGGGCTTCAATTATGAATGTTTGTCAAATGCCATGCACACCGACAGACAGATCGCAATACGCAAGTGTGCGGGTTTGCGAGTGTTCACTCGGCTTCCCGACAAGGTTCGACAACGACCTCCCCCCCAAGTGGCCAGTGCGGACTCAGGCGATGCGATGGCCAAGAAAGTGCGCGCATTGTCAAATGAACTCGGTTCAAAGCCGAGTAACCCGTTATTTGGGGGTGTCGTGGTTGGAATATCAGGGCTCGAGTCATGTTAATCACATCAAAGGGAGGTGTGTCTTGTTTAAATACTGCACTGCCGCAGGTAGATTCCAAATAATTGAATGGCGTGTTTCTGTTTCCAATTGTTGCGGCAATTGCCGACAGTTAGACGTTAATTAATTACACCACAGGTAGAGGCACACTTTTCTATGGTCATTAGATGATTGGATCTTACAAAATGAATTGAAAAGCTGACAGTGGTAATTTGGGCAAAGGCCACCTGTCTAGCATTTGTCAAGTTTTCACGCGATCCTGCAGTTGCTCACGCAGAAGGCGGATCACATGACTGCAGATGTAACGCTCTACAAAAGTACTCGTAACTCCGACCGTGATGAATTAGAACCATCTATAACTTCAAGTGAGATTAAAGATTTACTAACGAGATATGTTGCAGCCGCCCGGGGCTCCTTCGTGACAACTTGGCCTTTGTTGCGCGTATCTTGAAAGTGATCGAGGCAGCTGGCCAAATGCCCATGTTTGACATCTTCATTCGCTTTCAGAAGTTTGGCAGTCCTGGCTGGTGCTGAGCAAATGCCTCATTTTGCTGCAGTTCACCTTGGGTGCAAAACAGTTCTCTTTCCTAATGAAAAAGCGACCGACCCGTCATTGATTCCGTTTATTTATGCAACGTCAGCATGCATCTCGTAGCTGCCTAAAGCCTGTATGTCGCCACAGCAATGAAACTGCTGAACGTTAACTCAGGAAATGCAGGACTGACCGTGAGTGTTGGGATGAAGACGAGCAGAACTCGTCTTGCTTGTGGTTCTGTATGCAGTGAGAAGGGAAAAAGCCGTTGTTTTCTTATGATACGACGCGAGCACAGTGGGTCCAAGACACCTGGGTCCCGCTGGCTCACCTCACCGGGACCCAGGCGGAACCACCGGGAACCAGGCGGAACCACAGGCGTCCGCGCCATTGGAAAGTGTTCACTGGGCAGGGTCTGGTGTGGACGAGTTCCTGTCTCGTTCCGCGTTGTGATCTGTTTTGAGATGGAGGGAGGAGCGACGACCAAAGAGATGAGTCCCCCAAGCTGTAGCACGCATGACTGAGACATTTTGTGGGAAGTCATCGCAACCCGATTTGTCTGAAAAATTAGACCACGGAGCAAAAGAAATTCAAGAGCCGCACCACGTCAACCAAACACGCAAAAATCACCCTGCAGTATGAGAAATCAAACTCTGAATGTGACTTTAAATGAATTGGGCGGCCAGAAGGACAAGGGTTTTGCACTGGAATTTTGAGAATCTGGACCAGCGTACACGAAGTTGTGTGGATTGAAAGCGAAAAGACTGCCAGATCCCGAAGCAATTCTCTACCCATGTTTCAGGCGCTCGTATTCCAGTGGCGTTGAAGCGATGGATACTTTGCATGCCAAACGATACTTTTAATTTTCTGCTATTCTCTTTATTTGCCATCTTTGACCGAGGCCTGGAAGACCTGACAGAAGTAAACACCTATAATGCATTGCTTCAAGTAAAAACTGGCAGTCGAAAATCGCTTAAAATATACGGCTGAAGTTTGATGGATTCGCCTTTCCTTGCCACTTTGCATGCGAAGGCCTCATAAAAGTGATTACTCCCAGCAGACATTTATAATGAATACAGACATAATTAAATGGCTGTGTAATATTGAGACTTCCTGAGTGTAAATGCTCATTCAGATGCAGAGGCAGTTGGAGCCATTTTTGGTGCTCGGTGCCGGTGTGAACCATGCAGACTTGAGGAAAAGTTTTCTCTCGGTGCCAGTCGCCGCTGAAGTCGCGGATCTGATTCCGAGTTCCTCCAGCTTCATCGCGTAATCCGCTCACCTCTCAAAGTGAGATACTTTTAATGAAGTCAATCATGATTTTAAGTGCAAACGTATTTAATCATGTGCTGCAAGGCTGTAATTTCTTGAGTGCACGATGGTAATTTGTTCTGATCTAATAACAGTGAAGGGGACTTGGCAGGGTCCAGGACCGAGGCAGCAGTCGGTGGTGTTTGAGTAATAAACTGGACGCGCTCTTGATTGATGTGCCCAATAACACATCAGTGTAAATTACTACTCAGCTTTGTGTACAGAAATTACAGGCGATGATCTGATAATTTGGATTGATTACCAAATATGCAGTTCACGGGAGCTGAGCGAGAGTGGAGGGGCCACCGCGTCAGCTTTTTGATGTCTGTGAGCAAATGTTGGAAAGCTGAGAGTGTTTTGTGGCTGTGTTTTGTCCTACAGAGGTGATCCAGTCTAAAACTTGCGCGCGTTGTGTTTGGTCTTCGAATTTCAGACGTTGCTCCTCCGCTTTGTGCGCCAAAGTTCCGCGGGCTTCTCTTTTCGAGGAGCCCTGACTCCTCAGGAGCAGCAGGCAACAAACGCCTCAGTGAGACACATTCGACTCACTTGAAGTGAATTGAGTCGTGCAGCTGCCGACGGGAGTGCTCCAAGTGCATCAACAACGACCCGACAAATTTGTGAAAGGAGTTTGCAAATTGAACCCACAGCTCCCCCAAAGCAAATCAAATTTTACAGCATGTTGAAATTTCACGCATTTCTTTTGCACTCGCCTTTGATGAGAGAAAACAGATGCCATTTGCATGGTCCCAGCCATTAATGAACACTGAGGGTAGTCCTTAGTGACTAATTCACTGCTGATCCACCACATTAGCACAGAAGTTTATGATGTCATTTGTGATTAATCTTACGATCAGTTTTCGGCTGGGAGCTGCTCCCGACCAATCAGCAGTCTAAGCGACATAAGTGCATAATGAAGTTGTTTCTGCTCAGGTCATTCACGGCCTAATTAGATCACTGATAAAAGGAGCCTCCCATTTGCAAGTTTTTTGGACCCATTAGCTGGGTGTGAATGACTTGAATGCCATTATTTCTGCCTCTGATGGAGGCCCTTTCCAGAACGCATTGTGCTCTTCCTTTGTGGGTGAATCCGTCTTCAACTGCGAGGCGAAATTCTTTTCGAAGTCACAGAATATGTCTTCAAAAGCCAGAAGCGAGGCCCTCACTGGAGGCTTTCTTGAAAGCTTGACCTCCACGGGGGAGCTCAGGAAAAAGCTGTCAGACGAAGTGCAGAGACCAAAGAGACACATTCTTCATTCTGGTCAGGAAGGCTGACCAAAACGAGCCGATTTCTCAATGCTTTGTAGGCAGTTACAGGACGTATCAGTTTCAGCGGCGTGGATATCCCAGTAGAGTCGGGGCTGATTTGAATGATGTATCAGCCCCAGGGATCTTGTTTTCTAGGTGAGATACGGAAACTGCATTATACCCTCCTCAGTTGCCTGGGGAAGGCAATAAGCCTTATTGAGGGCTTACTCCTACTTCATCGCGCTGTGCTGTTCTGCATTGATAAAGCTGTTTGGGGTCGTTAGAGCAATTTGATGTTCTTTCCATTTCCCCCCTTCGCAATCAATACGGAGGGAGTGCAGCCATCACGGTGGGATTTCGCTACAAATCCCGGCTAAGTCGTCCAGCTTTAACGAGCGACCTCTACATCCGATAGCCATGTTGTCTCCGAGACGCAGCCACTGATGCGAGAGTATTATGACTTAATTAACCTATCTTTCTCATCTTAATCCAGTGTAATTCCAGTAATGACTCTTTATCGACTTCATCCTGACGTGTATTAGATCCATTTACACCACAATAATCGAATTTGTATTGCTCTTATTGGGTTCCAAAAATTGCATTTCGCTTTGGGATTTTACACGAGGCTTGAATAAACGAGATAACGAGAAAAGTTGGGAAGAAGTACGACGAATCCATTCATAACAACAATAAAAATCGAGTTCTTGCAATCACAGCAACGGAGCTTTGCTGTTACAGAAAATGCGATTTCTTCAATATGTCTGCGTGTGGGGATAAAAAGATTACTGCCCTATGTCTTTGTGTGAAATCACCGGGAATCTCTCCACAGAGAAAAGCTTCCGAAAGGACTGAGTTCTCAATGGCGGCTTGTTTAGGCCTTACAATTTGGAGCAAATTGAATTTTAATCTCTTCGCTGACTTCCATTTTGGCACTCTGGCTCACTTCTTTCGGCTGAGGTGGTGATAATTTTCAACTCCAAAGAAATCTAAACATGATTAAAACTTGGTTCCTGTGTGAATGTCGGATGTTTTGAGGAGATAATTCGCTTCCCTTCAGACCATTGTGGGGAAATGAGCAAATTTATTCTTTTATGGTGCAGCATCTGGCTGGACTTGTCTTCAGCTCTGCTTCTATATCCACACTCACGAGGACGCTTGTTAGATGACAACCACAGTCAAAATATTCTCTCCATTTCAAACTAAATAGACTCGTCAGGTGTTCGCTTTTCACCATTTGTTGTCTCAAGGCAATCCTGAGCTCAGCCTCATCACCACTTATTTGAAAAGTTTCAACTACGTTTTTCCAGACAGTTTTTCATACAAAAAGTTATTCATTGGTTCCTTTGGAAGTTCTCTGCATGTGTTCTTACCATATGTGCGACTTGTCTGTGTTCAAGCAGATTTTTCCTTTCTTCAGGAAGTTCTGACAATTTCAGGTTGAAATCGCTCTGCAGTTGCTGCGGCTCCAGCGGTCATCTACAGCATCAAGGGTTTGGCTTGATTCTGCAGTACCACAAAATTGCAACGTCATCACTGCATAAAACCAAAAATATGTCTCCTGCGAATCTGGAAAAGTGACCAAGTCGCGATCTGTTCAAGGTGAGACGATCTCAAATTTTTTCACTGTGGGACTTTCTCTCGACAAGCACGACAAAATTCTTCTCACAGGGACTGTGGCTCAGACGCAGTCTCCTCGGCCAATGCACTGCATGGGTGTGACGCAAAATGCAGAATTCGCACGGCTCCTCTAAATTTGAGCCGCATCCTTACGTAAGTACGAGCCAAAACATTCTCCCAGAGTGACATTGTGACGGCTGAGAGTCAAGTTATGATCAGCCCCATGTTGGGCGACATGTCGATATTGACCAAACAAATTGCATCACATAAAAACGTCACTGCAGGAAAAAAGCAGGGTCTTTACAAAAAAAGCCACATCATCGTGTCGGAGGCTAATTGAACAGTTGCGCATAAAAGTCGCTTGTATGTATTTCATGACGTTACGCTATCACTGCACTCATTAGCTCACTAACAATGGTGAAGAGTCCTCGACTGGCTTTGTTCTTCAAAACGCCGTGTCTGCGAGTTATCCGTGTCGACATTTACGATCGCGCAGCCGTTCTGAATTATTCACCACTTTTGCATTTCGCAACTGCAGGAATATTGTATGGCACTATTTGGGTATTGTGTTGAGAGGCAGTGTGGCGTAAGAGAGCGCGCGCACTGAGAGTCGGTGCTCACTTAGTTCGCCGCGCATCGCTGGCGCTGCAAAGACGACAGCAGATATTTATGATTTCCTTTCTTCAGCGACGGCGCTTCCGCCAATGGAAGGCCGCCTCGCTGATGACAACTGTCAGCTATGCATGACTTGGGTGGAAGATGGCTCTTTTTATGAGGCAAAACGACACGCAAGGAGCGACGCAGAGCCATGTGCAGCACCAGTGCAGCCGGCGAGCCGAGCGGCCGGGGGGTGTGGCCACCTGCAAGTGGGTGGAGACTTTCACTGATGAATATAAAAACTCCTTTAGTGTCGATTGTTTCTCATTACGGTTCAAAGCCACCGCAGGTGATTCATTTGTTTGTGTTTCAACAGAGAAACAAGTGACTTTTTCAAGAACTCGCACTCGGTGTACTGATTGCCTGTTGCGAAGAAGAGAAGTTTCCTCGGACGGATAAAGACTCCACATCACATCGAACTAAGTCGCAGCTGACATTTCGTGCTCGAGCGCAAGACATTCCCCAGCAGCAGTACCGTGGCACTGACGACACGGAGCATGGATTCGAAGAGAGCAAGCAGTAGGGACAGCAGTCCGGCGGCAGTGAACGGGAGACGGAGCAGCAGTCCCCGCGCCGCCTCCCCGATGTCGCCGGCGTCGGTGCACGGCGAGGACCGCGCGTCGCCCCGCAGCGCGGCGTCCCCTCCGCCGCCGCCGCCGCGCAGCCCGCCCGGGGCGCCGTCACCCTCCCCGCCACGCCGCAGCCCCGTCAACAACGCCGACCTCAGCACCACCGGAACCACCACCATCACGAGTACAGGGAGAATCCACTCCACCACCACCCCGATCAGACCCATCCCCCACATACCCCACACCGTCTCCAAACACATCCTGGACACCAGGGCCCCTCACGCCTCACCCTTATCCATAGAGGCAGCGGCCCACAGAGACTTGATCATCAAGAAACCACTGATCACCTCCCCTCACCACCACCTCCACCCACACCCCTCCTCCTCACACCACCTCCCGAACCCCCACCACCCTCACAACGGACTCCTGCTCCCTGCTCACCATCACCACAACAACAACAACCACAAGGAAAACAACACTCCTGTTCTTGTCCCCACTCGCCCTTCCTTCATGATCAGTGACATTCTGGGCAGCAGTGACAAAACCCCGAGTACCAGGTCTCCCATCGCCTCCGCTGGACTGAACCTCTCATCCCACAAGTCGGACCCGGTGGACTGTAGCCCCTCCCGGAGACTCAGCTCCCACACGGACTCGAGCGTCAGTCCCGCCTCTGACTATTTCCGCAGCGCGGAGAAGCGGAAGGCGCCGGAGGACGACGACGACGACTGCAGCGACCTCGACGTCGAGGAGTCCGACTGCGAGAGCTCTCCAGACAAAGGTGCGTACCGCAGTCGAGATCGCCAGTACGTAGGGTACTGTTGCATGAAAAGCGTACCTTGTGCCCCAAAATTGAACGAAAAGGGCAGTTATCTTGGGTTGAGTTTTCCATTGTTTCGACGGTGCATGCATCTTGGTTCCAGAAATCTAGACAAACGTTGGGGTTCATCTTGTGCACGGGTGCTTCTGACACACGGTACAATGCAGTACTTTGACTTGAAGGCCAGCAAACACACGGGCATGAGTCTTCAACGTGCAATACAGGTGATCGAATCATCATGGAAAGTAGATACCTCGTCACCTTGCATTGCTTGTTGGCACGAGTAAGAATTGAAAACTTTGATCCTCACGCCTCAAAATTTGTAGTTTTGATTGTGTTTTGAGGAGAACCCCTGAATGGCAAAAATAAACCCTTTGTAACCATGAGATTTTGCCATTCCATTCCATAAAATGGATTGAACCAATGTCTGTCAGTTTTATTTGGCAAGTTAAATGTCGCGTTTAAATCCTTGAAAACCACATCAAGATTTCCGGCAGGAAAAATTCTGAAGGGACCGGAGGTCTGTGGCAGACGTAGGCTCAGAGGTCGTGCCTGTCAAATAATGACTTATTTTCTTGCCATTGTGAAAAATAATTGGACTGGTTTCGGTGTTTACTTGGGTTACGCATCTTGCAGGGCTGGTGGGGTGGAGTGGGGTGTCATCAACCCCTCAAATTCTGATATACCTTTCCATTCTCACTTCCTGAGGCCCTATTCACTTTACAGACCCCACCTAAAAGTAAAAGCGCTCGAATTTCATTTTGTTTGCTCTGTCATAAGCGATAGGAGATTCGTCGCTCGAAAGCAAATATTCAATCTCATTTCCTTCACTCGTCTCTGTTGCTTTTGGCAGCATCGCAGCGTGCAGAACTTCTACAGAAAAGTTCTCTTGTCACGTTATCGGTCGGATCGACCATGAAATTGAAAGGTGCTTTTGCCGACATGAAAAGTTTTCTCACTTATAATTTGGACGCGCTGCGAAATCCAGCAGTCCAATTTGAGTCTCCCGCACTGTGATTTCCTCAACACCCGAAGCGATTCCTCAAACGAGGCAGGGGGAACCTGTGCATCCTGTGTTTGTTGTTGTCTGACGAGCCGAACAGAAGTTGCGGGGGACCGATTACCACATCGCCACGGGGGGAATGACTTGCACGCCTCCCACCAAAAGTCAAACTTCTTGAATTGAAACATCTCAGGCAAATTCACATTGTGATGGTAGAATTCTGCTGAGAAAACTGCAATGTCGCAGACACAGGACAAACAACCACGAAGGAAGGACGCTCCTTTGGAGGAGCTTGACACCGCTAATTGTGAGAAATTAAATGGAAGTCAATTTCACAGAATGGAAACAATTGAGCTTTTGTTCTGGGCGGTGGGGCGGCTGGGAAAATGAGCCGCGGCCGAGTGCGATGCGGTGCGGGGCGGGGCGGGACGCAGCGCGGCGGCGGGAGGGAGGCGGGAGGTTCCGGTGCTTTACCGGGGCCGAGGCCGCCGCCCCCGGCCGCGCTACACCCCGCAGCGACGGCCCGCCGTCCGCCGCTATCTCCCCAACCCATCTCCCCGACTTTTTGTTTCCCCATTCTATGTTCTGTGATAACGATACCATTAATTTTATGTCCTGGAGATAAAGACATTAACTACAAAGTGTTATTCTTTTTGTGGCCTGTACATTTCACGGTTTTTATGAGAGGCCCCTGTTTGATCGGTATCGCACAATTGGGCTCCGTTTCATGGTGAACTGTTCAAAACGGCCCCGGCATTCAAACTTCTGATCCATTGAAATTCACAGACTTCTCTTCTTGGAAACTGCTGCTGTCTGTCGCTTTGTGACCCATTTGAACAAAAAGTCCCCATTGTTGTTGCTGGTATCAAATATTGATATCAGTGGAATTTTTCGGTGCTTGATGAGACAGCGATCACTACGTCCCCACACGAGAGGAAGTGACTTGTGCACCAGTCCTGCCTGCAAAATCTCACAATTACCTCATCCATAATTCACAGCTCGTAATTGATTACCTTCTCTGCAAACAAGCAAATTGCTAATTGTCAGGCTTGTTTGAAAAATACCAAATCATTGGTTCGCTTTATTGTTCACAAGGAGCTCTTTGCGATGATTATGGGACAAACCCAATGAGATGGTCGATAAAGGCAGAAAAAATTGCAATGAAATATTTATTCGCCCTTCATATGGTTTATTGGCTCTGAGTGGAGATTATTAACCTTCAGCTGCAGTTCATGCTGCACCTGAAAATCTCTCCGTCACGAGGAGCCAGCAGGACCTGCAGGTTCTGTGTCTGCCAGTGATACCATTCTGTTTGCATCTCAGAGTTCTTAATCACCTGATAAATCATGCGAGACTCAAGGATTCTCGGACGTAAAAAATGCGCCGATGTGAGATCGTTGAATGGTTTGTTTCACACGAGGGTGTGAGGTATTGGAAAGGCACAAACCGGAAAGGCCAAGTTTAGAAGCGCCGTGGTGCATGTAACTATGTGAGGCAGCTGGAAATTCAAATCCATTGACAAAACACGCGACGATTTCGCAGATTCCCACAAAGTTAAAAATGTGTGCGTCATGCGTAGTTGCACTGAAGCTCACAAAAAAGTTTTTCTGCAAAAATAGCGGGAAAGGAAATCGTCATGATCGCTTCTGAAATCGCACTGTTTGGGAGAAAGAAAAATTCCCTGCAAATTCTCGTTTGCGAGAGGCAGTCTGAGAGGGGGGAGGGGTAGAAGTGCGGTGGCTTCTCATGTCAGAGGAATGACGCCAGGATCTCCCCAGGAAAGCGAAATCCTTGCAAAGGCAACTGACAGCCTGCATGCGTGAGAGGTCCACGGCGGGCAGTGCTGACCATGCTGCCTGCAGAGCTGCAGGTGCTACGCGCGTGCGCCGAGGCGCGAAGCGGTGACGCATGCGCAAAACTCGGGAGCGACCGACTGCGCAGCGAAAATCGCGTCTGTATGCGTGACAAAACGCCTCTTTTCCAGCAGAACAATAAAAGCAATTATGTCGTTGGTGAGTTGTGCCAAAAAAGAATGCACATTTACCCCGGAGTGCTTGGCTCACTTTTGTGGACCAGTTCAAAAAGTGAAATTAATTAGGAAAGATTATAGTCTTTTTTGTCTATATTAGCTTGACACCAACTAATGATGAAGATGGCATGCAATATTACCGTTGAATTTTTATAGTTTTTTTCAGTCATTAGGTTTATAAATGCTAAGCAACAGCCTTTCTTTTGATTGAACACTGGCCAAAATGGCTCTAATTTGAAAACCGCGATGATTTATTGGCCTAACGTTTTGCCTTATCGCCCGAGGGGGGTTTGTTTTATTCAAGATCTGCCAAGTACTTTTCCCTTTTGCCTGACAAAACCTCGCTTTGCACAAGCCTGCGGAATTTAAAAGTTTTTGAAATGGTTCGCCTCAAAGTTTGCCCTTGCAATAACGCACAATGTGATTTGAAGTGTTTGTTTTTTTTTGCCAAAACCAACTCCTTTCCCCAAAGGAATGGATAGTCTTCCCCTCCCCCCAAATTTCACAGCTAACATGTTCATTTGCGGTCCTTTGCAGATAAGCAGGACGGCGGCGGGTCGTCCTCGGACCACTCGTGCCTCAAGACGAGCAAGAAGCCCCGCAAGGCGCGCACAGCCTTCACGGACCACCAGCTGAGTTCTCTCGAGAGCAGCTTCGAGAGGCAAAAGTACCTGAGTGTGCAGGACCGCATGGAGCTGGCGGCGAGGCTCAACCTCACCGACACCCAGGTCAAGACCTGGTACCAGAACAGAAGGTGCGTATCAACTCACTTTTTCATCTCTCAATGCGCTGGAGTTTATGCAGCGAAGTTTGTCCGCAAAAATTGGTGTTGGTTTTGTGAACTGAGGTCAGGGTGTTGTCTCTTGTTGCGTGCCAAGGTGTCAAGTCATCCGGTGTTCTTAGAACTCAGCTTTGGCATTTTGCAAAAAGACGATTCTGAGTACGAGTTTCCTTCGGTTTGTTCCTGAACAGAGTTGAGGGAAATTTCCAGAAGAAAATGTATCCAAAGACGCTTTGGGTCCCCTTCAGTGAATTCGAATTCGATTTGCTTGAGGAGATTCGTCTATTTGTCGGTGCCACTTGTGGTTCGTTCTCCGCAGAGATGCCCCTCCATCTAGCAATTTATAAGCGCATCCGTCAAAGAAAACAAGGCCACGACCGAGGCATTGAGAAGAGAATCGCATTAGATTATCAAAGCTCAATGTCGCCGCTAAATTTAATGTGATTGAGCAAAAATGTGTTACTTTAGCAGTCATGAAAGGCAAAGTGCTTCTTGAAATGTTCCCGCCTCCAGCTTTAATGAAATCTCAACAGCTTGCAAAGGCCAAGTACATTTGCGCTAATTTGCACCAATTTTGTCCTTTTCAAATCTGAAAGCTTAGCTGTGAAAGTGGAAGCCATGCAGTTTATTCGATTTGGGCTGTGGGATAAATCGCGTATTTACTTCAATTGGACGAGAGCGGGCGCTGAGTAGTCACATCAATTCCGAGTCAGCGCGGAGGGCTCGCAGGGTTGACGCCTCGTGTGCACAAGGCGGCGGCGGCGATGGAGGAAATGCAATAAAGTAGTGCGCCTGCGCAGCAGCAGGAGCAGGAGGAGGCCACGTGTGACCCTCTCCTGACAGCGCGGGGGCCAAGTGGCCAATGGTGAAGCTGGACGTGCGCACAGCTTTCAGAGCTGGTCACAACACTCGTCCCCCCTCCAAAAAATAGAGCAAAAAAATTGAGGAAAAGAAAAAAAAGAAGGTGGGGTTCAGACAATTGAGCAGTAGCGTGATTGCAAGTATTTATTTCGGCGCTGAAGGAAATTCTTCAGGTTACCACTTCAAACTGCTTTTTGGTTCACATCATTCCTTGTGTCGTGAGATATAAGAACAAAATATTTTGCAAAATTCCCCGAGTTAGCCTTTCGTGTAAAAACATGATTCAGCAGTTGGTACAATAAACGATCTCAATTTTGCGGGTAATGCCTCCAAACTATTTAGTTCATGCTTTGTGCGTTTGTACTGTAGGATTCCGCCAATTATACAAAATTTAGGGGCCCATCCCCCGGACAATTATGTTGTGGGAAATGAACACAAAACCATTGTTGTCTGACACTGCACGAACGATAGAACCAAACTCCCACATGTTGTCACCCACGAAAGGGACTTGGCGCACTTGCAATGCACCGCACAGGCAGAAAATCAAACAGCAACTTGGCCACCTTCTCAACGGCTCAAATCTGAGGAGAAAACCGCATCTATCCCAAGCAATTTGTGACGAGCAATTGAGAAAATGGCTTTACATTTGATACAAAATGCTTGGCAAATTGGAGACGGAGGTGTCGTGGCGCACGCGATGTTGGCTGATGGCGACGCGACTCGTCAGCTCCGTCAAACAGGGTCAACTCCCCGCGCTCGCCGGACCAGCCCCGCCGCGCGAATTGCGAAAACGGTCATTTTCTCGAAAGGCAACCGCAAAACGATGTTGAGATCCTTTATTCTTCTTGCAAATGGGCAAAAATAGAAGGATGAGGTGTGAATGAAGGCGAAGAGGGAGCAGAATCAGGATTCAGGGAGCCCGCTCTGCCACAAGGTGCTGTCCAGAAAAACAATTGAACAATTGTACTCGCCTTTTCGCCAGACCAGAACCTGAAATACGAATTGACTTCAACGCATGAGGTCCAAGTCGGTAGCCACGTGCTCAGTGGGCGATAACGATCACGCAGGACAAGGTCTTTTGCGAAGTTGGCACCTTGTCCCGTGGAAACTTTTATGACTGTGAATGTCATGCAGAGAGCACGCAACTTTCACGAAAGGATGTGCAGCCTGTGTTTGCGTCCTGCAGTTAGAATTTGTGTTTTTGCAAGAATGTGAAGCCTAAAGGTGGTACAAGACCCGATGTGAGGATAGCGTGACTGAGGTTCGGCAGCTTGTAGAGAAAAGTGTGGTGCTGAGAAAAGCGACAAACAGTCGCAATGGGTTAGCGAGACTAATTCCGGCTAAAATTCCTGCATAATTTTCTTTTTGAACGATGTCGACCTCGTGCACGGCATATTTAGGTGAAAGATTCATCTCATACAAAAAGACATGGAAGGGAATTTCAGGGTTGGCCGCAAGAGTTAATTGTTGCTCGTTGAAGGAGCACCTGCTGGGGGCAAACAATAAATATGTGCGGATTTTCCTTCAATGCATAACACTAAATTGTCTGGCGAGCTACAGTCGTTGTCAGAAAAAAGTTCCCCTGATCTCTGCTACGAAAACGCAACTTAGCTCTTGAGTGCGTGCAGTCATTTATTCATAACGACCTCAACTTCAGTTTGTTGAATAATTCAACAGAATTTTGCCATCTTGTTAGCGGGGCTTTGTGTCAGCGGATGCTCAGTGTCCGCCTGATGCCCCGACATCAGCTCTTTGCAGCTAAAACCCTGTCTGTCTGGATTGTGATCGCAAAGGCAGTGAGTGTGCGCGCCATACGCGGCTTTGTGTCCCTCGCAGCGGCGGCCTCTTTGACATCTTCGTCGGACCTTTCTCAGTTACAACAGTTTGTTATCTCCCGGCTTATTTTCTCCTCAAACACTTCGTTTGCATTTGTATTGGGAGATTATGTGATAAGCGCGGCTCATAATAATGCATTAATTGTGCTAAGTACGCTCAGTCAGCCTCCTGAGTGACAATTGATCCTGTAACTCAATTAGACTTCACCCTCCCCATCGGAGCGTTGTCATTCACAGACCCATCTTGCCTGATTTGTTCCGCAGCCGGCCTCCGGCAACAAATTGTCTCCATGCAGTCCCCTGGGTCTTATTGTCAACCACCAGGACAGATGTGTTACAATACCCAGGTCGAAATGAAACACCTTTCCTCGGAGCCCCTCAAGCAGATGACAAAGAGTCAAGGCGGATAAATCTCTTCAATCAGCCACGCACTGCAAATGGCGCTTCGCTGAGCCCGAGGAAAAGACCGCAAATCAAGCATTCTGTTTCGCCTCAAAGCAAGTGAGAAACCACGCAAGTGCTTCACAATCTGTGCAACTGAGTTTTGCGCGCAACGCTTCCAAACAAAACGCAGCTTGACTCAAGCATGAATATTTTTCTGTGTTTTAAGGACCAAATGGAAGCGCCAGACAGCGGTGGGCCTGGAGCTGCTGGCTGAGGCGGGGAACTACGCTGCGGTGCAGAGGATGCTGCAGACCAACCCGTACTGGGCGTCCTACGCCCCTCACACCGCCTCCATCATGTCCAACCTGGACGCCATCTACTTCCGGCACGGCGCGGCCGCCGCCAGCGCCGCCGCCGCCGCCGTGCCGCAGCGGCCCATGATCCCGCGCATGTTCATCCACGGACTCCAGCAGCACGTCAACCACCTGCCGCCCCCGCCGCCGCAGATCTTCTCGAGCGAGACGCGTCCGCAGGGTCTCCCGTCCTGAGATGCGAAAAATATCACAGACAAATTGTGGTTCTTGACTGAAAGGAGCTGCGCTCCTTGTCGGAATGTCTCATTCCACGAATCTAGACTTACTTGACAGTTTTTTTCTTTGTCGTCACCTGCATGTTGTGATTGCTATGATTGTTGACCTGCTCAGATAGATGTTTTGAAGTCTGTACAGAACGTTTCGCTTGTACAAAAACGTGTAATTTATCAGCTATAGCTGGAGTCAAAATTTGCCTGCCTCGAACAGTCAATCAAGAATTGAACTTTATTCATCCGTGAACACAGCACGTTTGTCACAAGAGAAATTTTGAAATGTCGTCTGTGTGTTCACGTCTGCTGCAAGACCAGATTTTGACCAGTCTTCGTCAACTGGCGGATTTACCTTCACCAAATTATTCACAAATGATTCGATGTTATCAAGGTATGAAATGTAATAAATGTACAAATTAACCTTTCTTGGCGGTGTTGCGATTTTGTTTTTTGAGAAACACATGAAGTGGTCACCCCTTCCCCTCCCCTTTTCATCTCGTAGATTCTTGGCTTCAAACGTGCAACCCTGCAACCAGAGGCAAATGGGACACCAGAAGTCATGTCAGACAATGGCGATTTTTTTGAACGTCAAATGGTCTGATGGCTTTGAACCTATTGTAGCTTGGATAACAATGAATATCACAATAGAAATAAACTGATAGTTGAGTGATCCGTATCCGAGCTCAGTGGGAACGAATTGACGCCGAGTAACAGCATTAGATCTGTTAAAAATTTAATTTGTCCTCGTTTGTCACACTGCCGAGACTTTGCCCAGACCGGCGAGCGTGCGTACGCAGTGAAGCGTTCCCGCCACTCTTGATATTGCACATAAATTGAAAACAATGGCTTCATTTGTTGCTGACATTTATCCCCAGCCGGAGCGTCTTGTTCGCATTTCACAGAAACTGCCATAACAATAAAAAAAGATAGCTTTTCTATGAACTGCTTATTGACAGCATATGAAAGACAATTAGCATTTGATATTCAAGTAAATTTGCCAATTTGAAGCTGCTTATCTTTGCATGGTGGCTGCGCATAGATTCAAGCAGCAGCAACACATCACAAGAGCTCTGCAGTCGCCACGCCCCCCCCCCCAGCTCGATCTGAAAAAAAATAGGAATCGTCGACTTCTGACTACCAACACCTGCAACGTTTTCAGTTCAAGCCATGCTACTGAAATTTAGAGTGAGGACTGCACAAACGAAGGGTGCATTTTTGGGATGTGTTGACCCGTGCTTTGTCCACAGACAGTGATTTCTGCACAGACTGCGCAAAATGTGCTTGCTCTGCAATTGGAAAGAACCACGCTCATGCACTCAAAATTTCTGGAACCGCTCCCATACGCTCGTTGCAGAAAGCAAACATTATTGAGTTGCCACTAAAACACAATTCTTCGGGTAATTGCAGCACAAAGCACTTTGGAGAAGTGATTAGGAAAGGGTCTCCATTACCGGACTCGCAGAAATTGCATCATTACATGTGATCGAACCATTTACAATCATTTAGCCTCCGAAAATTTCCATTTCTTGTGTGACAAGTGCTCTTGAGGAATCATTTGCCTTTTCCATTGATCACAAGGCCCGTGGAAACTATTTCTCATCTCGAATTAAGGGTGATTGTGATGTGGCGGAAGCCATTGAGAAACTCGCCATTTATTCACTCCTCGCGAGATGGGCCGCCATTGCAGCTTGTCACGACCGGAACCCCAGATTTTCGACAGGTCTCTTTTTACGGGGCGCGGTGCCACGGACACACGAAATCACTCCATTTCTGTCTGACAAAGTACAGCTTTTACCGAACACTGATTTGAGATTTTTGCCCAGGGAGTCTGATGGCGCTCACCCATGCAACAAAGCAGTCCCGTTCGTATTATGAAAGGAAATGTCTACAGTTGATGACCAAAGGAAAGTATTTACTTTCGTTGATCGAAAAATTCACTTTTGATGCCTCCACATTTTAGCTTGCTGTGAAACTTGCGGCTGGGTACTGTACCAAAATTGAGATTTGTGTGCTACTCTTTTGTGAGCTTGGAAGATTCAAGGGAAGACTTTCCTCCGCATTCCCCAAACAATGTTCTGCACAAATGGCAAAAGTGCTCGTAAACGAGTTATTTCAGAGCAAACGATTGCCATTGTTTGAAACCGAGGAAGATGATGTTGCAGAAATGTCTTGTCGCATTTCAGCCAAAGCCCGTTTCGGTCAGGTCGCTCCTTTTGGATGCACAGACGGCAATTGGCAGCGCGCGTATGAATACTGATGGGAGCTGACGTTTAGAGTGGCGCTCACAGCTTCTTATGCGATCTCTATCTAATGATATTCATTGAGATGCAGCGCTCTGTTCCCGACAACTTCCGCAAATTCGCAACCAGATTTTCTTCCCTTTGGTAATCCGTTGAGGTCGCTCTGGTGCGTATGTTCGTGTGCGCATGCCCTTTTGGAACGCACAGTGGAGAGAGTGAACAGATTTATTTGAACCACGTGTAAAATGTGACATCCTGTCCTGGGCCAAGCGACCCAAGTATCCTGAGACCCTGTTCTGCTGCACTTCAATGTTCCCGCAAACACTCAGCAAGGTTGTGAATTTGGAAGACAGACAATCCTTTGGCACTGAGGTTTGTTTTTGCCTCGGACAAGGAATGGGTGAATTGCAAGTGCAGAACATCTTTCTGCTGACATTCTTTTCTGCGTCAAAAAGGGAGAACTTTTTTCACAGCTCAAGACGAAAATGAAGAGAAACAAAGGGAAATCGAGGACGTGATTGAACATACGACACACTGGACTGAAAACGCCACCTCACCGCTGAAAAGTGGGTGTTGCTCATATCATTGCAAATTCGCTGTCCGTTTATTGAGTCTAAACATGGCTGATTAGACGTGAAACACTGTCGTCAGATCAACACCGGCAGAGACGTCGGGGAGAAGGCTTCGGCTCCCGGGGAAGGCGCATCTAAATAGCGGTGCACTCAGAGCGACGTTCACTGTCAAACCACCGCGCGCAGACAAGCGGAAATGTTCCATTAGTGGGCGAATGGACAAAATGACATTGATTGGGGCAAATTAGTTAATTCCCCGATGTCTATCGTACCGCAAATCTGCCCGTTACCGTGATCTCGTGGAGGAAATTTTTCTGAGAGTTTGCTGATTGAGCCGGCTCGGTGGGACTGAGGTCCCCCGGCTGAGCCGAAATGCAATAGGTCTGCTCTGTCCTGTAGAAATGAGTTTCTGTATAGTGCTGACAGAAAGCCATTTTCCCAAGTAATCAACTGCAAAATTCACAATTTGAAACCATGAATACTGTCATACACCTCAGAGGACAATTTCTTCTTCTTTGTTTCACCCTGTAAGGCCTAATCCGAGTGTATATATCAATTGTGGTTTTGTTTTCGAGTGTTTCTTTCCAAAAGGACCGAGAACTATTCCTCTGGGTGTCACTTCAACATCTTGACGGAACAGTCCATCACCTGGGTGGTGCTTCCTTCCCTTTCACTGGCAACAGCCAATTTCTTCTCCAGTGCAAAGAAAAACCAGTATTTTGCAATATTTGCTGAGCCACCCGGCTGACGTCGTCAGGCAGCAGGTTCTTCTCCCCCACCCCACCCCGCTGATCCTGCTCTCGACGCAAGTTGAGAACTCTCATTTGGAAGTCTCGGGCTGGTAGCAACTGACAAAGGTGAAGGAAAGTTTCACATGATCACTCAACCTTAAAATTAACATTTCAGCGATTATTATTTTAGTTTGACAGTCAGTTGGTTACAAGACTCAACCAACTTTGTGGCTCACAAGAGCGCGGCAAGAGACTCATTGAAAACTGAGGCCTGAAATTAATATTTATTGATGACATCCAGACATCAATCTGCTTTGGAACCTATGAACATTTTCTGGTGATGACAATAGTCCCCAAATATCTAATTTACAAGACAAATATTTTTGCTAGTTTCTTTTCAATGTTCAGTGGCCTTTTTAATACAAACTGGAAGTTTTAATTCCAAGGGTCTCACACAAGAAGCAACGCAGAGCTTCTCCGCTTTTCAATTTTTATTGTTGCATATTGAAGCATTTAAACCTCACCCAGGCTTTGTGTCAGTGTTGGGCACAAACTGTCTTCTTGTTTGGAGAAGGAATTATAATTATGAGGCGAATGCCAGCCGACAGTGCAGCGGTACCAGTTCAATGCTTATGAAATTGGCTAAGCAAAGGATTACTGCCGTCGTCCCAAACGAGTCTTTCTTTCAATGTTATCTGTTCAACGCACATGATAATTACGGTCGTTGAGTCGGAATATTGGGGTTTAATGGCTCCTTCAAGGCGCAAACATGTGTCGCGAAATTAGAATGTCGGTGGCCACATTAAGAACTCCCCATGAAAAGAAATTTGTGTGTGTTCTGGGTCTCGAAGACTCGAGGAGACCCACCCGCCATCATGGTGTCACTTTGGCTCAACGTTGGCACTATTTTACTGCAAATTGTCCGTGCAAGCCGCGAGTTTTTGAGCCAGAGACTCAGGGCTCGGTGCTTCCTGCAGGAGAGGTGTCCACACTCTGACGGAAGATGTAAGAGTTCACGCGATGTAAGACGATGTGGAGCTAGTCGTAGCTGGAAATCTCATGTTTCTCGTTGGGTTGGTTGTCTTTTGTGGCCATGAGGAGTTTCGTTTGGAAAACTTGTCCAGAAGTGATGTCCACACCGCAACGAATGATTTTGACAAGATTCCGTGTGCACTTTGAAATGAATTGAATTGACGACATTGTTGCGCGGCGCATCCTTTCTCGTGAAACATGTTTCTCACAAATTTATCATTGTTGATGAGTGAACGGATAGGCTGGGATGGAATCGGCAGCTCAAGGAGCGTCGTATCTGCGACGTCGCTTCGGGGCCTCGAGATTAGAGATTCGACGCGCATGCGCTAATTTGCTCCTCCAAGGCGAATAAAAGAGTCGGTTGGCGTCGTCTTAACTCACGCCAATCATTTCTTGATTGATTCGTGCTTTGGTCCAGGTGTGTGCCTTACTCCTCGGCGACGTGCTCTGTCATTTGTTCCGCCCGTATCTGTTTTGCCATCCGGTTGACTTTGCTAATGCTCATCACGCCAGGGTCATAATGACCCATTAATGAAGACTTCTTATTGTCTGCAACGGGGTCCACCCTTCAGGGTGCTCATTTTTGGTTGTAAACCGGGGCCTTACAACCATAATTAAAGAAAAGGGTATCGAGCACTCTACATCAATTAAGAACAAATTGGTTATTGCATGATAGCGCTCTTGTCTCTTTTGAGAGGCTTGTTGACGGGACGTACGTCGCACTGTGACATAAGTGAGCTACGTGACCGTAAATGGAGCATTAATTGGCTCATTGAGTGGCTAATTTCGCTGCTTTTCAGAAGTGGAATGCTGGCTGACATTCAAACTTCCGACTGAAAGGGTCATGAAATCTTACGCATTAGGGAGAACGCCGATGAATAGCTTTGTTTCGGGCGTCGTTCGGAGCGACGAGCTTTCGCCGCCCACGTTCGCCGCGTGCCTGGACGCTTGGGCGCGTTCGAGAACAACACACAACGTTTTGTCAAAGTTCTCACATGAAATTTGAGCAGGTGTTGTTTCGGCTTGGGGCTGCACTTTTTTCAAGTTCTTGAACTTTCTGGGGGACAAATCCACTTTAAAAAAGACGGCGTTGATCGAATCTAGAAATTGTGGATTTTTTGCCGTTTCAGTCGTTGGGCACGATTTTGCTCTTTGAAACTGTGTGCACCCCGATACACGTGTCGTGAACAAAACATCTTTTCAGCTTCACTGCAATCGTGGAGTTGCCTCTTGTCAGAACTCTGCTTTGCCACACTATGACCTGTCACTGTGTGGTGGCGTTCAGGTCACGCAAATGGATGTGGAAATCTTTTTCGCGAACAGGTTTGAGTTGGGGCAGAAGACCTAGACCCGCCAAATGACGTCGTTGTCGAGATTCGTATCTGTCGACGCGACGACACGAAGCGACGCGACGCGACGCGACAACACCACGCCCACGTCACGTCACGCGGTGCGTTCCAAGAGCACCATCACCCAATATGGCGGCGTGAAAAATTGATGAACCGTCTGCATTGGATCGCTTTGTTCCATTGTGATCGAGACAAGCGCTCAATCAGTGCATTGCTGTTGTTGAGTACTCTATTAAGTGGATTATTTACCCCGATTGCCATCGGAGGCATTCTGGAGTGCGTATGAATGTTTGATACGATCACAAGTGACTCGTAATGCGTTTTCTGGCAGAAACAACCCGTGTCCTTCTTCCAGGCAACAAATTGTTCAAATAAATTACCACGCCTCATCAAATTGTCGTTTTGCCTTCACAACATCAATGCGCAATGTTTTAATTTCTAATGTCTGTCATCCGAGTGAAGATTTATCTTTTTTAATTTGCTGGCACAAGACGAAGAACACATCTCGTCAAAGTTTTCGTGCAGTGTCCACCGCATTTCCAGTTGAAATAACATGAAACAAGGCATTTCCCCGCATGACAGAAACGCATCGCAAAAGTCTTTAATTACCAAGTGATGAAAGTTTTTTGGCTCCGAAGGTGACAAATTAAAAGGCGTGAATTTTGGTTTCACTTAACAAATCCAAACACAAATTATTAACCCCTTGACGATTGTTGAATTGTTATCCGATTACATGAATGAGATGTGAACAAATATTATTCACCCCTGATTTAACTTTTGTCCTGCTGCGGCGGGCCTGGCTGCTGCAGAACCTGCAGGCGACTCGAACAAAGCTCGGGGCCCTCGCACTAACCCCACATGTGTCTCCTGGATGCACCAATTGTTTCAGAAATCCTAACCGCACTCGCACATCTAGCCAGCAGATGGTTAAACTTTTAACATGTAATTACTAACAAATCAGTTTGAATTTTACACTTGATTTTGATCACAAATAGGGCTTGAGGGGAAGGATGACAATCGAGCTGCATCAGGCAGCATCTGTGGGTGAGATTTGAGGGGCGGGATGAGGTCCCGCGGTGACTTCACTGCCACTTCGATCACAGTTGAGTCTTTTTGTGCTGCTTGAAGCATTTTTGGCTTTTGTTCCCTGCGTTTTGCTGGGTGTGAGTCCACTGCACTTGCAGCACCTTGTGACCAAGGAAGCAGCGTTGTACATGTGTCAGCAACTTCAGTGCGTGTTCACACTGTTTACCTGTCCAACAAATTTCGGGACCTTGACTGCCACTCTTGTTCTCCTTCACAACTGGCCACACACTGTTGGCCCAAATGCAGCTGTGAAACCAGCTTGGCCTTTCAAGGGTGTATCACACCGAACTCTGCCCACTCCTCAGGTCCCACACTTTTGCAGTGGACCAGTCGTTCGGTGTCCTTGATCGTGGACGTCAAAAGCTTGTTTTTCCGTCGCAGCAGGATGTGATTTTAAGCGAATCCGGGAGCGAATCCCGATCGGGAACAATGGAACACAAGGATCGCGAGTTGCAGGCAACAGTGATTGCCACGGACAAGTCGCCATTAGTACAGAAATGGACGGAAAATTGGGAGCTGGCAATTTGAGACATGCCGTTGGCCGCTTGGTTAGGTTCTGGCTCCCACGAGGGGCTGTTTTCGGGGGAGGAACAGATGTATTATGTATGCAGCTGCATCAGATATTCCTTCTTTGTGCTTTGTGACATCGAGGAGATGCATTCATCAGCCACTTTTGTTGTTGGGCACAACCGGCGTTTTAACAACATGACTCGAGTTTGCACCTGTGACACCGCGAACATTCTGCCTGCCACATGTGATTCCTTCTGCGCTTCCGAAGTTTCTTCTCTGACTCGGTATTTTCTCGAGACACACAATAACAGGTACGACACGTGCCCTTGTCAACAACATCAAGTTCCTCTAGAAGATCCTGGATCAGGGCTGGGAGCGACTGGCCAGGGCCCTCAGAGAATGCGATTTTTTTTTTTTGGGGGGGGGGGTATTTTGGTGGGTCTTGGGGGCCCAACCAGCAAACGACTTGTGCCTAAATTGGAAAGCAGGGGTGCATTTTTGTCCAGGATTTGGGGGAGTAGTGGGCTCTAGATGTGCTGGATGTTTCAAGTGTCACGTTTTGATTGCCACCAAACAGACCACCGGACGATTTTGCTCTGGTTTCCGTTCTGGCAAAAGTTTTTCGTCCGGTCTGAGACTTCCTTGTGACAGAAGTGTGAGGGAAAACGCAATCCCGTCCATTTCAGACTCAGTTGGACCTTTCCGTCTATCCGCCTGAATCTTTCACCCAGGGCCCAAAGGCAGCTAATTGTTCTCATCAAATGTTCAGTGGAGTCCATTTGAGTCAACAATCTGGATATCTTCGCTCAGAAACATTCTGTTCTCAGCTACGCTCTGACACAAGAAAATAAAACGGGCAGAGAATCGTTCCTCTGTTGGACCGTGAGTCTGCGTTCTCAGTTGAAAAGTTGAAAAAATGCAAGAGGCGCCTGGTATCACCCAAGAAGAGTCATATTCGGGATCATCTCAAGCTACTGAACCACATAAAGTCCTCCCAATCCGTGAGATACAGTTTCTTTGTACTGACTGGACAAGCCTGGCAGAACTCGACAGTCAGTGTCAACATGGCAAGAAATGCCATTTGTGTGACCCAGCAATATGCGCTCTGCTCAAGGCCTGGAGGGAGTGTGCATGGACCTCATGCAGTGACTGGGGGTATTCCTTTTATGAACGGGTCTTGTTTGGAAACATACACCTCTTTGCCTCAGAGACAATGAAGAATGCAAAATGCAAAACGCACAACTTACTTTTCTGGACTTTTTTCAGGCAGCAATTACCGAGCGGAAATATACCGTTCGTTATGAACGCGGAAAAAGTCTGACACAAAATACGGACCCCTCATGGCGAAAAGGCCAGCAAAGGTTAACTTGAAGTTTGGAGCTCATTTTCTGCCTTTATCTTGTTTCAATATGCCGTTTTGTCAAATGTCAATTAGAAAATTGCTCTTGGCTTCGCCTGTACAAATATAGTGGGACTGTTGAGATTGAGTGATGGTTCCATAACCCCAGGTGACTGAGCTTTACACCTGCTAATGAAAGCCGAGCCCCTGTGCGCAGGACAGTACCTGGATCCCCCGTCTCCTCTCCGGCCATTCTCACCAGTAATTATGTTGCCTGGTTTGAAAACAACTTTTTGTCTTGCAGTTGCAGAGATTGAGCGATAAATGCGCCGGTCTGGACGCTTCGAGGCCTGGATGACAAGAGACTGACAAAGGGCAATGGAGATATCTGTGAACACAACGAATCTGGAGTCTACAATGCCTCTCAGATGTGACCTCATTCTTGTGGAAGTGAGTTCACACATTGAAAAAATGGTTCCAATTCAATCACACAGCTCCTTTCTCAACCAATGGTCTCGTTATTGTTTGATTTCACGCACCATTATTACAGACGCGTACTCTTTGTTCTGCGGGTTGAAGTCAACGTTGTGTTCAAGTCTGTGATCGTCGTGCACGTCCGCTCGTCTTGGGTACCAAGTGTGAGAGCGCGACGTCGTGCGTGTTTCCACGCATTTTGTGCCATCAGCAGCACAAGTTTTGCAATTTTGGAGGAACATGTTCAACGGGTCAAATTTCAGTTTTGTAACATTTCAACAAGTGTTTTTCAGAATTTAAAAAAATGATAAATGAAGAAAAAGCCATAAATATGAAATTTGATTCCAAAAGATATTACCGTTTCATTAGGTGAGCAGGGGTAATCTTTACAATTCGTAAGTAAATGTTGTGGGAAAGGTCAAAACACACGCAAAGTGCCTAAAACAAAATTCTAAATGGGCCAAAATACCTTTAAATATTCTTGGTACAAAATTAAGCAATTGCCAACAGACATTTTTCATTTTTGTTTGCTGTTGCAAAAGGCAGGTCTTATTTACCAATAGCCTCGAGTCTTTTTCTGTTTTGTTGATGGGACAATTTGGAAAAGAAAACAGTGTAACGGTGCAGAAAACGACATTGAGGGGATATGTTTCCTACGGTTGAGGCCAGTACTTTGTCAGATCCTTATCGCTATATTTGGGGTACTACTTGGCACTGGTTGAGACCAACGGGACTTCTTAACTTTGACCCTCAGTCTGTCATTAGCAACTTGAAAAGGTCCTGTAACCTTTTATCAAAAAGCCAATGAAATCTTCAGTTTGTCAATTAGCACCCTCTGGCTAAGTTTTAATAGGCTTTTGAACAAAACGCCAGTTTATTCCGAAGAGAATGGCAACCAGAGATGTTTTATGAGTTGGCCCATCGGCAAGCTGAACGTCGTTCGCTTCACCTTTTTACTTGCCGCGGTGTGTGACTTGTTCTTTGATCATTACATCTCTTACGCTTATAATTGGCAGAGATTGTTTCTGATAATCAACCCCCCAAAACTGTTATCTCCTGTACAGAGCAAAGCTTGTGTTAAAAATCATTCCTTGAGGAGATTCAGTCCAACAAAGAGAACAAAACGACCAGCCGAGCCTCGCACCACAAATCGACATCCCGCACAACATATGGTGACCACGGTCAATGTCGAACACTTCGAGCGTCAAACCACAACAGGATACAATTTGTTCTTCTCTTTGTGAGCAAAGTCACAAAACCAAAGCAAAAGAGTCAAAACCGCAATCTTGACACCTGCATCAGACAACCTCGCAAGAGTTCGTTTGCATCTATCGTGTTACCAAACGCAACAATGTTCTTTCATAAACAACCTCTGCGACTCAAATGCTTGCCAAAGCCGCCAGTTTGTGGTTCCCGAATTCAAATGTTGTGGCACCAACAAAAAACGAACCCAGGCGGACGTAGAGTGTTTTTATCCGCGACTGATGCGTGCATGACCACTGTTCCAGGCAAGGTCACCCTCCCCCCCACACACACACCCGGCCCACCCCGCGCGAGACTAGGGCGTGGCCCATTGCTGGGTCTTTGGTTCCTTTAACTCCACATTACGAGCGCGTGACACGAGAGTTTGAGTAACTCGCTCTGCAGCCCTACTCATCACCTAATGTTCGCGTGCTTCCATCCATCACGGCGTTTTGTGACAATCGGCCGGGCTCATTCTGAAGCTGGCAGCGTCTCGCCTTGATGGGGCGTTTCCGCATCGTTTTAACGCGCCGGAAACGCGTAATAAACAGCTCCTTGTGAGCGCCGACGAACAATGGCAGAGAAATCAAAATGATCACTTTCAACCTCGCGCTAATCATGGTGTTCAGGGCTTGGAAAGAGTGATCGAGTGGACAACGGCCAGCGTGGGTGATTTCGTTTGTTTCTTTCACGCAAGTGACTGAAAGCAGTGAAAGACCCTCACAGTAGGCAAAACAAAAATTTCACTCGAAGGAAAACAACACCCAACAGAAACCGCGCGTCCTTTGCTTTCACAACAATTTCTTTTGGTGAGAGGGAACCTGAAACTCAAATCTTCAAAATGTATCTGTCACACTAACCGAGGTTGAAAGACAAACATTTCGTACTGTCTGGACGATTGCAGCCCACATGCAATTTGCTTCATAAAAAAGTGACATTGACAGGTTCAGGTTTGCCAGGCAGGAGGAAGGGGCAAAAATGACAAACAGGACTTCAGAAAATTCGTGCTGGCATCTTGTGGTGAGGTTCAACACCATTTTTGGAGAATGCCCTTTTTTGGTGAGATGCTCAGATTTGGGCAAAGAGATGGCGCCATCTGCTGCAAGACGCATCGCATCAAGTGCCTGAGTTGTGAAGTTATGGAAAATGCAGCGAAACTGCAGATGCCGTTGTGGTTGTGTGAAAACAACCAGGAGGACTCAGCAGGCAGCTTTCACATGGCGCCTCAAACTCCTCATTGTGCGAAGTCCCTTTAGGGAAGAGCACTTAGTGGTAGTGCCAAGAAAAATTTTCAGGATATATGCCAACTCAGCGAAGGTGTCCCGCTTTGTCCCGTCCCATCCTGTCCCGTCCCGTATGTCACCCCCCTGTAGGGGTTAATTCATGGCTATTGGTGCTGGCCTGGGACAATTGGTCCACATGGTCCATCAATGTATACATGCATATATATGGCATCTCAGGCAAGGTGTCCC
>JAAUXT010096228.1_pt1 | contig 29718 bp, 31 predicted proteins | sample 7278171 | NCBI WGS metagenome assembly JAAUXT01 (sample SAMN14350112, study PRJNA611818) | marine sediment metagenome | isolation source: surface marine sediment (1.8m) | place: French Polynesia: Moorea | collected 2018-08
ATGAGTACAAAGATCTGGTCAAGTGGTCAAGTGCGCTGTCAATCAAAATGAGCACGGGAAATCATCAGTTGGCACAGTGGAATAGCATCTCCGCTGCGGGTGCCGCGTCCCAGGCCTAATTAATTAGGGCCCGCTGCCGCTGTAATTACCACACGCTGAAAGCTACTATAGTAGCTCGTAGCACTTCCAGTGTTAAGTTCAACTTGAAAACTGACGTGTAGCAGTTGATAAATTGGAAGGAAATTCGACCACTCCACGTCGTTCAGACATCGTAAAGAGTCCTCCAAGTCTCGAGTGCCCATAAATCTGATCACTTTTTGCTGGGCCGGAGAAAAACAAGTATCATTCTGTGGGGCCTGTTCAGCCAATGACTCTACTCGTTTGCTCAACAGCGATAAATCAAAAATTCTTTCTGTTTGAGCTCAGTTCTCCATTCTAACTTCCGCACATTCATGGTGGAGATTTCTCCATCCATTCCAGGGCTTGTGAATGAAGTCAGGAGCTTACGCTCTTTTCCGTAAAGAAAAAGCTTGTCGAACAGTGAATTTTGTCGCGACGTACTTCGTGTGAAATAGGGGCGTTGTGTTGTGCTTTGGGGTGATTTTTTGCTTTGCTGCCTTACCATTTCAGTTCGTCAGTGAGCAACAAGGATTGGATCTCAGCACAGAAGTTGAGATCGAAACTTGTATCAGTTTTGCTGTTTGGCTTGTGAATGTAGTTTTGTTGCTTGTTTGTGGCTTCGGTGCACTTTACATTAATACAATCCCATAAATTGTGTGTGGCTTTTTTGCCCTCGGACAACTTGTGCATGGTGCACACAGCTCACTTCGTGGCTTTCAAGCCAACAGCTTTATGTGCTGCCTCCAACGATGCAGAAGCTGCGGAGGAGATTAGTGTTCTTGGTACAAGCACAATAAAAACGTGGATACTTTGAAGCTGCAGATAGCGGAGAAAGCCGAGGCATAAACTGGTGATAAATAAACCTGAATCCGACTCTGCTTATGGGGAGATTAATTCGAGAGCTTGTGGAAGAAATTCGATGCTTGGACCCGCTGTTGGGACCTGATGCCCTGATTGTTCTCCGTGCCCATGATGTAGTACTCTGGAGCCACAAAATAACGTCACAGCTTCTGAAAACAGAAAACAATCGCCACAGATCTCAGCCTCCAGATGCAGTGCCAGCAAATGTTTCTGGGCGGTGGGGGTGGGGTGGGAATGAGGGCCTTCCTAGGCGGTGAATCTGACCCCGGTGGCGCAAGCGCTTTATCTCGTGGTTTATGTGAAAGATTCTCAGGCGTACTAAAGTGATTCCTTTCTTTGTTTCAACACCCTCACAGCTATCGAGGCAAAAATGTAGGTGGTTTGGTGAGATAACTGTGCGCAGTGCCTGAAACACTGCAATTTTTGTGCGGTGGTTTGCGCTTTGTCTGTCATCACAGTGGCTGGGCTTTGACTCCAGAAGCCTGTGCTTATGTTGTTGGGTACATACAGCCGGATGGTTGAGTAGCATTTCCTCCACGTGCCACGCTGCTGATAGTCTCGACTGCAACGTGAAGCCAGCACGGCACAACTGGAAAACACCGGTGTCGAAGAACATGTAGTCACAGTGTAGCTGGCCGGTGTCGGAGTGCTGAGTGGACGACCAGAGAATGTTGAAGTATTTCTTCAACCTCCCACCCCGACTGGAGGTCAATGCACTGAATCTGCAGTCACAAGATATCAAGTGCCGACTTGTTGGTGCAAACGAGCCAAGAAAACAAGTGTGCTCCAATTCCATACAAAGCGCTGAAAGCTTTCAGCAAACTGAATTTATTGAATTAGAACAGTTTTATGCGTGCACCATGTCAGTAACATCGACAAGGTGCAACTTAATCTCAGTTCCTTCAAAAGGGCAGCAAAGTTACCATCAATCTGGTGTACCCAACATTCATGACGTGCTCATGTTGTGTAAGTCGCTTATGGCTTGTCGGAATGAACTTGGACGCTGATGCTCTCAAACTTTATTGATCCTTCCATAAATAATACCCTTTAAAGCATATTAAATACATCATATCAAACACAAATCAATGCAATGAAATCAATTCAATTCAAATATGTATCAATAGTCTCTGTGGCAACTGGCCCTGAACATGTGCAGTTCTCAGCTTTTATACCCCAGTTGTGACAGACCCAAGGACTGAGTCACTGGTGAATCACTACTGTGCAGTTTATGTCGCTGCAATACAGGGTTGGTCCCAACAAACCTCATGGCTTGGTTGTGTCTGTTACATGACACTCACCTGCCACAAAGGGTGTGGCACCAAGAGAGCTGATGCCCACTATGGCAGCATTCAAACAGAAATGTCGGAGAACCAGCTTGTGTTGTTCCAGTCACATGAGATAGTTATGGAGCAGGTGCAGCAATGGGTTCTCAAGGCACGTGAAACACCCACAGCCAACTGAAAACAAGTGCTGCAGATCAGGGTGTGAGACTGAATCGAGTACAACACCCATCTGGATGAGGATTTGGTCAGAAAATTTATGATACTTTGGCTGGACTGATTCAGGCACAGTGTGCAATGGGCAGATTTGCCAAACAGGGAAACAACAATGTTCTGGATCAGAGAAGTCCAAGTGGAATTGAAACTGAGTCAGACAGAGACTTGATCCTGACCATTTCATGGCCATGTGTTTGAGCTCGCTGCATGACAAAAATGCCAAGCAGTCACAGCAGGTGTTATAATCAAATAAGAATTGTTGAATTTTGGGCTGGGAATGTTCAATGTGTTTGGAAACCACAAAATCAACAAGCACCTAGACCAACTGTAAGGTATGATCAGCAAAGTGTTGGCTGATGAGGTCATCCGACATGATGACCTGACAGCTTTGCTCCATGTCACCAATTAAGCATTTCAAAAGCTCAATTTATCAATTCAGCTTTTGCAAGGATTGCTGGCAGGAATGGTGAAAATACTGTTTCAGGCAACTTACAAGCTTCAACAGTTGGCTGAGTGGGTACAACAAAACACCAGATCTCTTCAAGTATGTCCAGATGCAACACACCATGGTGCAGCTTGTCATTCCATTTCAGAGAGCAGCAGAGTTCTTTCACCAAGGAATTCTGCCTCCACAACCTATCACAGAAAGCAGTCTGCAAGATATGCTTCACTGATTGCACACCAAGGTAAAACAGGAAAACCCAGATGCATATCTTGTATTCATAGATACCCAGGAGTACTATGCTATAACTATGCTATTCCTGGCATCCAGGTGAAACTCATCAAAACTGAGCCAGTGGTATAGGTTCCAGTAATTCTATGTGCCAGTGGTCAGTCTGTCTTGGACCTTTATGTGGTGGAATGAGTTCAAGTCCCCATGGAAACCAGACAGGGTTTCACACACAAGTTTTACATGTACCTGACAACTTGGCAGTAAGTGCAGGAGTAGAAGTTGACATCACAAATGACCTGGTGTATTACATCTGTGCAGTCATTGTGGATCTGCCCATTTGTACAAACCTCAAATGAGTTGTCATGGGTATCAGCTGTCTACAATGTGGAAGGATATGATCATGTGAAGGAACGATGTGAGTTCATGGTGCAGAAGAGGCAACTGCTGCGGCCAGTAGTCTTGTCTATAGACCATCAACTGCTGGTGGCAGATGCCATCCAACCTTGGACAGTTGTGCTGTAGACAGGAGGACAAGATCTTCAGGGAGCCATATATAGTTTTGTCAGTATTCAATTTTAACTGCATGCTAAAATGTGGCAAGCATTGTGCAATCAACCTTGGCAGAATGTGTCAATATAATGGGAGAGTTTACCCTTCAGTTCCATGTGAACTAAGCTGCTATGGCTGCAGGGCAGAGTACAACTCTTTTTTTTTGAGACAACCAGCATGACCATGCACATTTCTTGACAAACCATGTCACATGACCAAGCATGAAATGCAGTAAGTTGATGTCTCAGGTCTGAAACTCCAGACAAGGATGAGGCAAAACTCAGCATGAATCTTTGCAAATTGGTTTCAACCATCAAATCCAACAGTGAGGTTTGGGTGTCCACAAATGAAGCAATTTAGGAGGAGCTACATGACGAATGCTGAGTCAGGTTAGTTTTTCAAACACTCATGCTAGATTGGCATGGCACTGATGGTCTCTACCATTTTTTAGTCGCATAAGGCACAACTAGTATTGTCAGTATGTGTCTGTCTGTGATGTGTGACGCTGAGGGACCCCCTGTAAGCAGTTATGCCATGCCAGGTTCAGGGCTGGAGCGCATAATGGATTCTGATTGGCTGAAAGGCTTTGACAGGGCCTGGGAATCAGTATAAGTATCATTCGTGTACTGGCAGCCGAGGAGGCAACATCTCATTTGGGCTCTTGAGAGAGAGTAGCCATTTTGGTTTTCTTATGTGGGGGCAGCCATTATACCTACATGGGGGCTGTCATTTTATTTTGCAGCTCTATTACGGATATCAGATTGTACAGATATAGGGCTGCCATTTTGTTTTATGGCTTTTGGCTCTGCTACAGATTTCTTCATCTACGGCCTGAGCGATATGTGACCTCCTGGTCATCTTGTTTTGGATGATTGCTGTTCAGCAGCATAGGTGTGACAGCTACTGCTCAGTTGAAAATTTGTGGCAAGCTGCCAGTTCAGTTCATCTGATCCCCTTCTTTATGTTTTTGGCCCAAAGACATCCAGACAAACAAGAGCCAATGGAGCATTTTGCATACACTGTCAAACATGCAGCAAATGTGGCTGTAAACAACCTGATATATCCTACCAAACTGAAGTCATCAATGGCAGCTTGAAACTCCAGTGAAGTCTGAAAAGACTCATCACTTGTTGGCAAATGTATGACTATGGTTTGCAAATGGTAACATCAGTCCATTTCATCATGGATTGTTCCATTTGAATTCAGTTTGGTGTCAATAGACTTTTGGTATGAACCTGTGTTGTGGTGATTCCATCCAAGAGTTCGCAAAGTTATGTGGTGGTGGATGTGGGTGAGGTTCCTGAAACAAGCCCTGCTCACTCACATGCAACAGCTGCACACTATGGCTCAGCATCTGCTTGAGTCTGTTGTCTGTTGGTGTGGGTCTGCGAAAAGGCCCAGGCAGTTTGTGTTTAGTGCTTGTCCAGAGTGGGCAGGTCCAAGTAAATGGTGCTGTTGAGGGCAACGCTTTTTGGCACCATTCCTCTTTGGCTGGTGGCTGTACATGGATTTGTCACACTTGGCAGAACCATCCTCAAGCCAGGGTGACACAGATCCAGAACATCACCATCAACAACAGTGCAGACAGAGGTGACAGTAACCCAAACCAGCCAGACATGGCAAAACAAGCTACAGTGACTGGCTCCACAACAAAGACAGTTTCACTGGTCTGAGTTTGGGAAGCTCATCCAGCCAGACCTCTTCAACCTCATCAACTACTGATGACATGAGATGTCAGAATCACTAGCCAACAGCCATGGTCCAGCCTCAGGCCATGACCATGACACAGGTAACTGACTTCATGCCCAGCAGAGCACCAGTTCTGGTGGACTTCAATCAACCAAACCACAAGCAGTGCCTGGAGTGGTATTTCAGCAGAAACCTTTCACCACTGCTCAGGTGGAGTGGTGATGCCAGCAGAACCAAAAGTAGGTACAGAGGTTGAGAGAAGATCAGGCACAACAAGCAGGATCCAGCAACAAATCTGATCAACCCCTTTGCTAATGATGTATGACTTGGCTTTGGATGGTCAACCAGCTCAAAGATCATGAGCAGCCATGATATGTGGAATGGACTTCCCAGAAATGTCACCGAAATGCTATCTTTATTGCCTATCTTTATTTGGACAAAAAGAGGGGCATTCTCTGTGGCGTGAAGCAGGACAGCCCATCTTTGTGAGGCAACTTGTAGTGCACTGTATCTTGTTCAACACATGCACACCATTCTGATAGTTTGTTCACACCGTCTCTGAAAGTACAACTCATAACACAGGTGCAAGGACAGCACATGTTCACAATTATGGTCTCATTGACCTGAAACACTGCAAGGCAAGTGTTAGTTTTTGGGATGTGGATAAGTGGCTATGCAGCATGCCTCAGCTGCAGTACACTGGTGACAGCTTATATTGTGGCAGCAAGATGATGCTGATGATGTTGGACTGAAATTTAACACTATTTTGTAAGTTCCAGACTTCATGCCATTAGTTTTAGAACTTGGAACATGATTGTCTATCATTGGACTGATAGCTTTTTTTTTATCATGGGGAGATTTCCATGAGGTTCAAGACTCTAAATAAGACAGAGTGCACTGTGTTACACAAGAATTTTTTCCAGGTACCAGACTTGGGCATAAATGCAGAAAGAATGTGACTTTCTTTGGCATTGGTGTGCACAAATGATCACAGCAAAGATATTCACTGTTGCCTGCAGTTTGGTATGTTTGGCAGGTCCACAGAGGCATTTAAATGTAGCCTGAGGCAGAAAGCCTTGTGCCGGAGCCACTGCATGCAGTTGGTCCAAGCAGTTTTCAGGGTCTGCTCGCCTGCAGATAGTCCAAAGTCCATGTTCCACATGCAAACATTTCAACATAGCACTGGTGTTGATCAGCTTTGGTGGTTTTTGCAATTGTTCAAAGTTTGCTCAAGTTTTGAATGTTTTTATTTGTGTATAGAAATGTATTTTATTGTTAGCATTAACTTCCAAAGTGTGGTTGTTGTCTTTTCCATTTAGTTTTCATCAAGGATTCACACAGCAATATTGCAATTTATGGACAACAAAAACTTACATGTGCTTGTGTCATGACGATTGTCAAAAGAAGTTCATGTGGTAGCAATTACCCAGACATGGTTTTGGAAAGTTGAAAGGTAATCGTGATCAATGCAAAAGGTCCTGATGGGAATTGTAAAATTGAAACTGGAAATGTTGTCATTGTTGCCATGGATGTATCAAAGAATTTGTCCAAATTGTGAAATTTCTTCAAATGTGTTTGGTGTGATGTAGAAAAAGTGTGAACACTGTAGTTCACCACTTTTGAAAGGCAGGGGGATGTGATGTGGAAGTTATCACCTCTTCCCACCCAAGTATTCTGAGATGGCTTCATTGGTGACACGCAAAGCCAAAGCTGTCTCAAGGCCAGCTTCCAGCACCAACTATGAAGCCTTGCACCAGACTCCCTCAGCTGAGAGTGTGTTTGGTTCATTCTGTCAACAAACTTCGCCTTGGGTTACCACTGGGCCTGCATTCTCTCTGTACTATACAGCCTGCAATGGAACCAGGGGTGTAACATAGTGCAGTGGACTACTGAGCCCACTGTGGAGTGTGCATGAGCCCTGCCTTGCAAGAGAGAGGCAATGCCACTCGACACCAGATTTGCCCCCCCCCTGTACAAGTTGGAAGATGGAAATTTTCACTGCTGGAAATTTACACTTTTGGAAATGTATGCTTCTGGATTACTTCCCTCCACACTGCATACAAAGTTTGCAGTTGGAAGTTTCTAGTTCTGGAAAGTTACACGTCCAGATTACCCCCCTCCTCCCCTGCGTACAAAGTTGGAAGTTGAAAATTTCCAGTTATGGAAAGCTCACATGATGACATAAACACAGGTGATCTTCACTGAAAGTGGCTGATATTTGTACTTGAAGGTCTGGTTTGAAAATGAACTTACTTCATGTCCAGGTGGACTGGGGGCAGAATCAGGGTGTGGTTTGAGGGAGTCTGACTCCTCGCGAGGGCCAAATTTAACTTTGAAAAATGTTGCCCTTCAAAAGTGAAAAACAAATTGAGCGTCCAGTGTAAAATGGGGATTAAATTTTCTTTCCCTGGGCCTGGCGCCCTTTCACTTTGGACCCGCCCCGTGCTGGCCCTTTTTCCGCAAAAACTATTGCGAAGTGTCCAGCGACGCACGCTTTTGGGTGCAGCCTTCTATTCCTGTCCATTGTTGGACGATTCAAGATGGCCGCTGCGCCCTGTTCAGTGTGGCAGCTCGAAGTGTGTCTGGACCGACAGGTGTTCTTGTTGTAAAAATCGCTTTGGCTGGTTTGGAATCCGAGGTGCTTTGCGAAATTAAAAAAGCCACGTCAGTCGTTTTAGTTTCTTTCTCAAGCTGATAATTTCTCTCCCTGAGAACAAACCGGCTCCGCAGTGATTTACCAGTCTGGAACAAAGTGACACTAAATACCTCGCTGCACATAAAACAACTTGTTTCTGTCGGAGCTGGCAGAGCTCGAAGAGTTGCCTGCCTTGGGTGGCTCCGGAACTGTTCAGGTTTCTTGCTGCGAGTGAAAGAATCCAGACCCGGTTGTTAGTAGCTGCTAATAGTCGCGGGGCTTTTCCTTCGGACCATGAGTGCGATCAATCCATCTCGACAAGGAAACTCACGACTGCGAATACAGCTCGTTGGGCTGGAGTGAATTTTTTCAAGTGAACAGAGGGGATTGTGGAGGGAAGAAACTTCTACTTCATTGGAGGGCCACAACTCATGCATGTTGTCCACCTGGTGGTTACACACCAGGACATGCAGTGAACATATTGTTGTTTTTGGCTGAGTGAACCAAGAAAATCACGGATTTCATTTCACTCCTGGGGTTGAGGAAACTCACAAGAGGTGTTGAGTCAGACCCAACACAAATTCCAGACCAATGATAAAATGATATCCAGTTGCGAATTCAACGGAATCATGGCAGACTCTTCCGTGTTCTTGCTCTGAGAATGTGCTCCAGCCAGGGGGGGGGAGTGTCATTGGGTTGTCGACAGAAGCATTCATTCCCTGGGCTTTCGCTAGACAATCTCACAAGGTGACCAGCGTAAACTGACCATAACACAAAAAAAATGTTTCCGCCACTTTGTCCAAGGAATTTTTTGTATCTTTCTGCCTCAAGGTTCCGTCTTTGGACAAGGAGAAAAATGAATCTTTTTTTGTCGCTACTTCGCTGAAGCAACACAAACAGGTGGAACAAGTTCAAAAACGCCGCTCTTTTGTGCTTTTCAGATGGACCTGACCAAGTTGTGAGACATGCATGCTGTTCCTATCTATGCCGAGTAGGAACTTTTGTGGGCACCACGGTATTTGGTGCGAGGGCTCTCCTTGTCCCATATCATTGAATTCTCCCTTGATTTGTGAGTAACAGCTTGTCTCGAGAAGCCAGAACTGCCATTGGTATGGGTTCAAAAGGAGTTTCTCAAGCAGACACTGAAAAGGTACAACATTTTAGTTGCCATGTTACTCGCTCTTGTCAGATTGGGAACAAACAAAAAAAAACGACCGAGGAAACGTGGCAACTTGGGAGAATGGCTCATGCAAGTTTCGAATGAGAGCTCTCCAGATAGCCAGCTGCCCTAAAGTGCAAATACAATAGGGTTGCGAAGACCAAGCTCGTTTTCAGTCGATTGCTAATTGAAAGCAATCAGGTTTGAGATAAACTGAAGTCATTCCTTGTGATGCTGTTCTGCTGAGCTCATCCACAAATCGTGGAACGACTATAATTGCTTCTTCTGGAAAGTAAAACTTGAGCAGCGCAGTGAAGATGTGAGCAAAATAATTTCCATGCGAAAAGACCGTTGTGACCATTTTGTGAAGCTCGAGCCGCAGTCACTTTGTTCACCAATTCGAAGTCGGTTGAAAAAAAGATCCGTCTCATTCGAAATGGTTCGGAACACAGGCAGAAAAAAGATTCATACGCTTTTGTCGGGTTCGAATTTGGTGGGGAATTTACAGGAATTTGCACAAGACTCGGCCTTTCCTCGACCCCACGGCTTTTGTTCCACAAACATTGTTCTCAGCAGCGTGGTGAATTGTTCATATCATCGGTGGAAAACCCAGTGGGGTGCTCCAAGATTCTTTTTCTTTCGTTTAAAGCGTCAGCTATATTCTGTTTGCGACATTTGAAGATGCAAGCTCAATTTGGTTAGTTTTGCCCGTGTGCGCGCGTAGGTTTCTTGGCTCCAATTGACTGAAGTCTGATGTGATGGGGGTTCGGGTGCACATTACTTGTGAGATTGTGAGAGACAAACATTATTTGGCAAGTTGAATACCGTTTTGCCACTGAAGAGAAAATCTACCCGTATGGCACGCTGCACGATCCTCTCTCCTGCTCGTCCCACCGTCCCCTTCGATGAGACGGCCAATCTCGCTCACGGTCACTCAGAACAAAGTTCGAATCTCCTCGTGAAAGGATTCCGCCTTCCGCCGCCATGCGATTTCCATGGCAACCCCTAAAATGAACGGCAGATCCATTTCAAGAGAGAAGGAAGGAGAGAAGCCTTGGATAACAAGCGAAGCTGTGCGTTTTCCTTTGAAGCTTTTCCTGGCATTTCGATCGACTGAGTAATAAAGCTTGAAATATGGCTTCCGCTTCCTTCATCACAAAGCCTCTTTCAGGGCAACTTTCAGTTGGCCAATGGTTTTGGTGCGGCACTTGTGTTCAGGCGCCTGAAAGTATTTTTCAATGTGGTCCTTGCAGACTTTTGTGCTAATTTGCCTCGTGCTGTGTGTTGAGGACGAGTCCCGGAACTGCGCCACTGAGAACGTGTTGTTTCAACACTCGGTCGTGAGATCCAAACCCGAAGAATAGTGGAGGGCTGCCTTGCAACAGCAGACAACTGATAGGCTGGCTGGCGAGTTTTATGCTCGTGTTTGTGAGATTGTGGGTCGTCAGGCATTGAATGGAACGCTTCAGGAGAGCTGAGACTCAGGCGCGCCGTGATGCCATTTAATATCTGGGCGGTGAGATCGATGGCGAAGCCTGCCTCGCGGCCGCTGCCCGGAGTGAGCGAGCGAGGCTCGGTGGCTGCTCCGCTCTGAAGGCACGGTGGGAGAGAGAGGAGTCGGGAACAGCGCTGCCGTGTGGTACTTTCAGGGGTTGGGCTGTTTTCTGGAAACGACAAATGTAAGGCGGTTTCACGAGTGCAACAGGAGATCACCAATTCCATGCTCACTACTACCCAAGGCCTTCCTGTGTCTGGGCGGGGGTGGAGGGTCTTTCCATTGTACCCCCGCCCGCCCCCAAGTTGGCAGTTGCAGTACAAACACATTTACACTCGACAAGGATTGAGAATGTCAGGGAACAATATTTGTCCAAAGTTCCACGTGTTTCAGAGCTTGTTTGTTTTCAGGCTTGAAATGTTATCACATGGACCAGGTGTGCAGATCCAGTGATTTGCTGAGAAAACTGTGCTGGGGCCTGTGTCTGAACAAGCAAGAATCCATATTTGTGACATTGTTCCGAAGAATGTGTACTGTGTGTGTGGTGAGTGCAGCGAGCTAACCAGCTGTCTGCCAGCGGCCGCCGTTCGAGCTAATCACATGCAGGGTTTAACCTTGATCAGATGTGGGCGGGCTCTCGCTCAGCCAATGACCTGCGAGCATCAGCGAGCTCCAGCCTCTGGCGATGACGTGCTGTCTCCTATCCCCCTTCATCGAGCCTCGTTTGGGCGACGGTCGGCTGCTCCTCTCAGCAAAGTAGTTTCCATCTCATTTAGGCTCGAGCGCGCGAGACTCCACCAGCACATCGTCGTCGCGTCGAAACCAAGCCCCGTGCAGTGCAGCAGCGCCTCACCGGCGGACCCGGCGCTCTCTCCGGCAGCCGCTACGGGCCGTCGCCCGCTTCTTCGCCGAGCCGACTGCGACACCGACATTTCCAATATGTCGGATAATTGACTCACAGCTACACTTTCACAAGTTGCTGCGTTCTTGCTGACGACGTCTCGGCTGCGGCAGTACGTCATTCAAGTAAGTCGGTGGGTGGACTGGGTTGCTGTGTTGTGCAATATCCGATGTGCCTCTAATCGACTTTCTTTTTCAGAATTGAAGCTTTAAAGGCTCCGGCGATGGTGCAACTCTTCAGGTGTCGACTTGGATTTTTCCTTTACAGTGACGCACACTTTTATTGCTGACACGATGACGCACTTGGGGCAGATACTGACTAATCTGAAGAAGTGAACCACAACGACCCGGCGATCTGCGACCATCAGCCGTTAGATTGGGGATAATTTAAACTTCAAGCCGAACAGGCGACTGGCTGCTCCCGCCCTCAGCACACCGGCAAACACGACAACACTGCTTGAACTTTCCACCGCTCCAGTAGCGCTGTGTGGACAGTTTACCTGCGTGTACTCCCTACACCCCGAACGGAGAGGGAGAGCTTCGCCCGCCTCTGTCAAGATAACTGCAAATCCGAGCCGCCTCAAGCCGAGCAGCTCTGTTCGTGTATGATATCGCTGCCTTTTCCACATGTACCTGTGCCGTTGTAGGTTCGCCTGGCAGATAACCACGACCAGATGCTCGCTGCGGCTGCCGCCGCTCGCGTTTTGTCGTCTTCAATTATTGTTTGCACGAAGCTTAGTCAGTGTGGGGGCTGTTGTCGCCGAGATTGAATTATGCACTAATCAAGTTTCCTTGCAGGTGATGAGGATGCTTTGTGTTTCCAACTTGGCGAACTGCATAAAGGACTGTACAGTGTATGTTCGGTTGTTGGCGCGCTTTCGTGTCCGCATGATGGTTGACACAATCCAGAGTCTGACGGCAAAGCTGTTGGTTGAACTGGGGTCATTTCGCGTGGCAGCTCGCTGAACGATTCTCCACCATTGTGTAAACAGCAACGCAAATGATGGGGCCGCCATTGAAGCATCGCTATTCAGCCGGCAGCGATGGGCAAAGGTGCTTTATTCACGTGGGGTGATGGGGAATGGTAACTGACGGGGGAGGGGAAGGGGCAGGGGGATGCTGATGCTGAAAGGTCTGCTGAGCTGAGTTGGATGCGACTGGCAGATTGATGGTTGTTACAATTGCCATAGCAACGGCTTTTAAATAATTGCTCTGCTTTTGGATTTGCTGCCTCGTTTTCGCATTGCTCCGACGTGCATGTGCTGCTGCTGTGCTGGCCTGTTGTCGCGAGGCTTCGCGCTGTGGTTTTGGTGGTTTGAATGTTGGCAAGCATTCACCGAGAGTGACAAACTGGAGATAGGATGACCCTCGGCTTTTGACAAATGGGGAGGTGAAAGTAACACACACACACACACACACACACACACACACCACGCCTGAACAGATGAGTGGATCACACGCATACATGCTATACACACACACACACAACGCACTGACACAAAGGTTCGGAAGTACGTTTGTCTTCCAGCACCCTCTGCCCACACGCATCTGATACTGTACTGGAGGGTGAGATACATGTGTGTACGAGTTCATGGAAAGAGTAATTTGAAACCACCGTGCGCTTGTTGTTGCTCTCCAAATGGCAGAGCATGAAGGTTATTGGCTGGGAAATGGAGTTTAGGTTCTATATTGGCTCAGCGCTAATCACGGGTTCGTGTCCTGAAAGGCGAAGCTGCCTGTCGGGTCTGTGCGGAGAGGCGGGTGCTGCAGATCCCTGCAGGATCTGCCTGCAAGTAATCAGAGGGAGGAAGGCAACCTACTTACCACCGGGGCCTGCAGCCGCCCTGTAGTGATTCCTGCCTTTCACAGGGAGGAGGCGCGGCCACCAGGTCCCCCACGGGTCTGCAAATAACACACTCTCTACCATTACTAGAGTCTCCTCTGGCCTGATGCAATACGGTCAACGTCATTACTCGGCCAAAAGTAATGTTTGCAGCCGGCAAGTTGACCTGCGCAGAGTTGGTGTGTGCGCTGTGCACGTGTGCGCTTGATTGATGTTGGGATTTCGCTTCAGCGTGGAGCGAAAGGTGTGATTTCACCTGCGAGATCGATTGAAGGTTCGTGCATTGAGCTGCACAGATTGGCCATCGCTGAGAATATCAAGCGTCGCAATTCGAAAGTGGCGCCTGAATCAGAAAGGTCATTTGGAGCAAAGTGAGGATGGATTGTTTGAGCTTCGTAATGGACAGAAGAAATAAGTGGAACACCAGATGAGTGTTATGGGCCTCGTTTCGGTTTTTATTGCTGTTGGATGCAGATAAAGCAAGAGTGACAAGATAAAGAAGCAATGATAACATACCCCCAAGGCGCATAAAACAAATCACACAAATTGCATATGATGTTTGTTCAATTGGCAGTGCGGTATGCACCGACATGCTTATCTGCAAAGTGCTATTTGTGACTTTTGATTTGGAAAATGTGAACTTTTCCCCCGTCACCCCCTCAGGATGTTGCACAAAAGACGCCCCATTTTGAATTTGCATTGAATTGCTTTCTTCTGCACACACAAGTCTGTTGTTGATGACCCAGATACAACTTGCGAAGCCAAGGTGGCAGTTCAGATGATTTGACGTTCTGCTTTGCAGAGGAGAGGGTGCTTGTTTTCGTGTCCAATGTGAAGTGACACAACAACGATGATTCTTGCCCATTTGACTGGGCTTCACACCATGGATGCGATCTTTGCAGAAGTCGAAACATCTTGATACAGACTTGGCCTTTGGGGATGTACGAATATGAACAGAATGTTCTCTTCTCTCTCTCCTTTGTCTCTCGCGTTTAATTTGTACGTCAGAACCATCAGCTTTGTTGTCCTGAACAATGAGGGTTTTTTTGCCTTGCGAACAGAGACACAGCATCAGAGACTCTGCAGTGGGACCTGCCATCAGCAGACTAATCTTTCCCTCATTTCGCTCTGAGCCCCTGTGTCGCGTCTCCTCACGGGATGTCTGGTCCGACCACCAAGAGCCTGCCGCTCAGATCACATGTCAGTTGTAATTGAAACACATGGCAATATGATTTCGTGTCACTGCGCCCTGTTGAAACTGCTGCTGTTGAGTTCTGTGAGCCATTCGTTCCCTGCCCACACAGTAAATCTGCTGGTCCTTGGAGGTGGAATTGCTCGCAAGTCGCAATTGCTCCCAAAGATGTTTTGCTGTGGCCACTGAGGCGTGGACTGGCCATTAATCAGCTGTTGTGTCTACACTGGGCCAACTGCGTTGAATTGGTTGTATTGGGCTGTTGATGAGCATTCGATATGGTTTCAGCCATTATTGTACTTTCATGTGCGTCGATTGTTTTTCAAATTCCTTTCCAAGGTATGTGTCATTGAAAACACATCATTTCAGCTCGTCGCTCAAGGTACGAGACGGAAAAGTTTGTGACACGTGTAAAGCAGAAAACTGGTTCAGTCCTCGTCATCAAATTTGATGATTGCAGTGGGGAATTTATCAGGCAGTGCCAATTCAATATGAACGCCCACCTGTGCGCCCAGCAGTTCAGCGACGAATGAATGTCTTCTGCGTTGTCCCAGAACTTATTGATCAACATAATCGTTACGTCAGACATGTCACCCCCAACAACAACAACCTCGAGCAAATGTGATTATGATCCATTTTCACCTTCTTCCTTCCGTCGAAAATATGAAAAGGACAACAAGGTCCATTGTCCCGTTTTCACCTTGATCGTTTCAAAGTTGATGCACATCTGAAGCCCTGTTGAGAATGGCTCTGTTATGAAAAGTGATATTGATATTTTGAAGAATACAAAGGCGAATTTCATTTGATGGTGGAGTTGTTCAGCTGAAAGAAGACACGTTTGAAGAAAATCTGTGCCATTTTCAAGTGATGGAGATAAAGGATGAAATGTGGGTCATATTTTGACAGGAAATGGAGACTCTACCGTTCATCTCCCAGGTGAAATATCCCAGGGATGGTTGTGAAATGCTCGTCTTCCACTGTTTGCATCCGCAGTTCAGGTCAGTTGCTCAGTGACGAAACAGGTGGATTCATTCGGTTCAAGAGAAAGATGTGGGTTGTATTTCGAAGGAGAATGGACACGACCGTTGACGAAAATAGTCGGTGATTGCTCTCAGACATCATTGTCCTGTTTGTCTCACCACACGATGCGTGATGAACTTGCCACGCACAAGAACATGAGGCACGACTCTCAATTTTGTTGTTGAAAGGCGTGAAATTTGTGGACTTGTAGGCAGTGCACGCTCCTGTTTACTGCAGCTTCGAATCTCACTGTGGGTCTGTCGTTGAGCAGCAGTCATTGATGTAACCTCTATCTGACTGCGTCAGTCTTATTTATTGCCAGGCGGTAAATCATCCCATGCATACAGCTCAATGTAATTTGGTGCCATTAGCGCAAAAGGTTCGGCCTCACAAACAGTGAAGTCTCTGGTTTGATTACAGCCGTGTGTATGCCCCAGCTGATGTATTAGTGTCGTAATGGAGGCCACTTATCCAGATTACAGACTGGGCAATGTCAGGGGATCACAAAACCCCGATCCGGACGTTCACAGATTGCATGGCTTGCTTGAAGGGTTCGCTGTTGTAATCTTGAAATTGACGGAAGAGTGGACAAATCCTTGACACTCTGTTGTGTGTGCACCCCAGCTTTGCTAAAACAGGTCAAGCCAACCTCTACCCTTGAAAAGTTCTTGGTATGAATGTCATCCTCGATTGTGAGTCTCATTTTCTTGCATTGACCACAAAAAGTGGCCTTTGCCCTTGAGTGTTGAGTCTGTCCAGTTTCCCGAGACCGACCTGGTCGTGGTCTCTGCTGATACACTCGAATCCAACTTCTGGGAGGTGCTCGCATTCAGACTGTGGACGCAAACAGAAGATTCCTTCGTGCACCAATTGCTTGATGTCATGATGTTGTTCTTGGGATAGGGCAGGGCGAGACCTGTTGATGTCCTCGGGGGTACTCAAGGTTGGGTTTTCCCCCCTGCCCGAATAGAACCCCTGAATTTTGGATGGGCCCTTGTGGCAAGCACAACTCACCTGGAGGTCTCGGGGCGGGGGTGGTGGACAGGACCTGTCCAAATTTTGGGAAGACTCCTTCCCCAAACAGGGTGGGTGGGTCCTACCCCAGTGCAAGCCTCGTGACGGCCCTGTGTTCACTTCAACGATTGTTGGTGTCTCGTAAGCTTCAGAACGGGTGTGACCGATCTGGGTTGTGTTCGCACAACGTTCTTGTGAAACTGAGAGCGTGTAGGCATCACTGGTCCCATAGCTCCACCACTGCATCCACCGAATGTGGATTCACCTGGATCCCGGTGAAGCGGGCAAGTTTGTCATGTTTTGTCAATATGCAATGATAACACGGGAGGCTCCTGCGCTGCAGCTCAATGTCTCTCTCCAGCTCTGATAATGGAGTCGCGAGCAACATTCGCGAGTTTTCCCAGGAGCAGGCAACCTCAGCAACAATTGCTGTTTTGGAACGGCGGGACGTGCCGTAATTCGATTTGCTTTTGTTGGTGCTGAAGATACACCTTGCTCGCCCTTTCTGTTCGAAGTTTCATCTGAAAGCGTGTTCTCCAATCAATCCACATCCAATGCATTCTGTGGGGGGCGGTGGAACTGGGAACACGCCAAAACAAGTGAACTGGCAGTGCAAAGTTCGAGGCAACGAAAGGAACGTTCGAGCAGATTCTGTACTCAGCTGCACATAATTGGGGCTGTGCGTGCGTAAAACTTCGTTTGTTTGGCTGCATTTTGGCGTATTTTCACATCAGATGCGTGCAGTGTGTGTGTGTGTTTGTGTGTGTGTGTGTGTGTGTTTGACATTGGGTCCTATCCTGCCAGAGGGGACTTTCAGCGGTGTTCACTGTGCACCAACTGTTTGGTCAAGTTCTCTTGGGGGGGGGGGGGGGCAGAACAAGAGGAGACAGTCCAGTGCCAAAAGCTGGTGTCATTGGGGAGCGCCAATGAGAAAGATTATCAACAAGGTACACCGAATGTCAGGTGGTTTGCCACCTCACATCAAAGGGGCCACCAACACCTCACCTGGAAAAAAAGATATTTCACTGAAAAGTGTGTGTCAGGACACATTTGGTGTTGTTCTGAATGAAGCAGGATTCACTTGACTTGTCGTGATCTGCTTGAAAATTATGTGGTTGGTCTCCATTGAAAATAACTGGATGCAGTGTGGAAACGTGGAGCGTGGACGTGAAGTCGGCACTTGCAAGTTTTGTGCAGATTGAATGCGCTTTTTGAGAATGGGCCCACAGTTCGTCAGGCGTTTGATCCTGAGAATTCACTCAAGATTTTGATCCTGAGAGTTGAGATCGTGTGTTGACACATTTACAGTGTGTATTGCAGCCTGCACGTAGCGAGGCATGAATTTCTTATTTTGCTGAAATTTAAGTCCCGGAGATATTTGTCTAAATCAGAGCAAACCGAGATCCATGCGTAAACATACATATCGGTGGCAGTGTTCGGTTCTTCTCATGTTTTCCTTCATCGCCAGCAGAGAACCTGCTGTTGTCAGTGAAAACCAAGGAAATCAGCTGTGTGCCTTGACAACAACTCGGCTCGCTTTGATTGTCTTGCTTCGACCCACACGACCCCCAAACAGAATTCTAATTCCTGTTTGAGGCGGAGACAGAGAATACGAGCGGTTCAGACAAGTTCATACCCATTTGGTTTATTGCTTTTGAAGTCAAAACAACGAGTTGTTCCGAACATGGATGTCCTTCTCTAAATCAAATGCGAACTTTTTGAGTGTGTTGTTTGTGCAAAGCTGGAGAAGGGTTTGCCAAACGAGAATCTTGCATCACAGGTCAGTTCTAATAAGACGAAGCCAAGACCGAACGCAATGAATCTGAGCCACCAGACTCGATCGACACAGTTTGCGATTTGTCAAAACGCCTCAGCAGCAACAGTATTTGTTTCAAGACCTGCCGCGACAACAAAGTGCAACGGCCTCGCTGCGAGCCGCCCCTAATCTTGATTTCCTTCCTTCCTGATTGGGGCCAATTACAGAGCGGGCGCGACGTCGCCCCGTGGCGGATGTAGAGAACGGGCGCGCAGTCCCATTGTCGCCAGCAGTTCGCAACATTGTTGGTGGGACTTTCAAGTAGATAACTGTCGAAAGCACAATGCGTTCATTTGCACCACAAAGGGGAAGAAGCCCAAAACTTGCTTCGTGTGGAGTTGAATCCAGCAGAAAGCCTCAACATCTTCGTCTGATTCCAATTGCCAAACGGCGCTGGTGTTGTGTCGGGTGTCGGAGGGGGGCTGACTTTGGGCCCTTGGGAGGACTGGCCAACTTGGTGGAGGGGAGCACCCAGCAAAGTGCACCAAGCAACCAGTGCATCATCCGCCAACACTCTGAGCTTCCGAAGTTGCTGAGCGCATCTAATGAAACAAAATGTCGTGGACAGGCTTTTGTCATTTGGTCCCCAGGATAAGATAGGACCACGTCATGTTGCGTAACGCATTGTCACTGCTTAGCAAGTGGGAAAGTGCTTGTAATGGCGTGTTACAAATTCATCTGAATTGGTGCCCTCCGACTGTAACTAATGGCAATTTATGACTTGGGAGTTTGTGTTTAGTGATGAGTGTCAACGGTTTTGGGGATCCTTTTCGCTGGTGTCATTCAGAAACTCAGAACAGTCGCAAAACTGGAAGTTCAAGAAAACTTCAAACTTCGTGTGTCGGGCAGCAAGAAAAGGATGACTGCTGTGGCAGGACTGGTTGTTGGGCGCTTATTGTGTTTCATACTGAATGTCTTCTCTTTGTTGCGCTCACCTTGTGCAGAACTATCTGATGCACAGGAAGGTGGAGAATGAGTGATGGGCCGGGGACCCTCCCCCGCGCCCTCCCCCCTCACTTCTGCCACCCCACCGCATTGGCACGGTGTCCGCTGCAGCAGCAGATGTCCCACTTGAGACCGGAGAAGTGCGCAAACATTGCTTCACACTGCCAAAGCCAGGGAAACCCCGACCCTCTGTGGTTGTTGCCACTTACATTTTCGCAGAGTCTGCAACACCTCGGACGACGATCAAAACTTGCGCACAAGATCTGAAGCTACGAAAATTGTTTTCGCAGAGTGTGTACACACCGTTGTCACCCTTCATGCTTTGCCGAGAAATTCCGCGGGGAGATGTGAGGACACTGCCAAATGCAGATCCTGTTCTCCTTGCCCGAAATAAGCCAGACAACATTGAGACGCAGGCGCGCTGCAAAAAGTGCGGGTCGGACTTCATATTGGTGAAGCTCTCAGGCGAGAGCAAATCAATTGCAAATCCTTGACCCTCAAAGGAACAATGCGTCTGCTCAGAATCCTTCCAATTCACAGAATAGAAGACGAGTTTTTCCTTTCTCCGAGGCGTTTTTATGTGGAACTGTTTCAGGATTCTTGGTAGCGCTGCCACATCGCATGTTTACAGCGCATCGGTTTCACCTTGCGGTGTTTTGCTGCAAACAGGTGTGGAGCAGTGGAAATCGTGTGGATTGTTGTGAGAGGTGGATGTTGTGTCGGCTGAGCTGCAATTTGCAAGATTCGCTGGAATCATATTTCGGACAGTTGCTTGACGTCACACGGAAGCGTCGCATTGGCTCTCCCTTTCCAGTCGAGGAACGAAACGGGAACCAAATTTGCTTTTGTGAAGAGGAACAGCGCGGAAAATTGGCGATGACAATGGGAAACTCGTTGGGAATTTGCTCATTCTCTGAATGAGCCTTGATCGTCTGCATTCATGCATTTCCATTCCAAAGTTCTTTCCTTCTTTCGTTGTGCACTTTGCGTCTGTAGGAGGCAATTAAGTTTCTTGGGAGTACGTTTTGGGCACAAATTTGACTTGGCCAAGAATGTTCAATGTGAAGAGCTGATTGAAAACTGACACCGACGCTGCATCTCGCACATTTGTCGTGCTGTCATGCAGGGTTTTATCCGCGTATCTCGCACGTGCATTCTGCGCCAAATGCGCAAGAATGAACAGCCATTCGTTTATTCGCACAATCACATCCTCGAGTCTTTCCTTTCTGCTCTCGGCTGAATGCCAGCACAGTTCCAGCAATGGAAAAACAGGAAAAGTAAAGAATGTCTTCCAACATCCACTTTCCAAGTGCAAGTTTCAATTTACTTTTATGGGCATATTTGGAAAATTTTATGTGCTTTACCATCAGACGGAAAGGTCTGTTTTATTGGTCATCAGCGTGTTCCGCAAAGGACGCTTCTGGGTGAAAGTGGGTCCCCAGGAGGAGCGTTGCATTCTTGTGGCTTGCGGAGGAACAATTTGCGTAGCTTTTCATTAAGAAAGCCATCAGTTATCACGATGAATGAATCTCAAATGGACCCTGCATGCCTGGGCCGCCATCTTGAAATTGCCCCTTCGCTGCATGGCCCGCAAAGGGCTTGAATGCTGAGCGGTGAATTGATTCCCTTGGAAGTTTAGGAAGACTGTGCGTTTGTCGAAACGTTTGCTCGTCTTGCTGCAGTTTGCAAAAAATAGCACTTCACAACGGTGCGTGGGTCAGAACAGTTGTCAAGTGGTTAATTTGCTGAAAGCGGGTTTCCATTTACCTGGCGCGTGCTTTTGTAGCGGAAAGCTGTGTGAGTGAGAGATGCGTGTCAGCGCGCAACTCACAGAGATAAGCGTTGTGAACAAGCTCCGGGGGCAGGTGGCCGCACGGACTTGACATCTTGAAATGCTGTTCCAGGCACAGCAGAGGATTTGAGTGGAAAGAACACAGCTGTATGTACCAGTGTTGAAATGCACGCATTTTGACAGGAGGTCAGGAGTGTCATCTGCATCTGCACAGTGCTGCCAGGTTTTCCAAAATTGTTGTCTTGGTAATCGATCTCATTCATGTTGCTTGCAGTATGCGAGACCCATGCAAGTTTGATGTCCTGGCTGCAGACGACCAGAGCCACGGGACAAGCTTTTCCTGTTGAGCCACAGAATTTTGAAACAGCAAAAGCAAAGAGTGGATTCATTCTCAGCGTGATCCGCCATGTTGAATTGAGTTTTATCGGCACAACTCACTCTGCCATATATCAGATAACCGGCGGACAACTCATTAATAGGCGTCTCCAGGGCAACAAAGGCTAATCCCGGTCAACTAATGGCGGGATTTTCAGCCAATGGGCAACTGCAATGAGAAGTGGAGCACTCGGCCCGCTGTAAACTATTGACCGCGGCTGGCACGGCTCGGTCTGCGTGCGGCAGCCGATTGCCACACAGCAACAGACAATCCATCCACTCTCATAACTATGGTAATAACGATGAGAAATTAGGGACAGGGCACCCGCTTCTCGATGTCACAGCTTGCAATAGCTGAAGCTTTTGCGTTGTCTGGTTCTTTCGAAGAAGCAGGCGTTCTTGAGGAGGTCTGTTCTTCGGCTTCACAGGATGTGTGCAGAAGTGCATCTGCCTCTGTGTCAGTTGCGAGTTCAATTCCTCACGTCAATTTGCATTTTGATGTGATACCGGTTTCCAATAATAGCATGAAGGGTGCTCAAAGAAGGTTCGCATTATTACCCCGCTGGGGCAGATAAGATGCAGCAGAGGTATCGAGCTCGACAGGTGCTGTGAAATCGGGATACCCTCTTTGATGCATGTAGGTACCTGTCTGTGACGTCACACATCAAACAGGATACCCGAATATCCGCTCAGAACTCCTCTCATCATTTCACTCGAGCGCTACAACCTGTGTTTTGCTTCCCTCTTTTTCTCCTCGGCACGTATTTGTCGTCTTCAGTGACCTGTGATCTGCTTTGATCTTGACCCCACTTACAGATAAAAGGCACCCAAAGTACACTAATTACATCCCACAGGGATATCGCGGCCTGTTTGCCCACTGCCGGCAATTTGAAGGTGTTCTGCCTTGGTCTGTTATGCAACAAATGACAGTTGACTTTATTTGGACGGTTTGTAAAGTTCACTTGAGACCATTAACATGCAAATGAAAACCATTTCCCAACCTGGATTTTATTTCTTTACAATCTCTGAGGCTGTCAATTTTGCCTGTGACCGGTACATATTTTGGTGGAGGTCACGATGGGACAGGGAGTTTTCAAGTGCCTGATGGCGCCTCAAACTTGTGATCCTTTGGGACTGTTTCTGTTTTGAAGGCCAGAGCTGACTGACCATTGGGCGAACTGACACCAACTCATTTCTGGTCTTTCCCATCATGACAGCTTTGTTGAACTTTTCTGAAGATGTGAAACGCTGCAGAAAAGATTCACATTCTGTTCAGAAATTGATTGCCGTGAGACATAATGGGTCGGAGTCCAGTGTGACAACCCCCACTTGACTCATCAGTCCAGGTGCTCAAATGAAGCTGGGGAGGAATACATTTGAAGTGCACTTTGTCATGGGAAGTGTTGTCTTTTACGAGAGAATCGCGAAGAGAATTGGCATTCTGGATCTTTTCATTTGCTCCGAACCAATTGGTTTTGATTGTTTTGGGACATCCGGGTGGGTCTTTTGTTCGCCGTTTCTTTGTTTGCTGCTATAGTTCAGTGTTTGACCCCCGTACCACATGTCCGGTTCAGTTTTGATAGATAGCTTTTGTGTAGAAAACGACGAAGAAGGGCATTTGCCATTTATGGACACACTTTGAGAAGCTTTAATTTGATTGGCCGATTCGTGGTTCCAGAATGAGGCAGTTTTGAATGACGTGGGTGACACCAACCTCAGGCGACAGGGTGCTACTTGGGGCAGAGGATGTCGCTATGCAAATTGTTGACAGGTGCTGCATGGGCCCTGAGGTTTAAATGCAGCGCAAGGGCACCAGACCGTGGCGACAACCCCAACACCCTTTCTAAAGCCCCATTTCTTTGTGCTTTCAATTCACCCCCCATTTTAATGGCTTTTGAATTATTACCCTCTCGCACTACCCCCTCGGTGCTCATTGTTTGCTTTGAGCTCTTCGGAGTGATGACATGTAAAGGGTTAGAATAACACATGGCAGCCTTGCCAACATTTAAATTGCGCAGTGCTGTCTCAGCAGAAAGGTAGGTTCAAGAGTATCGTGCGAATATTGAACCAGAATCCGCTTGAGTTCCAATAGCACACGCCTGTGACCAATTGGACATGTGTTCCTGTGGATTCAGGCCTCAATTGTGCAAGGATATGTGGAAGTGGTGAATGGTTTGGTGGTACATGCTTTATGCCTGTGGCAACGAGTGCGAATTGTAGCTTTCCTTGCTACATGCAGATTTGGCACATTATCAGCAGTGTTATGGTGCAACACTAAATCATTTTCTCGTTTTCTCTCGACTCGTTTTTTCCCCCGAGAGATTCTGGCTTTCTCGTGAAGTGCAGTTCTTGCTTTCTGAGAACCCATCCAGTACAAGTACATGAGTACGCAAGGCCGCCGCTGAGGGAAGTGGTTACCTTTGCTCTTGCACTGGTCAGCACCCACCTTGGTGGGAAACAGGCCTTGGTTGAAGGGCTCTGCTCGTAGGTTTTTCAGATACATGATACAGCAGCATGGCCATGTATGGAGAGCGAACGGCGCAATAGAGTCGACGGGATGATGAGTGTACAAAGAAGCAACATTGAACGCAGCGCACAATGCTGCTGAGTGTTTAGAGCCATTCAATGTTGAACAGTGGCAAACAGACGAGTGTCCTTGAGTGTTGATGCTCTGTGGGATATGAAGCCCGACTGTTCTGTTTACAGAAAACTGAAAACCCTAGCAGCTCGCGAACAATCATGGGGCATTGTCCACGTTGAAGACAAACTGTCCACGTTGAAGACAAATCAGTCACCTTCGAATGGCTTACACACTGAACTGCAGGCTGACACATGTTTTGCGCGCGGAGTTCCTTTGTTCCTTTCAAGAACTGGACATGAGATAACACAACATGTCCGTATCTGAAATCACCCAACTGGGGTGACACTGTGTGGTGTTTTGTGTCCACCGGTTCAGACATAAGTTTGAGGAGGGTTGGTTTCTGAGCAAGCCGGCCGCACAATGCCAGATCAATTCTTTACATGTGCTGTTGCTGGCAAGTGGTTGGGCCAGGTTTCGCCGCCAGGTTCGCTTCTGTTCCGCAACATTTTCTGCAATGAAAAAAATACCCGAGTTGGTGGTGGTTCTTTTGTGCGAAGGAGCGGATGAAAGGTTGGGTTCAGGGGCTCAGACGGGTTCCGAATCAGGGGGAACGTCACGTGAAACTTGGGGAATTTTGGTGCGCAGAAAAGCTGGAAATGCGCAGAAAATGGGAGTCTTGAGGCACAGAAAAACTGCAAGGAAAATTTTGGCAGGGGGCGAGTTTCCAGAATCGGGAGACCTTGTCAACAGTCAAGAAACAAAGATACCAATATTTGCGTTGTGTATGAAGTCTCAATTTTTGTGTGAACAGCAGAAGTGAGGTGGGTTGGAACAGAAGTGATTTTTGCGTTTATCAAATTGAAGAAAAAAGTCTTGCCTGGATTTCCGTGGTGTGAGAGGTGGGCGTTTTTAGCAGTGTAAGCGTGACCCGCCCGTGAATTACATAGAGATCTGCGCCAAAGCTCAATACTTTCTGCCGGAGAAAAATGAATTTCTCGTGACAGAAATTCTTTCGTGTCGTCGTCAAATACCCTCGCTTCTCTGCGAGTATTCGTGCTGTTGATGTTGCCGTGTGAAATCATAAGAGGGCGTGAAAAATTAGCAGCTCCACGAGTGAGGGAATGTGGATTTTCCTGGAAGACCGAGTCTGAGCAGAGGCGGTACGGGGCTCGGTACGCGCGGCCGGCGAGGCCGCTGCTGCGCCCGGGGAACTTTTGGCGTCGCCCCGGAGGAAGGAGGCCGCTCTTGGCGGGGCTGGGGAACAAAGGCCGGTGAATTTTCTCAACCCACAAAGGGTTCCAAAATTTTAAACCCTCTCTGCAGGTTCATCGCGCGAGGCCGTTTTCGTGTGACTTTCAGGCAAGTGTGGCAACTTTTCTTGCGCAGACATTTGTCGAGCGGCAAGAAATTTCATCTCATTGGGTGGGATTTCAAGAAAAGATTTTGTGTGCGAGATGAGACTTGATGGAAATTATTTGAGGCTTGGTGGATCAGGATACCTTTTGGAACTTGTCTTCTGGAAACAGAATTTACCGCATACCCGAGAAAGTAAATTGAAAAGCTGTGTTCGCCTGTCATGAATCATAACAGACTGTCATATCCAATCAACACAACCCTGGCTGCGGGGTAAAACGCAGAGGGTGCATCTTTCCTTGGGCATTTGTGAGGAGCGAGATAGATTTTCTATTGACCTGCCAGAATTGATCACAAGATCCGTCTCGTGGACAGCGGCGGGTCTTGCTCTTGCTCGCTCGCCTCGCGGAGTGGTGGAGACCCGCTGATGCTGCGCAGATGCTGATGCGAACACGGGAACACGCACCGGCTGCGTGGCTTCCTTTGTGTGGAAATTTCCAACAAAAAAAGGCGGGAAAATCTGGTAGCAGCGAACGCAATGAGGTATTTTTGTGCGAACTCTCCAGTGCCTTGAAATCTGTCTGTCCCGAAGCCAAACTGCGCACAGAGAAATTATTCCTTCAGATCCCAGATGTGAACAGTTCGTAATTTCTGCACATCGTCAGATCTTCGGGTTTGCTGTTTCGAGGAGTGAAGTTAATTGTCATGTCGGTTTGAAACATTTCGGGGAAAAGGAGAGTTTCAGAAAGGATTTTGAGTTGTCCGACCAATTTTTTTTTGCAAAATTTGTGTGATTCGTGGTGATCTTTGTCTCCCCGCGAAGATGTTCAAATGCGTCACAATGACGTCGGCTCGACAAACAATGAACAACCCGAGTGGTATCGCTGGTCTCTCGAACAATAGCAGTACAACCTGGTTTCTAACTTCCTCTCGTCTTGCGTCATCGCCTACAATGGACTTACGTCACTCATAGAAACCCGAGGAAACAGTATCTCATCATAACAAAGCCCTTTGTGTGGAAAACGTTACCCTCTGCAAATTGGAGCCGAGTTCGGATGCGCACGAAGGTATGTTTGACCAGCACTTTTTCACGTGCGAAGTTTACGAACAAAATTTTTCTTTATCTGTTGAGTACACAGTTGTGTTCTTTAGCGACACAGCCGCAGGTTTTGTTGTGCTTGGACCGCAGCTGTGTTTGCTGTGGAGCCACAGGGACATCTGTCAGCCGACTTTAAATGCAATAAATAACAACACGACAAAGACCAACAAAATTTATACCTGTAATTTTCATGGAGAAATGCAAATTCCCAGGCATGTGTTCAAATTCTGAACAAAAGGAAAGGCAGTGGAAAAGGCGGTAATTTCCCTGGAAATGTGATCCTCGGCGGGAAGTGTTCAACTCGGCTCAACAATGCTGATCCAGAAAAGGCTCTCGTTGACGGCAGCAAAAACAGCAAGAAATCGACAAGACTTGGGAAAATTCCCAGCAGAGTTGTGAGTGAAGGGGACAGTGAGCCGTGAGACGGGCTGCGCGCGGGTTGAGGGGAGTGACCCCCACCCGGCCGGGGAGCTGGCAGCGGAACCCTGCGCTCCACCTGACCTGACAGCCCGCTCACCCGAGAGCCCCCGCGCACCCTTTGATCTGCCCTTTGATCTCGTATCTACCAACAAATTTGCGCTCAGGTAATTTGACAAAAGCGCCCTTCAGTGAGTGAGGCAGGGGATTTGCATTTGTGTTTTCTGGTTGCACACTACTGATCTTCCCTTGTCACCGTTCATATTGGAGCGCAGAATAGCTTCTCGGCATCTGGTGAAGTCCCAGTCGAAATGGCCGGAAACAAAATTCGACGTGGTTTGGATTTTTGCTCACGCTTGGTGGGTGAGAGCCCATCTTGGCTGAGGGGAGGAATTATGAGCAGAGAACTGCGGTTGACCGGCACTTCACACTCGGCGTTGCGGTTCTGACCGCAGCGCGAACTACTCGTACGAGGATCGAATTGACACTCGCGATTTGCGGTCTCTGATTTTGCTGAACATTTCAATTTTTCGTCACTGACTGAGAAAAACACCGTCGAAAAATTATTCCTGCCACTGAATAACTCCACAGAGATTTTTCTTCTCGAGTCGAAGCACTTTGCACAAGCACACGTTGCTGGCTTTGCCATCCAGGTCCACTTGACGCACTCGCACACACTCGTATCTGCGCTGAGTGCCATTACCATTGATCTCGAGTCGGGTATGTACTCAGTTGGTATCGATTTTGGACGGACTGCTTTTTGCACAGCAGCAGAAAATGTTGAATAGGATTGAAGCCTCGTTTCTGCAGGGGCTCACCACGCTCCGGGCCGCCCGCCCGACTGGCCGCAGCGGCGGCAGGAGGCAGGATCCCTGGCCTGGGGCTGGGTGTGCCTCCTGTCAGGGCTGCCTTTGTGGGTGGGTGTGAGCGGCTGGTGGTGCTCATTTAGCTCGGCTGGCCCTTCGTAATTCAGCTTGTAGCGGTCGCTGTGAAGATAAGGTCATTATTTAGTGATGACTGTTCATTATCCAGAATGATCATTTGGGGAATTGCTGCTTTGTTTGCCAAGTTCCTGGTCGTTTGTCGTTTCTTGTTCGCTTTCTCAATCGAGCAGGCACAACGAGAGAGAATCTCGTGCTTTCTTCCGAGTCTGAGCATCATTCAGAGCACACATACTGCGCAAAAAAACTCAGGTAAAATACACAAACTGCGCATGCAGAAAAGCAGCGTCAATTTATCAATTGAGGGCCTGCGTGACGTTGTCATTTCAATGATCAGCCCGGGGAGACGCAGTGCGGATCACTGCATTAAAGGCACAATTTACATTTTCAATTCACCGCATGAAAAGGAGAGAATTTTTTCGGCTGAACCTTTGCCACGGTGTTGAGAGAGCGGGCTGTGCGGTGCGTAGTAACACAATCCTTGCGGGAGGGTAGCTATGAATAGCGGGGAAGGTTCACGTGAGGTGAGCTTGTGTGGGGAGCAGGCCTCCGCAGTATTGAATCGTGGAATGTGAAAGTGCCTGAATTAATTACGAATAGAGTGAGGGATCCGTTGCTTCCATTTGGTTCTGCTCTGCTTTATTGCGATGTTGACTGGTGACAACGGAGATGGCCACCCACCAGCAAAGGGATCCATCCAACATGTCGCAAAATCGTTTTCTAGTTGCCTTGTGTGTGGGAATCCAGTTTTGTGGCGTCATTGTGTCGTCAACTGGTGAACCTGGTTTCGAGCGCTCTGACAGTTGAGGCTGAGTCGGGGTGTCACCCTCTGGTGACCAGCCCCATCACGACCATCGCGCGCAGCATGCCGCCGTCGGCTGCAGCTCATCTCGCATGCGCTGCGCTTGTCGGATAAATATTTGCTCTCTGCCGCAGTGCGTGCCCTGTGCTCGTAACTACAGGGCTCGCAACGAATGCCAATAAATAGTCGCTGAACCACTGATTTGGCTGGTCTTTTTTGGAAGATTTTTGCATTTCATAGAGCAACAGATTTCGTGACAAGTAGACTCTACTGTTCAAAAGGAGGGTGTTGCAAGAGAGAGACAGCGAGGCAAACGTGAATTCCGAATCGTTGAGAACTTGGTTGGTGTTCCTTTGCTCGAAATGCAGGTTGTAGTTTGAGCGTGACATTTGCCTCTTGTGACCAGCGAAGTGCTCTTGTCTCTGAGATGATAAGGTTCAACACTCGAGCTGCGATGCTCGACTCAGCCCCTCGACGTACTTGTTGTACACGTCGGCAGAAATGCCAGTAGCAAGCAGTGTCACAAGAAGTTTTGCAAGTTCACGCATGTTTCAAGGAAAGAAGCAGACCTGTTGTGGCTGAAGTGACCTGAGCACCAAAGCGCTCTAAGAAGGTTCCGGCCGTTTATTTGGGTCAAGATAAGCTGCGGAAGATTTTGCCGCCACAGATCCTTCTTCGGGCCCAGTTGGTCATCTTTCATCTTCCGGAGCCCAGTTGCTGTCGCGGAGCGCAGTGCGGCTCGAGGGTTTTGATGGACGGGGGAAGAGGAATGGAAAATTGGCAGCAAATCGCGCCACACGGCTCGCTACATGGAACAGTCAATATTCCATTTCGCTCCTCGTTTCTCTCATATGCGCGGCGCATTCGCCATTACCGGCGGAATCGCAGCCAATGCAGCGAGGATGTTAGGGTTCACCCACGCAACGCCGTGGATGACTGAATATTCGCACC
>JAAUXT010137727.1_pt1 | contig 29717 bp, 28 predicted proteins | sample 7278171 | NCBI WGS metagenome assembly JAAUXT01 (sample SAMN14350112, study PRJNA611818) | marine sediment metagenome | isolation source: surface marine sediment (1.8m) | place: French Polynesia: Moorea | collected 2018-08
ACAACCACCACCACCACCACCACTACCACCACCACCACCACCACCACCACAATCACCACCACCACCACCACCACCAAGACCACCACCACCAAGACCACCACCACCAAGACCACCACCACCACCACCACCACCCAACGTAAAAACATGGTGGATTTTTTGTCAATCAGGACCCACAGCGTGTCCATCATGGTGTTGCACTTCCACTTCAGCACAGATCAACAACCATCTGCGTCAAGCAGCCTCGGCGCATAAACGTGTCTCTCGGCAAAGACTTTCAACATTCGCAGTGTCCTGTGAAAGAGGAGTAAACATCGAGAGAATTCACCTGGCATCAGCCGTGCAGTGTTCTTGGTGAAGGGTGAAACAGGCTGACTTCTGAAATGAGCAGGGATTGAAGCGGGTGGCGGGTGACTCGCGGGTAGCAAATCCTGGCAGGTACCCGGGTACTTACTACCCACCCGCTGGCAGATTTATGTAGGTTGAGGGTCAGAGGGTTAGCATTTAATTAACACAAAAAAATTGAAAAGTAAATTTAAAATAAAATAATTTGCTTGTTCTTTCCTTCAAATATAGTTTCTTTGTTTCCCCTGTGCCAGTTTTCATTATATCACAAACAATATGACACAGGTTTGTTTCATCAAAAATCTCTCTGACAATTTTGGCAATATTCCATGAGAAATACACCTGTGACAGTCATGCTGCTGGTGCACCACCCTCTGTGAAAGTGCTATTCTGCTCACCATATTTGGATGGCGGGTACCCGTGCCCCGGGTCGGATAGCTGCTACCCGTTCAATCCCTAGAAATGAGTTCGTCTCTGATTTCTGACATTTGAAGCAGTAAGACACATGCGAAAGAAATTCAAGACGTTTGATTTTTGCTGTCAACAAGAAAAATGGGTCCATGAACCTCGCGGTGATTTGAACAACAATGAAATTTGGGTTTGTTTTCGAGTTTGATATTTGGCTTGAATAGATCTACAGTTCCACAAAACATGACGTTTCAAGCAAGTGCAACTGATCAGATGTTTTCACGCAATGAATGAGACCACTGACACAACTTGTCTGATTTTCAGATTTTTTTTTGCCAAAATTATTGTTTTCACATTGTCATGTTGATCCAGAAAAGCCACAAATATATATGTCAAACAAGCTCACATAGATCACATTGCAAAACCCATTTTTCAACAAAAATTTCAAAGTTTGAATTGACCCCCTGCTCTACCTTGAGCAGATAAGTGACACAAAAAAAATTGCAATCCACAGGCCTTGTCTGGTACCATTTCCTAATGAACCTAACAATTGTTTTTCTTCCATGCCTTCTTTTCTACGCAAATGGCATGGTGGCACATTTATATCTGACACTCCCCTCCACTTTTGTTCAATTTCAGCTACCTGAAAACTACTGGAGCATTTCACCATGGCAACAAAGTACTCTTTTTGCCTGAGAGCCCCTCCAGTGTGATGAAGATAATCACTTTCTCCCTTGATCTGTTGCTTACTTTCAAGAAAAATTGCGAAACAAAACCCTTCACATTTCTGAACTTTTTCACCAAAAAGTGTTAAAATACACCATTTTGTTCTTTTAAGACCTCAGGCTTTTTTGGGATCTCAAACATAACAAACAGACCACTGAAACCTGATCACCAGGGTGTCTGCCAGAAACTTGAATTGTTTGGTTTTCAATTCGGCTTGTGGTGTCTTGAGCAAAACCTGAATTAAGCCGTTCAAATCACCTGAACAGGGACGACATTCGTCAGGTGTTTTTATCGGGACACCTCCATTCTACAAGGATGTCTGTCATTTATCCCAGCCTTGCAACATTACATTCTTTTGAAAACTCTTCCAGACCTGCGTTCGTGCTGCAAAACACGGAAAATGTGCAAAAAAGCAACGCACACAGTGCGCGCGCATTTTTCTTTGCTTGTTTTTCAAAGGCAAAGGACTGATTCATGGCCCGTACGCTGGAGTGCGATGGAGGTCCTCATCTGCGCGGGGCAAGGGTCGCTGATTCCGGGCCCGTTGGCTCAAAATCTATTGACTTCATTTCCTCGTCACCCCAAAGTTTCGCTTCATCCGCCAGGATAACTTGACGCGATTGCTCATTTTGTGTGGATAACACGGACGGAGAAAAGTTGCGAAAACAAGCATAAATTCAGCTTCGGATCACTTTGTAACCATCAGTAAATCACAATGTTGGGATACCAGAACCAACAACTTCGTAGATCATGACATCAAAAGATGAAAGGTGAAAACATATCTGAGTGACGAACTGGTGTTGACAAACATTTGCAGACGGGCCAAGTCGCTTGAGGCCAAACTCCAACTGTTGAGTCAGAACAGTTGTTTCTGTCCAGTGGCATTCAGTGAAGCGTGTCGTTTCGCGATACCCAGGATGAAGACTGCCGAGAAAACACTAGTTCTTTGGTTTCCAGAAAAGAATGCCATTGCTGATGACACAAACTGGGAGAACGATTCCTGAGCTCCAAGAATCGAGATACAGCTTTAATTCTTCTTGTAAGCTTGTACAGGACCACAGCGTCTCACTATAGATGTCAAGCCAACACCCCAGGCACATCGTACCCACAGTTGCCTCACGCACTGCATGCTTCTTGTTTCGGGAGTCAGATGGGGGCCTGGCTCCGCACTCAAACTCCCTGGAGGCCTCTTTGCACTGGCCCATGCCTCCGCAGCTCTGATCAGCCAAAAGTACCCACATGAGACTTCGTCGTTTTGCCTTTCTCCGAAAATGACGTGAAATTAGTTGGCTCATTTGGGATGTCTCCCATTATGGAGCTGAGGTTGTAGCCGATCGTGGTTGCTGAATTCTGCTGCTGTCTTGAGTTCACGCGAAGTCGCTTCGGGCAGCGGGCGGCGGAATGTTTTTGCTCCGCAAGTTTTGTTGATTGCGGGCGTGTGTTGCTCTTTATCGTCGTTTTGCAAATGAAATGCACCAGTGGCAGTCGTTACATTTTACACTTACGGGTTATTGTTCTGTGGTCCGCAAGGTATTCGCGGCGCATTCCGAGAGCAAAATTGGATTTGTGAGGTTCACAAAGGGACACAAAATTGAGCAATTCGTTGGTCGGACTGTGAGATGAATATCTCAGCGAGACTTTCCAATTCGGTTGACAGCTCCCGAAAGGAAGCAATTAAAGACAACTGCACAAGTTCGCCACAATGTTCTGGAATCATTTTCCCTGCGCTGTGCTCGGCAGTGCGGAGAAGTCAGTCAGCGGGTGTCTCAGCAGAGTGACCACCTCGCAGGTGTTTAGGCTGTCTTGTCATGGAGAGGTTTGGCACAACCTGAACTTCTTGCACGCGCAGTGTCTGAATTGCTAGAGCGGTGGCACAGATAACTTTGCGCTGGCATCCAATGACAAGTGACCAAAGTGACCGATCTGGCGACTGGGACAACCAAAGAAGGAGTGAAAGCACAATTTTGTGTGCTCAGAGAAAGGTACCTTCGGTGAAAAGACAATGTCACAGCTGTTATCTGAAACCGCACCGCGTAAGTTTTTCAGAACCAGCTCCGAAAACTTTTCCCGTCTTTTGACACTTCAACTCGACTGTGAATGCGAAGATCAGCTTTCTGTAGGGGCATTTTGTACCAATATTTTTCTGGGTGCAAGCAGCGCTGCATATGAGCAAACGCAGAGCCCCAGAACCCGGATGGCCAAAAGGGTAAAACTGGAGCTCTGTGAGTTGGGGCTCCTGCTGTACTAGGGATGTGACACCAAAATCCTGCAGTCGCATCTTTGCCACAACTACTGACAGTTGAGCACAGAAAATACAGTGGACAAGCAGAGAACAAAACACGGGTGCTGTGCTCTATGAGAAGATGACTGCTGCGCGTGAAAGTGTGCAGAGTGGACAGGAAAGAGCCGAGGACATTCCATTTCCGAAGAAACATTACAAGTTGGGCAGAGTGGCAGCGTTCTGTTCCCTCCTGCAGTTCCAGGGAACCTTGCTGCAGGTGCAGCGGTGACCTCAAAGTGCGTCCGCGGCTGAAGGCTCCTCAGCTGCAACTCAAGTGAATGTTTGCAAAATTTCCATTGGGAGCCTTGTTTCTGCGAAGAATGTCTTGAATTGTGGAGCAAACAGAAAGCACTTTGCATTGTCCTCGGTTGGTCGTGTTTTTCTCTCGTATCTTCGACACGCGTACGCGACTCCCTCTCCGCAATGCAAACTTAGTTTTCAGCGCATTTGTCAACAGCAACAGAGTTTTTTCACCGGAACGACATCGCAAAGTGAATAAACACCCATGCAAGCACGCACGAGCGCACACTGTCGCATCAACAGCAGAAGCAAGAAAACAAGCATCCTACGAACACCCAGGGGCGCACGAACGTCCAATCTTCGTACAAAGGAAAACCGGGAGACAGAACCACTTGTTCGGTACAAAAAAGGCAGTGCCTGCGTTCTCGATTATTTGTGAGGCTAACCATTGCAGTGGCAAAGAATATCACCTGGATGGGGTCACACATGACTTCGACTCGTGTGTGCGTGCAACAGACACACACAGGTGCACATACAACATCGAAGATCACCAGATCAAATTCAAGAAGTGTGTTCCCACCGACGACAAAGAATTATAACGAAGACTCGTGACTTTGTGTGTGTGTGTGTGTGTGTGTGTGTGTGTGTGTGTGTGTGTGTGTGTGTGTGTACATGCGTTTCTGTGAATTGTTTGATGTTGGTTTGGGAGTTCCAGGACGACTCAGCTTGTGCCGAGTCTTTGATGATGAAGAAGTGTGTCCCATGACTCGTCTTGTACACACTCGTATCTGCCGGAATCAACACGGATTCGCTCGTACATGTTTGTCTTTCTTTCTTCCTTGAGTTTGCCTGACATGATTTGTGCGTGAAATCTACTCGCAAACAAACATCGCGCAATCGATGAACGAGTACGAGCAGCCAACCAGAACGAGCGGCTGATCCAAAAAAGGCAGATGTGACCCCGAACAACCCACCCAGCTGATTTCTCGTTGTCTTCAGAACCGACCACAAGTGCAGCTCTCTCGTTTCCTGCTGTGTTCTGATTTTTCCAGACCAATATCCAGGAGCAATCCGCCGCCGCCGCCGCCGCCGCGAAGACACGATTTTGTTCATCCGGTCACGACAAGAACAGAAGAATACGTGTCTGCTTTGTTGCGAAACACAACATGATAATTATCTTCGACCGAAGCAATGAATATGGCAAGGTAGCAAGGACAAAGCAGAATTTCAAGATTCAGCAGAAAGGACATGATGAAGCAATGAACGAAGGAAAATGTTGCTGTGTGTGTGCCTCTGTGAATTGTGTGTGTGTGTGTGTCCCTGTGTGTGTATGTGTGTGTGTCCCTGTGTGTGTGTGTGTGTGTGTGTCGTTTCCAGGTGAGCTGCTTCCTGCGCGGGAAACTCCTCGGTCGCTTGAGGCCGTTGGGAAATCGCTGTCATGAGCACATCTGTCTTTGACGATTTCACTGCAAACAATTCTTCTGATGATTCGGACAAAGAAAATGATGTGTCACCGAAGGGTTATCGCCCAGCACCAAAATCTGTGTGCCTGATTGAAGAGAAAACACATCAACAAACGATTCAAAACAGGAGCTGTACTGACTATGCCACCGAAGGTGTCGCTGCCAAGACGTGTTACGTTGTCGGTCCGCACCATCCTGACCTCGACAAGTGACAACACGGACTTCAAAAGAGCAAAGAAACGTGAAATGGATTTGAATGAAGTTGCGCACACAACAACTCTCCAAGCCCCACAAAGAAATGAGGTCTTTCGTCGTATCGTTTTGCCGTTTTGTATTGGTATTGCGATCTCCTGGCGAGAAGTTCGTTTCACGTATCTGACCGGAGACAAATATTTACGAGTTGATATTCCAGCCTGCGGTACCAGTGCACCCTTTATGTGAACCCCCTGCCTCTCTTTGCATGATTTTTTTGCCAGTATGTACACAACCTGGGCTAAAGTCAGCACCCCCATTTTGGCAAATAGAATATGTTTGCTTGAACGTCCGTGACAAACTGCGCAGGCTGAGCTCGAGGCAGGGAAACCAGTTGGCGGAGCGGAGTGGTTGGGAAGACGGACACATCTTGATTGGAGTTGAGTGCAAATTCACGATGGGAGGTGCGGAGAGCAGCGAACTTCCGAAAAACAAGTCACCCAAAGACACAACACAAGAGAAAAACAAAGCGTCTCGTCGGGTCTCAAACTTTGACACTGATGAAGACAATGAGGCCAATGTCGCGAGGAAAAGCAGTAAGCCTGCTGAACCTTTCGCAAAGAAACAACCACTGGAGAAACGCAAAATCAACTACGAGGACATAATTGGAACTGATACAACAACTGCGTCGCCTGCAGAAACAGCGGGGAAGGACAACAGGAAGCCGCCCAGTCACGAAGCCAACGTCGAAGTGCACGAAATCCCTCCCAGAGGAGGCAAAAACTCGTTTGTTCCACCACCTCCGATCGAAAATGGAGACATCGTTCCTTTGTTTCCCAGCGGGACGTCAGGCAGTGTTCCGCCGGTGCTTCCGAAGAGGATGTCAAAGGCCTTGGAGAGGAGAGAAAATGAGCGGAAGAGGAAGCCACGCGCGACGCCGCCGCAGCCGACGCCGAGTGACAAGGTCTCCGAGGTGGAATACGCGGAGGGGAACCTGTTCTTCCCGGCGGAGGAGGAGGGCGCGGCCCCGGGAAGCAGCGGCGAGGCCGCCGCGGGGCCGCCGAGTCGTGTAGCCGCAGCGGCGGCGGCGGCAGGACCCCCTGCGCGCAGGCGCTTCTCCTCCTCAAGTTCTGACAGCGACTCAGACAGGTCCACCACCAGGAGCAAGGCCACCGAGAAAACACTGGTACCGAGTGAAATTGAAGACAAAGCGGAAGAGGATGAGATGGATGAGAACGGGCCCGAGCAGCAGCGACAGGAGAGCCACCTGACGAGCCGCATCTACGTGAAGCCCGACCCCAGATCATCAACACGCCACGATGAACTGAAGCAAGTTATCCACGTCAACGTGCTGAGGCCTCGCAGTGAAAACGGGTACGTGATGCACATGTTCGAGAAGCCTGGAAAGGTCACGGAGTCGGGAACACGTGTCAACAACGATCCTGTCAGAAGTGCTGCTCAATCTGAAGGTGTGAGGAAAAGCATCGTGGACGCGCCTGCCGGGAGTTCTAACACAAACAGACATGTCGTGAATCTACAGCTCTACCCCGGAGTGGAGTTCTACAAGACGGTGATCAGACTGGACAAGTCGACGGAAGACGTGTCCCATCTCCGTGACGTTTTTCTCAAGGATTCTATTGTGACTAACACCGAGTGAGAGACTCAAACGGTACGGTGTGTGTGGATCTTAAGCCTCTTCAGATGTTCAGTTGTTTCCTTGGTATGCACCCAGTGAACACCATGTAAAATAACTCAGCAAACTCGGACCTTGTGTAGTGACAGCGGCTTGTGTGCCTGAGAAATTTATATGCGCCGATAAAAACGTTATGATTAAAGACCACTTGTCCACAGGCAATGAGAAGCTTTTCCCACTTTCGCTCTGATTTGTCAAAGATGTGTAGGTATCGTCGAAAGCACCCTGAATTTTATCCTGTTGTGAAGTAAAAAGACCGCGCTTACACTTCAGATTGCAGGGTGTAACATGAGAGGGCCACACACCATCAACTTATCCGGCAGCAAACGAGCAATTCAGATCGATCCAGACGTAGAAGCAGCAATTTTATGTTCACATGGATCAAATTACGGCACATTTGTCTGCATCGGAAACAGTCGGGTCGTGTGTCGCTCCGTGTGGAACTTCTTGATTTTTTGTGAGTTCTGAACCCCCGTCGAGTTTTCATCCGTCAATGGGATAAACTTCACGTAAGTTGTATTCAGAAGACGAAGAACTCCCTTTCGAGGGACAGAAGCAAATGACGTTCTCGTTCACCTGGGGATGGACCATATGCAAGAAGACTTGAGAGCGCCAAATAGAATCTACTATGGTTGCTGTACGAGTTTTTTTGTGAAAGAGTGTCGTTCTTCATGAAAGTCTCAAAGGACCAACTCATTTGTCACCGTCAAGTTGCGCATCGTGGTTCCGTGAGCGAAACGTGTGCAGTTCGGATCCGGGTGCTTTTAATGCGCCAAATATCAAACAGTGCGGTCCTAAAGGGACTCCCGTCTTACGAGCACACCCTCCTGGGACCACTGACAGCGGGAGCTGCTTGGTTGCACGGAGAGCATCCACCCCGGCTTGTCCCCGGAGAGATAAATCCTGTGACATGAGAGAGTCGGGCTCGTTGGAACCACGAACGTTGCTCTCCCGGCGCAGGGCGTGTTACACAGAGAAAGTTTCCTATGGAGACATGCTCTGGGCTGTGTACATAAACCGAGAAACAGCAGCGCAAGATAATCAAGCTTGGATTTTCTGGGGAATAAAATGGCTTTTTTGTGGCACGCTGAATGGCTTGATTGGAGAGGCTTTCCAGATGGATTGTCCTTCACATCGGGACAAACTGAGGGAGCACGACACAAGTCGTGCAGTGATCGTCTCTGAGTGCACCCTTTGCCTTTATGCCTACCGTTTGTAACACACGAGGCTTGTCCCAAAACAGATGGTTTCTCGCAATGTTTCGTTGTGTGCGAATCTTTCTGCAATTTTTTTTAGCGAAGTAAGCTTGTGATGAAAGGAATATACACAGGTAGCGATGGCCTCCTGTGATCAGAAACACATAGATGTGCGATCAGGGGACAAACACTGATCCAGGGTTGGAGAGAACTGCAACAAGTTTTGTTGGCGATCGCACAACGAGCGAAAGTTCCATCAGCCGTTGGCACAAAACGTTTTCCCAAATACATGTATTGAAACACATTTTGGAGACTGAAGTCTGGATTTGGAGGAAGTCGCAACTTGAAAATCTGGTCACTTTCTGCTGCTGAAGTGCACAAAGTGAGTGATTGCACGGTCCGTCAAACTGAGGCTGATTCAATCAAACTGGCGCAGATTTCTCTCATCTGTGGACGGAAATACGAATATATCTGACGCCCACAGGTTTCCGGTCTCAGCGGAAAGAACATTCAGCGTGCCAGGCCATGCAAAGAGGCGTGATCTTCTTCTGGCCCGTGGAACCTGTGGATATCAAGCTGCAGTAAAATGACACCGAGCTTCAACTTCGAAAAATTGAAAGCGCAAAATTGGGGATGGGATGGGGTGGGGAGCTGAATTCGCTGGAGGGCACTGAAATCAAATTCCACATCACACACATCGAACAACCACTGCAGAGCTATCTTCTCTGTGGGAACTTCTTTGAACACGGTGTGAACTTCTCCTCGACACCAGTTTCGGATCAAACTTTTCAAAAACTATGTCAGTCTCAACGTGACACGAACTTCTGCGCACAAACATCAGTTTCTGGAAAGAGGTGCTGCTGCTTTACACAACGTGTGACGTTCTGACCGAAGGACCAAACCCGAGATGTCTGGTCTGCATGGGGTCAGAACCTCGCCTGCTTCTTTCTTGTTTTGTACTGGACAAAACAACTTTCAAAAACTTATTGTTCTCTTGTTTGCTCACGGAAATTCAAGACGAATTACAGACTCCGACACAGTGTTTTTCACAACCAACAAACAGAACTTTTTCGCTGCGGTTCGTGAAAGACCAAACGTCAAGCTTCTGGTTGCAGTGCGTGGACAACAGGAAAACAGAAAGTTTGGGGAGTAGGGTCTCGGCACCTCCGCCCTTGCCATGGGGGCGGTGATGTCTCCTTGACGCAAGTTGCAGTTGTGGGGATTGGTCTGCGCAAGGGGAGGGGGCTGATTGCAAACAGACTGCTCACCCAACTGAGATGTCAGTTACAAACACACACACGCACACACGCACACGCGTGCACAAACGGTGCATGATCGGCAAAGCTACGATGCTGTTTGGGCAATCAGGTGCCTCTCAGAAAAAAATATCTGGTTCTCTTTTCACTGCGAATGTTGGCAAGTTGCGATCCCACTCCCGTCGCACTGCAGCTTCTTCCTTTTCGTTTGACAGTGAGGTTTTCAGAAAACATGCAGCTTCCAGCTCAGTCTGCTCCACTGGTTTCACCAAAAAGGGACACAAGGTTCTACGTGGAAGGGCTCTGTACCTGCTGGTTCGGTTGTTTGCTCAAAGGGTTGCTTGCCACTGAGCCGGGTTCCGCGCTTTGCACGCTTTGGGTTTTTGTTTCGTCTTTTCTCCTGAAAAGTCGGGATGGGGTTCAGGGTCCTGGTCGGAAAGGTTCTGAAAACATTGGGTTGTGTTTGTTGGGTGAAACAATTTTTCTTTGCGTCGTCTGTGCGTGCGTGTGAGTGTAGAAAATGTGTGCACGTGTGTGCATGTGTGTGCTTGTGTGTGGGTGTGTCTGTATCTCTCTCTCTCTCTCCCTCTCTCTCTCTCTCTCTCCCTCTGTAAAATGTCTGTGAGGTAGGTGCTGAGCCAGGGCTTGTGCTTTCGACACCTTTCAAAGCAGGCATTTCTCTTTGAGGCAGCACACCTCCGTGTCCTCGAGGAAACCTTGGACATACACCCCTGCGTGGGTGAATTCAATGAAACAACGCAAGCGTCATGACACATGTTGTTCGTCTGCCGTGATGCGGATGAACTCACGGTCGTTTACTTTTCTATAGCCACGTGCACGTGAAAGGAAGGCGTGCACCTGTGTGGTTTCTGAATGAACAGGATTTCACGGAGTGTGGGTTGGGCGGAAGCAGCAGGCCGCTGGACACAAGAATAGATCAAAACCGTCTTGCTTTTCTCAGAACGAGAAAGGTTCAAAGACTCTTCCAAAGAAACTCTTTCTAAGAGGTCGGCAAAAGGGCCAGAATGGGAAATCTTGAGCTTTTCGTCTTTTGTTCAGACTCCTGTAGACGGCTCTTGAACTTCCACCCGGCTGGAGAAGAGGTGAAACTCCTCATGTCGTAAGTTCAAAACTGGTTTGGAGTCTGGGACTGAATTTCACTCAACAGACCCACAATGTTATGTGTGCGTTGTTCTTGGGCGCCTTGTCGGCGCATTCGCCACGTTCGTCCACCCAGCGAGTAACATTCTGGCTTCTCAAATGTTCGTTGTTGCAACAGCTTGTCCCTGTTCTGGTGAAACAATGGCTTGTTTCGTTTGTGTCCCATTGTTCTGTGTTGCACCCTCTTGTGTTGCTTGTCCCAAATGTGGCAATAGGCTGCAGTCGCAGCTTCGCCCCTGCGGGGTGTGTCTCGTAGTTTCTGACGTCCACAGCCAGAAAAACGTCAACAAAGGAAGTTTCGTCAACGACGGAAGCGCACGAGGATCTTCACCAGAAGTGGTGGTGACATTGGTCCCTGGGACCTGACCCCTGCGTTTGTCTCCAATTTTGTTCCACAATCACAACACAATTGTTTTTGTGACTTTTTGAGGTTTGTGTGGCCTCCCAGTTTGGATTCTACTGACCCCAGTCTTGATATGCGAAAGATTTCATCGCATTGTGTGAGCAATTGAATTTTGCGTGCTCGTTTTCAGTGAGACAGGGTGCACATCTGCTAGCTTGAAGTGAGTGTGATGGATTCCTTTGCGGAAAAAGAAAGGTTGGACAAGAGTGAAACGCCAGCTCTTTCTGTCAAAGTACTTTCCTTCTTCGTTTATTCTGATACAGTTGTGCACATCCAACAATGCTCAGTTTGTACAAGTACAGAGACAAAGACTGTTCGCCCTTGTCACGGTTGTGCTTCATTGCGAGGTATACGTTGAGTCATCTACAGCTTCTGACAAGGTATATTTTGTGGACTCAGGGTCCAGTTCAAAATACGCCGTTGGGCCATTCGAAAGGTCAATGGCTTTGATTTGGTTGCTGTCATTGTCTGCGACAATGTTCGTGGCCGCGGTGGAAGTCTCGTAGATGTGGAACCGCGTGCTGTTGTGAGGACACGGTATCCGGTGCTGCGGGCACTGACTTGTGTCGTAAATGCCCTCTGTGGGGCTTTTGGGGTTGTTCCTCTTGTCTGAGATATGCTGAGGATGTACATCCCACACGTGGGTGTACTCGAATATACTGGCGTTGTGGCCCTTGTCGTGACTGGTCAACAGGGCGGGGTAGTGACACCGGTCCTCCTCATTGAAGCAATCCCGGGCTCCGGGTGGGATGTCCTCTGGCTTCTTAGGATTATTCACTTCTCTTCTTCTGCAAGAAGAACAGGGTAAACAAATAGCGATTCGTCCTTCCCCATTGAGATGCGAATTGAGTGAGACAGTGAGACCTGTGCTTCTTGCGTGCGTACTACAGACACAGGGACCCAATTAGAACGGCTGCGCTGCTCACCCCTTCCTTATCGTGTAGACGCAGACCAACAGTATGGCTCCCAGTATTGCTCCGACGATGACGCCGACCCCGATGGCGAGGGCGAGGCCCTGCTGGAACGGAATCCCGTCCCCGAAGATGAGGTCCACTGAGCTGTCTGAAAATCCGTTCACTACAAAAAGTCACAACGGCTTCGTCAGTCTCCCTGCTTGGTGTGCACTGACAAGCACTCGTGAGGAATCAGCATTCTCCAGCGCGCATGCACTCACCTGAGCTGTCACTGCAGTTGCCCACTTGTCCGATCCACTCGGTCCCCTGGCAGGTGATGTACCAAACTTCGTCGGTGATGTTGCACTTGACCACGAGGTTTTCTCCGCGCTTCTCCTTCCACGCGTTCTTGGGCACTTTAGGATGTGGACAGCCTTGAGCTGCAAATACATATCTGTCGTCAGGGACCAAGTTACACGGCACGCGAGACGCATTCCGTTCTACGTCCGGTCAGATATGCTCTTCTTTTGAAGGAAGAATTGTTGCTTCTGCTTGCGTCCATCTCCCACTCGTGAATCTCGTAACAAAGCCAATCTTTGTGAGAGTGGGAGTAAATTTACCTTGGTAATGGAGGAGAAAAAGCGACGACTTGGTGGCTGATCCCGCTAATCGGGTGCGAATGGTGACTCGATTCGAGTCTGATTTAAAAACTTGGGTTTCTCTTTCAGTCCACCTGCCTTCGCATAGGTTTATTTCACGTTCCGTTCCTCCCTCCTGAAAGAAATCAAATACGTGCACAAGAGTATCCTCACAGATGTGTACAAATAAGAGTTGTGTGAGATCTGAGGCCCACGCTTTGAAAGGAACTCCTCAACTTGTTATCTAGTGTCAAACGAAAGACGCTGGGGAATGTGATCTCAAATCTGACAAACCAAACACACACCTGAATAAGAATACTGCTTTGACAGGTGTGTTTGTTCTTCACCGGAGTCTCAGTGGGCCCAGCTCTGTTGTTGTGTGACAGATTGTACAGGAAAATGTTCATATGTTGCCCTGGCTCAACACTGTAATATGGAGAGAGAAAAAAACTTTCATTGAAATTGAAAATTTGACAAATGTGCTGAGTAAAATTGAATCAACTGTCAACTATTTTCTAAACATGACAAATTACGTTCAAAGTTGCGCGCTGGTAATTAGTCCTTGTTTGGCATTTATTTGAGCCATTGAATCGAACCACAGCTGCGTGTGGAGATGAGGGGTTTAAATTACAAAGGGCTCCGGCGATCTCTTATTGGGGTAATTTACCTCACAGATATGGAGCAGCTGACAGGCCTGTGATGCCTGAAAGCCCCGCTGCCGACGATATATCCGCTCTTGCCAGAGATCCGCCTGTAGTTTCTGGGATCACACGTGTCTGTTTGTACTGCTGCAAGCAAACGAAAGATTGGATTTTATGAATACGCGACTGATTAGAGCAAATCAAAATGTCTGAAGACAAAATGTCACCCGTGTGTACTAAAATATTGGAGTTTGTTTGAATGGTACACGCTTGGAATTGACAAATCTGCCCCTGTTTTTTTTCTGATCAGGGCCCACATTCTCGCACGCGCACAAAAACCCGACACAATTCATGACGCACGCACCGAAAGAAACCGTTCCCTTTGAGAGATCTTTTTTATCTTCATTCAGAAAGACTTGCGAAAAAGTCGTTCGATTCAATGAAGAAATTTTGACAACCGGGGAGCCAATTACAACCCAAATCTCATTCCAAGGACTTTTCTGTGAAGTGTACTTCTTTTTCTTTCAACAGAGCCCAGGATGCATCTTCAAGAGAAGTCTTCTCCAAAACCACAAATTTAGATTGTCAATTTATGTTGATCCGGATTCGGGAGCAGATAAATAATTTTGGTAGCATTGTCAGCTCAGTTGCTGGGAGACAAAGCAGAAACGATGGGAACCAACGGTTTCGTTGAGGCGGGTGACTCTTTCCGCTGAAATTTCATTTCTGGGAAACGATTCTTGAACGCAATTAGGGCAGCGTGCAGTTAACGAGTTTAATTAATTAAAGGAGCCAGGAGTGAAAAATGCGATTCTGGTGCGTTGGCTGCGCCGTAAACCCGGCAGCAAATCAGGTGGCATAAAGAGCAACCTTCCTCGAGTAGTGTGAGACAGCTTACCCTTCACACACTTGTGCTCTGCTTCCAAATAAGCCTTGTAGTCCTTCGAGCACGGCTGTACTATCTTCTCCAGGTCGTTGACATCTACCTTGCACGATTGTCTGCCAGAACACTTGTAATCCATGAAACCTGACGAAGAAAGAACGATCGTTTGAGGCAAGGACGAAAAGTCTGGAAAGGGGTTCAGTGGGTTTTTAATTTGCTGTGAGGTTCCAACGGCTTTTCGTGTCTTTGCACTGATCGTGTCTGGCAGATTGTTCTTTTGGACTGAACGTTTATGGAAGAAAGTTGAAAGATCAAAGAAATTCTTCAGAAGTGTAAACGGAGCCCAGGTCCTGCTTTTTTGCCTTCTGAACTTTGTTTCAGCTGCGTGCGGCTCCACCCTCGTTTGCTGTTTTCAAATGTGTCTCTTGTTGGAACCAGACAGAAGCCTTTCTTCTCCATCATCCCATTGTCAACGCTTTCCGTCACATTTTGCCTTTTCGAACTTCTGTTTTGCAGCTGCTTTTTTCCAGGACGAGATTTATCAGCAAGCACAAGAATGCACGTTTGGATAACCTTGAAAAGGAAGTTTTTGCAAAGCGAAAACGCGAACGCAACCGTTGGTTACGTTGCGTCAAACTCTTTTCATGTAGAAATAAATGCACCTTGTGTCAGTGGAAGGAGGTATCCACTGATTCCTGGCAAATTTCATCCTGCACGGACAAAAACGGTTCAAATCGTTTTTACATGCGGAATCATTTGTCCATTGACACGGCCTCACGTGGAAAAATTTCTCCGTTGACATCAATGTTATTTTTCTGGAACGGACATTGAGACCAAGCCAAAAATGTTCCGCACGCGGAAAAACGCAACTTCACAAAAGACAAAAGCTTCACAGTACAAAAGCTGCGTTCTGCTGGCTCTCACTCAACAAATACGTCTGCTCTCATGAACTCTTCAGCAGGTTTGTAGCAGACATTCAGATGCATTTTTTGGAGTGGTTGCTTGGGTGAGTTTTGCGTTTGCAAAGAGAAGAGAGCCAAACTTGGTGAAATTGAACGTGGACGTCAACTCAACCAAAGCAATTCAACCAACTTGCGTTTGCGTATGCGGAAAACAAAGCTTTTGAGGAACCTCACTTGTCCGTTTGAGATGGACGTGCACAGCGAGACTCACCGAGCACGTCGGCGTTGCAGCCGATGTTGACGGCGTTGACACAGCGTCCGGCGCGCATGCGTCCGAACTGCGCGTGCTCCATCAATATCACCTCGTCGCTGGCGCACTTCGTCTCAAACGTCTCCGGAGAGCAGTACTCGCGCCCATCTGCAAACAGAGGAAGAAACTGGGAGGGTGAATCAAATGTGCTTTGTTTTTCAGCATCAAACTGTTTATCACAGGCTTTGTTCTGAGAGCCAGGTTGTTGACATGTTTTTCAAAAGTCACCAGTTCCAAACGTTGGAAGGAGATCACAGAGTAGGAGTGGTGGCTCTGGAACCATTAAGTGGGTCACGGAACCTCCAGTTGTTGCTCACACATGGCGAGTTGCAACCCACATGTGCCGTTTTCGTTCATTAAGACTGAGTCTATGAAGTGACCTGTGCCTCTATAAATCAAGAATTAGCCCATGTAGCACTTAGAAATTACACCAGCTGCGAATGGCAGACTAGCAATGATGAGTTTGCAAGATTTATGAAGCGATATCACTTCTTGGACCTGAGTCTCTACGCACAACAGCCTGTTCGCTGCATTTGTACCCGCCGATCACTGATTTTTCTGGGAACCTTTTATGTAGATTGCTGCTGACGAAATACTCAGGTTGCTGCTGCACACAACCATTGTGCGACAACCTGCCAGCGCAATAGCCATTTGCCTTTCAGAATCTGCCCTCAGACGAGCCTCGCTGAAGACTACGAGTTCGAGTTCTCCAATCACGTCTCGGCCTCTGTGGTTCTGTTCGGCTTCTTTGTGGCTGTCATCTTTTCAGTGAAGTTCTACCTGCTCGTGTCAAGGCTTCATTCAGCTTCCAGACCGAAGGTAATAATGACTTGATTTGTATTGGTCCGAAAACCCTGTTTTCAATACCGTATTGATTTCAGTGTGTGGAAGCGATGTTCCTCTGCAAAGAATGAAAATATACAGCCTTCTGCACATTTATTGCCTAGCTGCTAAAAAAGGATTGCACAGCGAGTCAAGTCACTTCAGGTGAAGATGCGGCAAAACGCCCGTTGCTACAGACAGGTGTCTGCAGAAGTCAGTGTAAATCCGCAGATCAAACACAAGATGGGTGTGTAAGCCAAGGAGGGCACCGTCTGACATCAGAGCGGCAGGCAGATCTGGTAACAGCTACCCGCCAAACACAAAGGGAAATATTCATGGTGTTCATCCAAAGGGTGCGACCTTCACCATTCATGTCGAACCGCACCTTGAGCAGTCGGTCCTATTTGTGTTACTGTCACAGTCATCTGACATCGGGGCTGCCAGTCAAAGAGAATAGTGGATTATTTACTCCAACAGACTCGAGATATGAAGATATGGCATTTCCTTGAACCTTTGTCAAGAGCACTTTCCAAAGTTATGGGGCTCAGATTCAATAAGACTACGACTGTTATTATCTATCTGGGTGGTTCTTTGACACAAAGATGAACGATTGATATTAAAGCAATCATTCATCTGAGAGGAATGGAGAAAAAGCGTCGTTTTATCAGATGAGTAGTCGCATAGATTGCTTCAGAATTTTAACCGAAGTCGACCCGTGGAGGCAGAGTCGTCAGTGACTGATACCTTTGAGGAAATCTCCAAACCCACAGCACAAACAGAAATCACAGCCTACCGGCACAGATAGCCACTCAGAAAAGATCAGTTTGCTCTTCAAAGAACTCAAAGTGAACGCAAAGTCTCCCAGTTTGGTTTCAAGTTTGCATTTGAGGTTGGTCCGCACTCACAGAACATTGCCTGATCACACTGAAATTGTTTATCATCAATGGTTTTGAACTCCACATGAAGTTGCCCGAGGCGGCTGGGGTGACAACAAATCTGACTGAAGGGGAAACAATGCTGGAAGAGTTTGCTGTCCACTTGTAAACATTTTCACAGAGAGTGACTTCACGTTCTTGCCACTTGAGAACTCCTGGAAGAAGTGTCTCAGCTTTCTGCGGAGGAAGTTGTACCGCTCACCTGAACTCGAGTCAGATTTCTGTAGCACTGCGGTCACAAGGCCTCTCGTACGTGACCTCATCGCTGCAGAATCAAGTTCATACCCTGCAAAATTGGTTCCGGTTCAATCAGAATGTTGCACTGAGTTTGTTCCAACCGAAATCACGTAGGCAATGCCTCGTGCACAAGTCACAGTTTTGACATCAATTTTTGGAACCTCAAATGGCGTTGTCCGGTCCTTTCGCACACACATATCTCAGTCAGTAAGTTTCCCTGCCAGTTGGCTCCCAGTGCACATTGGCCTCTTCTTTGCACCTGAAGAAGACCTCAGGTCTCCAGCTTTTGCTCATCCGGGCACTTGCGCTGCTGCTTTGATGCAGCCTTGCTTTCTTGGGTCACCACGATCCCACATTCGACATTTCGTGCCTCGGTTATCCTCATATGTCCTCACACTGACACAAAATAAATTTCGATTTCAGTTCTCCAGGACGGGACACTTGTAAGGAGAAGCCGAGTGAGGGGAGCAGTATTGGTTGCACACAGTAACATGCCGCTCGGGATATCACGGAGATTAGGCAGTCTGCAGCAAACCAAATCTAAGCAACGTGATCTAAATGTTGCATATGGATTTATTGAGAGCAGTGTAAGACGCCCTGTAGACAGAAAGAGATCCTCGAGGTGCAAAGGGAAATGTCATTTTGCGTGGGACAATGCTGAGTAACTGCTCTGGGCCATTGTACGTGTCATCGATAAGATTACCATGACTTGATGCTTGGCAACCTCGATTCACACGCGCCGGTTCCAGGGGTTTCCAACGCTCGCGTTGCTCCCAGTAGACTGGATGACGACGGGAAGGTGCGACAAAATAGTGCAGCGTTTCTAACCTACTGGTTGATTGTGCGATGTCCCTTTGGGGCAATAGCACTATGTGGTTGAAACCAACAAAAGTTTTGGAGAGGCATCTCGACCAGGATGTGTCTTATGTCCCACCAGGACTGTTGTTCATACAAGGGTGCACAAAGGGGGGGGGGGCATGAAGGGAGCATGCAAAGGGTGTGTGTGAAGGAGGTGCACTAAAGTGCATGGGATCTTTGCCAGTTGTCCCATGTCACCTCATAAATGTCCAATCACATCCTGTACAGGGGGTTGGTGCGTATGTGAAAGGGTGTATGAAGGGGGTACACAAAGGGGCATGCATAGGGGGTGTACAGAGTGGGAAAGGTACTTGGCATCATGAACATCCCACTAAATCCTGTGGGCAAAAAGTGGGTGTGTGAAGGGGTGTGTGAAGGGGGAAGGCAAAGGGGTGCACAAAGATTGGTGAACAAATGTGAATGGCAATCTTGGCCAAGATGGCCTGTGTCCCCTCCCATCACATCGCATCGCATCCCAACCCATGTAGGGGGTGTACACGGAGTGCGCGTGAAGGCGGCGCGTGAAAGGGGTGCCTGGTACATCGCACCAGTTGCCTGCGCACTGCGTCTTGTTTCGTTGGGAAATGGCGCATGATTATCCTTCATTGTTATTGCCTGCAGAATACTCTCGGCAATAAATGTTTCCCGCTGAGTTTTGCCTCTTAAAGACCTCATGAAAAGGTTTCTGGCGTTACACTTGAGAGAGCTGCATGATTTCCTCCAAAAACATTTAGCAAATTATACACAGAGGGCCTTTGTTTACTTCTTAAGGCAGCTTCATAAAAATGTTCTCTATTGATAGAACAGAAGGAAGAAAAGGTTCCTTTTCGTGACACTTCTTTTGATGTTCCAACAGACATCAACGCACAAGTTCTTTGCGAAAAGGTGAAAACAGTGATGTGTCAGAAAACCGAAAGTGTAAGTCTTGCTGCAAGCTTGAAGTTTTGTGCTCGAAACTGAAGAGTGCGCCTTGAAGCTTTTGAACACGTTCAACTTTGTTGCCCATGTTGTGTAATTCTTGAACAAGTCTTGCACCATTTCAATTCGCTCCAAGAACAGTCGCGTATTTGTTTGATGCACACAAATAACTGGCAACCACACCCACCTGAGAGCTTCATTTCAATGATCAAGTGCCTCACCCTTTGTTGTTTTTTCTTGTGCCTCACAAATGCTTCTATGCGGTGGCATTCAATATGTGCTGTTCATCATTTTTAACGAAAGGTAGGTGAGCTGGCAAACTTGATGAGTTGTTGCTTGGTTTTGTTCAAATAACTCGACACCTGCTTGCGACAACGTGTCGCAGGGGGACAACATAAGATGCACAGCAGTTGCAAAATGTGACTCAAGGTCGGTCGTGTGGTCCGCCATCGTGGGCCACAGGCTCACAAGGTTCCACAAATCTGCACTCCGTATTCTTTCAGAGATTGAAAATATTGAATTGTCAGAAGCAAAGATTACAGAGCACAATTAAATTATGTGTTGACGCAGCGAGGTCGTTACACACAATACTTTGCCACAGGCAGTTGTCGATTGAACTCCTAGCGAACAGAAGCCAAGGGAGGCAAGGTTTCAATTCACCTCTTTCAATCTGAATTACCCTGCATTGTCAAGAGCACTTTTGACCAATATTTCCCAATTTTAATTGGTGACAATTTCCAAGGCGTAATTTTCACTTTTTAAGACCCCATTGTGTGTCTGGCACACAGGCTGTGTTCCCCAGTCCAACTGCTTCCAGACATTTTCATCGATTGATGGGAGCATTTTGAAAGGTCGTCTAAAAGGCTATCAGTATCTAATGACCATTATCAGATCAATTCGTGCCTCTCAGTCTTTTAAGCTGCAATTTCCCACTGCATTCAGTGATGCCGAAGCCTCGCTTGGCTCAAAACTCACCCACCCTTGGCAAAGTAGATTTCCGTGAGTATTATTTGATATCTCACGCCAAAGTGATTTTCATCAGACGAGTGAGAACGCGCATCTGAGAGTGGTCGTGCGCTGAAGCTCAAACTGCTTTTCTTTCCGCGCATTGAGGACAAGATTTCCCTGATTGACTACAGAAAATGCGCGCAATATTTGTGAATTATGATCTGCAGGAATCAAGGCTGATCAAAGGAACCCCGCGAGTGTTTGCAGGACTAATCTTGTACGTGTTCCCCATACCCAGTTTCCTCAATGAAACCTTGTTATCGATCCAGAATTTGTATATTTTCCCTTTCTACATCCAAGTTTTGCAAAACCTCCATTTTACCAAGAGCTCACTACATTTTCTCTCGATTGAGGTCACAAGGATACCAGTCTGGGTGTTTCGAGAGAGAGAGCACTTTTGTCTGAGCAAGGAGATTCTCAATCAAGGGAAAATTGTAGAAGCCTCTGAAGTAATCAGCCCAGACTTTTGAAAATGTGTGGTAATACAAGGCGTTCTGCGGAGTGATTGAGATGTCTGTGAAGGCACGCTTACGGCTGCATTAATGATAAATCAGCTTCATTTTCCCAAAAGCACGGAAACTTCATTGACGGCAGTGGCGAGGGAACCTTCTGAGAGTATGAGCCGAGTCACCGGAAGAATCCAGTCAAGATGGGACTGGTGCTCTGAGAAGTGCGTGTCACTGCGTGGTACTCAGGGCGCGCAAGTTCAGATAACGACGCACTCCACGTGTTCTCTCTCAACGACAAAATTTGTGACGAAGATTGTGAAATCGCTTTCCCTCTTCCCCTGAAAACGCAATTGAGAGCCTCACGTCTCAAGAGAAGCGAAGCTGGGCATGTGAAATGTGTTCCTTCGCAAATTTGGCTGCTCCCACCGGATATTATTCGAGCGGCGTGGCGCGGGTGCCTCTTGATTATGACACGCAATTGCTCGAGGGAGATATTGCGTTGTCAAAATGACACTGAAACCCTGAGTTCAAAGTGGAAGCCCAGCACGTCAATCTGTCATTGGAGACCACCCAGGAAAGTGCATGTGCAAGTCAACATTGTTGTCTTCCTGGCAGAAATCAGGATGCTGAAGACGCGCGTGCTTTGCGACCAAGTGGTATCCAGGGTGGAAGTGGAGACAGAACTGGTTGGTCTGTGTCGCTTCGGGGACCCGTGCTTCACCATTCCACCAGTGCGGAGCCCCGTCACTTGACAGCTCCTGCGAGATAAGAGATTCATTAGGCATCATCAATCCACGACCATCTCTTTTGTAACTCAGCAACATATAAGGTCTCCATCTGGGTGCAATCTATCGTCGACCACAGTTTTCCTGATTCTCTGTTTTACGACGTTCACTGTGAACAAATGTTTCGTCTCCAACATAAGTTTGAAGGCAATTGTTAAATTGCACCCCTTTGGAATTCGCTGGATCGGATTGCTTGGCCAATCGTAAAGCGATCACGCAGCGATTTGATGGGCAGACCCCATGTAATGAATTGCTGATATTGAATGAGCAGTTATTCTATCTCTCAGGAAATGAATTTTTGAAATACAATCCAGCGTCAAAATGATTACCGTCAACATTCGTCAAATTTCCAATGCAAGCGTAGCTCTCGAAGAACTCGGTCAAAAGTGATGAAGAGACCAAAGAGGCGAAGTTGATACTGAGACAAAGTTGGCTTTGATGGTGACAGCGGGCTGATGTAGGTGCGCGCGACGCGAGCCTGGGAACCGCTTCTCGGAAGTGCACGCCTCTGGATCCCTGAGCCTGTCCTTGATCCGTGCAGTGCGGCAACCGCGAGAATCGCAGAGAGCCTCCCAACTGTGACCTTTACAGCCAAGCTTCAGATCCCGCTGTATCGCTTCTGTGACAGCAGACTTGCTAATTGCAAGGTGTGGGTTGTCTTGGATTTTCTGCTGTTGCTTGGCGCCTGTGCGAATAATTTCAACGGCATCTCAGTTTCGAAGCGCATCCCCGCAGAAAAGCAGCCTCAAGGTGTGTGTGTTTCTTTTGAGGGTTGTTTGAAGAGATGATGGATCAGAGGACAGCGGAGCTCGGAAACGGACATCAATCCTCGCAGGATTCTCCCTGGCTGTGACGTGGTTCCCTGTCGCTCTGTAGGCATTTCGATTCCAGTGAAAAATCGTGTGTCTACGAAGACTTCATTCTGATATATTTGGTCTCCAAAAGGACCGGACATTCCGTGATCTGCAATCAGCACTCACATTTGTGATGGCAGTTGGGGAAAGAGAAGTGGAATGGTCTGATTATCTGGCGTCCGTTCAAGTTTTCTTCACTTGACCATTCGAGCTGCTTTTGTTTCCGAATGTGCTCAGCAAACATCTGAAAAGCAGCGATGAAAAATGCAGAAGCCATTTGAAACGCAAAGTGCACCATTTTGAAGTGAAGAAAGTGTGTCCGGTTTCGGAGCCTGAAACAGCTCTGCACCAAGAGCAATGACGAATCCTTGATTTTATGCGCTCCCCGCGCCAAGAATGGAAGTCGATATAATCCATACTATAATGTCACCTAATGTGAAAGTCTTTCGGTGTTCTTCATTCGGGTGTGAGATTCGTCCCGCTTTTGAAGATGGCTGCGGCCGCTTTTACTTAGTCAATGAGAAGCCAATAATTAGGCATCTGATTTCTTAGCTTGGCTTTGAAATTAAGTTTACTCGAACAAAACTTAATTTTGAGCGTGATTTATGTCATTCTTGCGCCTTTACTGCGAGGTTTAGAGGCGCCATTGCGAGGCACAGAGCAGCGCTGCAGACACACGGACAAGACAAGACAAACCCAAAGTGCTCAAGTCCATTGTCTCGACGGAACTTGGATAACTTTATGCACCATCAACAGGTTTTCTCTCGCGTTCTGCATGTCATTCAGCACAAGGTTGATCTGGCGGTTGTTCCTGTCATACAGTTTTTCAAGACACACTTACTTCTTCTCAGTTCGTGCCTCTCAGAAAGTTTCCGTTTCCATTTCATCTCATTTCTGCTTGAGTCACCATTCGTTGAGGGACAACACGACATGCCATGAATCTGACGTCCCGGACTGACGCGTCAGCGATTGCACATCTTCACTTTCGGTCGTAATAAGAAACGTGAGACGGAAAGTTTTAAGCGCTGGGATCACGGCTGTGTTCCCTGCATCTCCACCGAGGCTGCAGCCGACAAAGCCGTAATTGTGTGTAAACACGATTTAGGCGGAGTATCCTCAGACAAGTCGCGTTGAATGGCACTTGTAAATGTGATAGAGGAGAAGAGAATCTCCATCAAATCGTGCGCCCTTTTTCTGCGCCGAGATTCACCTCGCTCTTCGATACCCAGGGTCTCTCCACCGATATTCCTCTGTCTGGATCTGCCATGTTGACGACGTTCAGCCTTCAAAAACAAAGAAGCACCACACAACCACCACATTTGCAGAAGCCAATGTTGAATAATTCAACAGACGCGACCGGATTTTCTCACTTTCAGACGAAGCGAAAATATTTCTACTGGAGCCAAATTGTGCAACACGACCCAACCCTTTTTAGCCCTTCTAAAATATTCACGAATTGCAGCGGTCTTCACATTCACAGTTGGTCAGCCTTGTAGAAAGAGCCATTGTTTTGCTTTATATACTGAAGTTGAAACTCAACAGGTTTAATCGTGCAACACACCGATGTGACTCAAGACAAGTTTTCACAAATCCCTGTTGTTCATCAAGCTTAAAAAGCCCACTGGGCTTCGTACATTGCTGCTGTTGCATACCTTTGCTTCAGAAACATTCATTGTGTCATTTTGCGTCAAATCTGCCTGTACTTTTTTTCCAGTGCACACACACAGAGAAGTTCCTGTGAAAACTACTTCAGGCACACATGTAGAGGGTGCGAACCGACAGTGTTCTGTAGAATGGGTGGGGGCATAATGCGCAAATGAAGCGTTCCCTCCGCCGCCTCGACAAGGCTTCAGTCGGCAGAGTTGTGGAAGAACAAAAGCCGCGCACCTTCCGCCAGCCGCAGAAAAGCGAAAGCTTCTCTCAAGCAGATCAACTACACCTCAAGGCGGACCTACAATTCGGTTAAGTACAGCGACACATCAGGCGTACGGTTGTGCCCTCTGTGTTCCGTCAGAGCTCGTCCTCACGGTGTGACAATACGTCAGCATTTCTCTTTGGTGTTATCTAGAGCAAAATGGGCTCAAGTCTGACACTGTCATTTGTGTACCTGGTTGGACGCGGCCACCAAATCGGTGACGACTGAAACCAACCTCTGCTGGCTGAGCTCACCTCAGCCCAGAGAACTGTCCGCTTTTCACTCTTCTGCAACTCTCTCGTCTGCTGAGTTAATCAGTGCCACGTCTGAAAGTTCCTTGATCGTGTCCACAGGCACACGTTTGAACTGCGTGCATCACTTGACAAAAGCCTGACCTCAGAGAAGCAAGTTTTTTTTCTGAAAAGCAACCAAACAAGATACAATGCGCAAGGCAACTGCAGGTGCAATGTCTCCAGGGTGTTGGCTTTGTTTTTGACCAGAGAATGTTTCTGAAACAAATGTATGTTACAGCAGCAATGTAGTAGCCCAGTGGGATTTTTTTGCATTTGTCAAAACAGAAAGGAAACGATCTCAGTTTGGGGTTTCTACCGTTGTGCTCGATGGATTCTGAGCGGTATTTTTTTGCAACTCAATTTGTGTGAACAGGCCCGAGGTTCTTCCGAATCTTGGGCCCACGACCTGCACGCCTGTGTCCGAATTATCATTTTTATCCTCCACCCCCCCCCCGCAAAAAAAAACAAAAACAACGCCCTGTCTGGCAAGTTTTTCTTTTCTTTTTTGTGGTGCACTCCGTAGTTGCAGCTGGAGTTTGGGACCCTTTCAAAGACCGGAACCAGGTCTGACTCATTCCAACATTTGCATTTGAATGGAAACAACTCTCAAGGAACCCACGCTTTTCTGGATGGGAAGACATCAGTGAATCTCATGGCAAAAAAATTTCTCAGTCAGTCAGTCAGTCAGTCAGTCAGTCAGCCAGTCAGTCAGTCAGTCAGTCAGTCAGTCAGTCAGTCAGTCAGTCAGTCTGTCTGTCTGTCTGTCTGTCTGTCTGCCTGTCTGTCGTATCTCGCTCAACGTCTCTTTTTCTCCTCCTTTCCTTTTCTCCGTCTGTCTCTCGTTCTCCCGTCAATCTCTCCCAAGCCTACCGGTTCAGCACAAGGCAATGTATGGCTGGCCGTTTCTGTACTGAAACAAAGGTCCCTAAATAGAGGCACTTGATTGTGTGCAAGCCTTTTGAGAGAACTTTAACCACATGTGACTGCCCTGGAGGATGTGTGTCCGTTTCACGGTGATTCCGCAAAGCCCAGTGGCAACACCAATCAGACTGAGAATCTCCGTTCAGTGATACCGAGGGCCCCATTGATCGCAACATCTTGGAGAGCCGAACCAAAAGGAAACGAGATGATACGAGAGATGTGCGTGAAAACATCTGCTGCAGGTTTTGTGTTTTGCTTGCAGTTGTTGGGATTTCCTTTGTGTGAATTCCAACACAGCGTCTCATTTGAAGTTTGAAGTGTGCAGACTGTGTTAAACCAGGCCATGAAGCTTCTCATTTCAAACCAAAAACCCAAAGGAATCTGAAATCCTTTCCTACACGTTTGAATTCACAAGAACATCGGAATTTCTAATCGAATGCATGTTTCACCACACACTCACGCGAGGGCCATCGGAACGATTCAAAAAAGTCATCTGCGAAAGACAGCACGAGAGCGATGCAGCTGCGTGCTGCGATGTGGGGTTAATACTCCAAGACTGTCAATTTCCGCTCGTCGTCTCTTCCGTCCGAACACTGTCTCTAATCCTCCAGTTTTGCCTCGTCCGTGCCGTCCCCGGGTCTAATCGTGCTGTTGTTGGAGCAGATCATTACTGAGTACTTACTCTGTGAGCATCGTCGTGCCATAAAAGAAAACTTGTCAATAGCCAGACCCAATCAATGCCTTGCAAGCAAATCGGAGGAGCCTTCAATCAATACTAAGCAAATAACTCTGGGAGATTTCTTTTCAAATGCACGGTTACTATGTCGGAGCCACCCTTTCAATAATCCTGTCTGCTGATATTTCGTCGGAGTCTTAGTTTTGTTCTGCCTGTCGTGTTGAGCACACAAGTCATTGAGAGCGAAGCTTCTCGAGTTCCCACAAATGAAGTGTTTTCGGGAAACATGATCGAGGGGAATTTCGGTGACACTAACAAGCAAGAAATTTAAGGCCTGCCCACCATGCTTTAAATGTCAAGACCGACTTTTCGTTGTTCCCTCTGATATTGTGCATGTTGACTAATCACATCTGATGGTGCAATTATATCAACTCAAGGCACTTTATCAGGCTTCCTTTGACGACGAGCTGTTATAGATTGGGCGTAATTATATTCTGTCAAACACGATTCCTTCATTTGAGGTTTTCCCCAGACTTGATGAGATTGAGGTCCTCTACCTTGATGTGTTTATTTCATGCAAAGACTCTCTTCTGCAGTTGAGGACACGAGCGAAGTTGTCTTGTTTGAACAAACAGTATCTCAAACAGTTTTTGACTGAAATAGAACGGTTTCAGCTGGGTAACTTCTGCTAAAATTGTGGTGACTTTCGTTCCAGGTTCGCCTGAACACCTGGCATAAATTCCCAGATAAATGCCCCTTCAGGGATGCATCGCCATCCACACTGACCACATCCAAATAAATTATTTATGCATTAGGACCACACATCATTTCATTAGGAACCTGAGGAATTTGCATCCGAGATAAAACCGTGGGATCAAGCAAGGATCGCTGCAGCCCAAGGAGTGCTTGGTCTGGTTTCAGTCATCGAAGTTGGGAAAATTAAGAAACTCTGGTGCTCTACTCGAAAGGAAACCAAAGCCCCAGATAATATTATCCGCGTCGAACTTCTCCAAGTCTTGAGGATCAGTAGACTGTGGGAGAACTTCGCGTGGTGAAGAAAGTTCTGAAGTTGAACGCTCTCCTGTGTGTCACTCACGTTTGGACTCGCACAAACTCTCTGGTGAACTTGTTGCACTCCACCTTTTTGAAGTTCTCTAGTCTGGCATGAAGCCGCATTTGACAGCGACGGAGCAGACACTGACTGAACTGCTCATCCTTCCTGAAACCTTCCCACGCACAAGCCCAATTGACAAAGAACGGAACATCACCGAAGCTCCCTGCTCAGACGTCGACTTGAAGTCCATCTCCATTGTCTCCATTTTTTTGAGTATTTGAAGGTGAAAAAGCTCAGTTCATGTTGCGAGTTTTCTGCTTTTGGTTTGGAGCTGGCCAGACGGCTGTTGTTATTGAACTCTATTGACAGGCGGAGCAGCGAGCATGAAAGCAAATGAAGAGTTTGATTGTCAGGCGCAACAATCGCTGCGTTACTTTGTCAAACAAGGAGCATACAAACAACCAGGCAAAGGCCAATTTAACGCAAGATTATTGAAATTTCCTGATAAGTTCCAAATGAGAACCTGACGGAAATCCAAATCCGACGCTTTATTGCGCGAACAGTGCGCTGGGGCTCACCGGACCACATCTACTGTGGACGGCGCTGCAGGAAGCGAGCCGCACAGCTGCAAACATGGGGCAGGAGGACAAAAACAGTGGTGGGCATACATGTGTGCAAACAAAGCTCGCTTGTGTTGCTGTGGTTTCATCAAGACATTGGGTGAATTCTTCTCCAGTTTTCCAGGATGATCTTTGGGTGGATGAACACCCGACGCAAACGGGAACTCAGAACCCAACCCTGAACACAGTCCACAACCGTGGCACAGACTTTCAATTGAGTTTTTCTTCGCTTCCTTCGAGGGTGATCTGAGCCTCAATGAAGAACCGACAGATTCCACGATTCTTTTCCTGTGCTCCAACACGAACATCTCAGTCAGAACGACATTCACGTGGTGACAGTTATTTTCAGGTTACAAGTTCATAAATCAATTTCAGCAGCTACTATTGTCATTGATGCAATAAAAATAGAACTGCGGTGAACGCCCAAGTTCTGAATTCGCTGCCCTGGATTCTCGTATATACGTGGCTGGCGTTCTTTGACAAAAAAAAGAAAATCCGAAGGTGTACTTTTACAGATCAAAGAAATCCGGATCGAGCTTGATGTAAAAATAAACTTGCATGTTGGAGTAGGGAGCGCAGTCAGCATCCACAGCTCCAAGAATAGCAGAGAACCGACACCTGCCAGATCCATCCGTGCCACTTCTTGTAATCTGAAAGTGTGAAATGAAATATCGATTTTAATTGACAGAGGATACCAAGAACTCAGAAAGCACAGGCAGCGCGAAACTCAAAAAACACAGACAGACCCCAAAAATACAACACGGAGCTATTTTCGTCTCGGATTTAAATATCTTCGCAAACTAAGAACAATTTATAGAATTGGCCTGGACAAAATTTTGTCTTCAACAGTTCTTCGGGTGCCAGTCTTTCATTCTTCGAGCTGCGGTTCTGCCTGAGTCATTTGTCAGAGAAGCACACGTGTCGGGACACGTACGTATGTGCACAATCCAGAAATGAGGTATTTCTCAAGTAGACGAGTGAAACTTAGTCACACTTGGACAAGTGAAACGAGCACAGCCAGACCATTGTGCCCTGCTCCAGGGGCATGTGTGTGTGTGTGTGTGTGTGTGTGTGTGTGTGTGTGTGTATGTGTGTGTGTGTGTGTGTGTGTGTGAGAGTGCATGTGTTAGAAACTGAAATCTGACAATCTTCTTTGTGCGATCTCTGGCAACTTTACAGAGCACTTTCAATGGAAGAACATTGTGTGGAGGTCACAGAAGGAAATGCCTTCGCATTCAGGACATTGATGCCATTTCACAATCCCATGAACAGCACGTCACTTAGCATTACGCTCGCTCCTCTGAACACGGCAGCATGAAAATGACGCAAACTGCTGGACATCACACAGTGTTTCTCACACCAGGGGCGTTGTCGGAGTGTCAGAAGGGTAGGGTAGTCAAAACTACCTATCAGCACTTTCCACTCGACGGTCGTCCGTGCCAAAATGCTCAATGGGTGGTTCTGACCCCGTGTGAAAACTCACCGTTCGTGTCACAATGCATCATTACACTTTATAGGAATGGTACACTTTCTGCCCTGGACGGTTACATTGTAACACTGGAAATCGCTCCTTATGCACAACACTGGCATTCTGACCCTGAACGGTCCACTTTGGACACGGACAGTCATTCCAAACGGAGCTGTGGCATTTTGACCCTGAACGGTACATTTTCAACCCATGGATGCGGTGACATGGAAACTGGTACGTTTTGACCCTGAACGGGGTAGTTTTCTCCTGCAGATG